>Ga0210406_10001601_pt1 | contig 27253 bp, 28 predicted proteins | sample IncBWC30MmetaG_FD_155454 | JGI IMG/M metagenome (GOLD analysis project Ga0210406, IMG submission 155454) | Forest soil microbial communities from Barre Woods Harvard Forest LTER site, Petersham, Massachusetts, United States - Inc-BW-C-30-M | ecosystem: Environmental > Terrestrial > Soil >... | reverse complement strand
CGCGAACCAAACTGATGACAATTTCACCTGATCCCAGGCCGCTGGTTCGCCGCTCGCGATACCACTTCTGATCAAGCTGCTCGGCGATTCGATTGATGCGATTCTGACCGGTGCCTTTTCTGGCCTTCGAACTCTGGCCAACCGTCACACAAAAGATGTTGGTGTAGAGCTTTGAATCTTCCACCTGGTAATAGGCGCTCGGCCCGATGATGTTTCCGAACGCACACATGAACTCCAGAAGAAGACCCATCGGGTGGCTTTCGGTCTGCGGCCGCAATTTGTTGACGATTTGTCCTGCCAGCCCGGATAGTGCTTCCTCTGGTACCGGTGGGCCAGGAAGCGGAGGTTCAATCGTTGACGGAGTAAAGTCGTCGATCTCTTCTTGAGCTGCTTCGTCCTGCTTGGCGGTTATCGCTTTCACCAGGATACTTTCGGCTTCAGCAACACCGACTTTCTGAATCAGTTCCACGGCTGTAGAAACAACCGGAGGTACCACGAGTTGAAGTTTCGGCTTTGAATCGTCAACAACTGTCTTCTGCCAGGTCCCGTCGAGCACGCTTCGGATAAGCTCATCTACTTTATTCTTAGGAAGCGGGTCCTGGAGAACTTCGTTCTCACCTCGTACGACAGCCGTCACCAGGTCCAACTTGGAGTCGGGCTCGTACGGCAAACCGTCCGAGTCTTCCACGTAGCGGCTTGAAACTTCCTGAATCCTTTCAGCGAGATGGTTGGAGACTTCTTCTGGTGTACGTCTCCAAACAATCTTTTCGCTCAACTTCGCCATAGCCTTAGCTCCCTTGACCTCTTTTCTGGTCGCTTCTCAAACCTGTGAATCTGACTGCAACTGCTCCCAAGAATTTAGCGGACTCGGTGATACCAGGACTTCGATCAAATCTTCCAGGGCATCTAAATCCAATTTCACTTGTGAGCCTGCGTGACGTTCTTCGACGTGACGAACCGAAAGCCATCGGGCTTCTTCCCAAGGTCCACTTTCACGGAAATCACAGCGGCACCTAAATTTGAATGTTCCATGTACGCTGTCCGAGTAACTGCTCGGGATGTTCTGTTCACTGACTGTCATGATCGGCTCCACCGCGCCGATCAACTGAATGACGGCTGCGTCCTACTCGTTGCCTGGGCCTGTTCGGCCGGGGCTCCCTTCCACTGCTATCCTCAACTCCGCTCTGCTTCCAATTCGTCCACTCGCTTCGCAAACTTCGGATCTGATTTGTACCGGCGCCGTTGTTCGCTCACAGGGATTTGGCTTAATTCTGTTAGAGATTCAGGTAGATCATTTGGTCTAGCCGAGTCATCGATCGCGAGCATCGAGCCCGTCACGGGTTGGCCGATCACGTTGGACACGCACGCAAAGGGGTGGCGTCTCCGCTGCAATTCTCGCGCAAGCTTGTCCGCAGTCACGTAGTCGAACCTGGGGCAGACGGAAGGTACTCCCGTCGTATAGATCGTCTTTCCGTCGATGCTGGTCAAGAACTGCTTCTCTCCCGCATCTACCAAAACCAAAAATGCCTTGTCGGTCGGTTTAAGTTGCTGCATACGTTGTCCTTGAGAAGTACGGGTTGTTTCCCGCATTCCCCACATAAATGCCCCTAGTGTCACCGGAGCAAAATGCTAAGTCGTTTGTTTTCAACGCTTTGATTTTTGCGATTGCGTAAGAGATATTCTTCAACAGCATTTTGACTCCAGTTTTACTCCGAAAAGTCGATCCATCGCCGCTTCGACCCGAGAGTATGCCGGGGATTTAGACTTCTCTTCGCGTCGAATCAGATCCTTGATCCAGTCGTCGGTTCGCTTCGATTGTTTTTTGTCGCAACCGTGATTTCGAATAGAGCCGTCGAACGAGGTCTGAGGTAGCGGTCTGCCGTCTTCGTCGTTACCCTTCGAGACGACATGCCCAAACATCGACTTCAGCTCCTCGTCATCGGCATCTTTTGCGAGAATCTCCGCACCTTCGCGTACGCCTTCCTCGGGTTTAATGAGCGGTCGGACCAGATCGCGAAAGAGATTATTTGCCAGAGCGTAACGGATCACGCGCAGTTCCACATCTTCCGCAGCTTCGTAATTGCTGAGGTGACCATTTGAGTAGGCGCCGTAGTTGGTTATTTCGTGCGGTCGGAACAGCGGAACGCGGCGACTGGGTATCTCGTTCAGCGTTCTATTAAGGATGCCTTGTTGGACCTTCTTGCAGTTCTTCCGGCGTTTCGCGCACGAACACCGATGCTGCTGATGTTCGACCAGTCGGGCTTGAACGCGCGCCGGCAAATCCTGAATCGGCGTTTCCGAGATTGTTGGGCTCAGTGGGGCGATCGCCCGGAGGATCTTGTAGACCTGTCGGATTGTAAGACCGTGCTCAAGACGAAGGCTCATACATCCGCCTTCGGTAATTGAGATGTCGCATGTTGTGCATGTTTTGGTAGTACTTGGTTTGGTACGAGGCCCAAGGGCTGACTGGAAGAGACAAGGTGCGCATCTGGCGACATCGTGGCCCTAGGTTTCGCAAACGCAGCCTTGATCTGCTCCCGTTGCTGAGCCAATTCCTCTTCACTCAACACCCGCGGAAGCGTGAACGTCTTTCGCTTCGCCGCATCCTGGAGCAACTGGTTTGCGCTCGCCCGGGCATCGTCGAGCGAAATGCCTGGGAATTTGACCAGGATCTTGCTCATCAAGATGCCGACGGGTGAGCCGGCCGAAGGTGTATCCGGGCGCCCGAAGTATTGTTCGATTGAATCCATTGGTGACTCCCGACTCGTCCGGAGACAAGTCCGCGCGATCGTGTCGCGCTGTTTTGATTTGTTGAAATCGGCACCACATCGCCGATCGAATTGCCGGGCATTGCGTATTTCCCGGTCCTGCGGACTTGCTTCGCTACGGTGGGGTCAGTTTTGCCGGGAACCGAACCTATAGGTCCTACCTCGAAAGCGTCCGACCCGCCTAACACCCACATTCTTGGGTGGTTAGACTACGGTTTGGCGTTCGTTCGGGAAATCGCCCCGTATTGCGAAGAACGACCATCCTGGCGCCGATTTCCTCAAATTTGGGTCGATCTGACTGATTTTGAACGAGTTGCCAATTTTCATTTTCCACCACTCCTCAACTCCGCTAGATGGGTAGCCAAACACGTCATGCGCTCGGCTTTTGGGCGTACTTTTATGCGGTTTTTATGAAAGAGGTGACCGAATCCATCCGGTGACTCCAATTCCAGAGCCACAGCATTGGCTAGAAAAATATTTGTGGAAATCTGTGAATAACTGCGACTTTCGCTAGCCGTTCGGTCCTATAAAAATCCGTAGTACCCGAAAAAGTGAAATAAATGGCACTTTTCGCCAAAAACCGTTTTCGGTTTTCAGACCAACTTCGCAATAGGAACGAATATGAGCGCCGATAATTTCCCAGGCCCCGACAGCCCATCCTTGGAGGTCCATCCGGATCCAGTCCCGTTGTTCCACCCGTCGAAACTCAGACCTGCATCCTGGATTTGCGCGTAGAGCCCGGGCACGATCGGCCGGCCCATCTGGGGGAGTGGCGTTATGCGGTTGGCGGTAGCTCAGCGAGAGACTCGCGCGAGCTGCCCAATCTGGATAGCGGAGGTGGGGCCCCCGATTGGGAGACAGCCGCGCCCAGGATCGAGGTTGGCGACGCGCAGATTCTTCCGGGGAGTCCGCGGGGCCGGCGCCAGGATGCGCACGGAGCGCGGCTGAGTCGTAAGCGGGGCGCGCCGCGGTGTGGTCGCTTGGGTGTCGCGAACAGGGTGCGCGCGGCACGGCGGGGATCAATTGGGTTACGGACAGTTGGAGAACCGGACCACAAGGCAGCGATTTCGCGTCTCGCGTTACATAAATCAGAAAAATAAAAAGAGGTCAGCTGAAGTACACCAAAGGGAAAAGTGCCTCGCGTTAAAAATATGTAGTTTTGAAAAATACAAATAAGAAATAGCCTTTAAAAATAAGAAAAACGTGTTTTGGTAATTGATCAACGCGAGACGCGAAATTTGTTCCAACTATCAAAAATTATTTCTTGGGGTTTTCCGCGCACCACGAAAAATACGACATATTTTCAACGCGAGATTTCGCTCGCTTTTCGAAACTCTACTGTCCGCAACTTCTAGCAAACGACATATTTCTAACGCGAACGCGTTCAAAATATGCCCTTTTGACTTTTGATGTTCCCGGCGCCAAACGGATCGAGGGAAACCGTAGCCCGGATCCTGGCCCACGCCCACCAGCAGTCCCGCGTTTTTCCGATCAACCACCCCGGCGCCGAGTGGGTGTACTTCAGTGAACTGCTATTTTTTCGGGGTCCTGTCATTTTGGGCCCACTCCAAGTGGTGTACTTCAGCTCCGCGTTTCGATTTCCTCGGGTGACCGGTACCTCCGCGCCAAAACTCGAAAGTCCCCTGCCCCTACCCTAAGCCTCTACCTCCCCTAAACGTCCCTAAACCACCATAACTCCCTTATCTACAACGACTTCCAGAAACTCTCCCGGTGATCTCCTAACCCGAATTCCCCTCCCAAACTGCCCGAAAGTTGTCATCAGTATGCGACTGATGCTATCTCTTGCGGCTTGCGACAGGGATGCGAGCGGCCGTCCGCTAATCGTCGCTAAGTATCCTTCTTGTCAACGAGTTAGACGCACACTTACGACATTTCTGTCAATACAGAACAAACAGAAACACACTGGGGATGCGTCGGAACACCCCAGCGTCCTCGGTGGCCGCGAATCTCTCGGAATGAGGCCACGCAGATCGTCTGCAAACCACTCGCAAATCGAAACTGAATCCACTCCAAAGCACAAAAACTCTTCTCCAGAAAACGGGGCACCCGGCGCCGCAACCTGGTTCGCGTGGTCGAACTCGCTCGCAATCCTGACCGAAAACGGAAATCAAATTCCCTTTCCTGTCCAAAACTGGCAACGATTTGCGCGGCCTGAATCGTTCGAATTCTAAAAACAAACAACTTAGCAGTGGCACGATACATGCTCAGCACTGGTCTGTGCTGCACAGCACATCGCTGCACAGTGCGGTGCCGCACAATCCCAAACCGCGAGGCCACATGAAACCAAAAACAGACTGGTCCCACATCTCCAGAGAAATAAGCGTAGCACTCTCGACCGACCCGCAACCAAAACACACGACACGCAAAGTCGTTCCTATCGTCGTCGTTCGCAAGTCTTCCACTCGGGTGGAAAGAGCCGCGGTAGTGCTCGGAAGGTTGGCATAGCATGAGCGCCAATTCCAGCGTCTATCAAATCATCACGGACCAGATCATCGAAAAATTACAGTCTGGCGGCTGCCCGTGGCGCAAACCGTGGGTATCTGGCGAGCCTGCAAACCTTCTTAGTCAGCGCGAGTACAGCGGCATCAACAAGTTTCTCTTGGGTTGCAACCAATATTCCAGCCGGTTTTGGCTCACTTTCAATCAAGCATCGAAGCTCGGCGGGAAGATTCGCAAGGGCGAGAAATCCTCGCTTGTGACGTTTTGGAAGCGCAACACATACTCCAAGCACAACGACGAAACTAACGAAGACGAGAAGCGCCAAGGCTTTTTGTTGCGCTACTTCCACGTTTTCAACTTAAACCAAGCCGAGGGTATCGCTGAGAAACTGGGATTAACCGAGCCGTCTAAAGTCGTTCCAAACATCGGCGTCTGTGATGCCATTGTGAAAGATATGCCCACACGTCCTGAGATCGTTGGCTCTCTCAACGCGTGGTATTCGCCGATAGCGGACAAGGTTGGAATTCCTGCAATCAGTTCGTTCAACGGCTCAGAAGAATATTATTCAACCCTCTTCCATGAATTGGTCCACAGCACAGGCCACAAGTCGCGGTTGCACAGAGAACAATTCGACAATCCTGTCCGGTTCGGTTCCGAATCGTACAGCAAAGAGGAATTGGTTGCGGAACTGGGCGCGTCAATGCTTTGCGGCGTCGCTGGAATTGCACCAACAACCCTAGACAACAGCGCAGCATACCTAAGCAATTGGATTGCCCGGCTTAAAGGCGATTCCCGCCTAATCATCAGCGCAGCAAGCGCAGCGCAAAAAGCTTCCGATTACATCCTAGGCAAGTCCCAAAACGTCGCGGAGACGGAAAGCGAGGGTGTATAGATGCCGTCTCGTTTCCGGATGTACTACACGTGCCCGAATGAAGGAGCCCAGTGGATTATGGAACACGATTGCGCCTGCAACGATAAATGCCCTTTGTGTGATGCCGAAATCGAACCCAATCACGTGGAAGACACAGAAGAAAGCGAGAAAATATGAGCCTATTTACCGCTCAGGCCGGATTATCATTTCCGGCCTCCCTGTCAGAAAAATATCGGCCTCACTCGTTGCAAGATTTTGTCGGGTTGGAAAAACCGCGCAAAGTCCTGCAAAACTTCGCTACCAAACCATTTCCTAATGCCGCGTTCCTGTTCGTTGGGCCATCGGGCACGGGTAAGACTTCGATGGCTCTGGCATTGTGCGAGGCCATCGGTGGAGAACTCCATCACATTCCAAGCCAGTCTTGCAACGTCGCTACGGTCGAGGATGTTACGCGGCAATGCTGGTACGTCCCTAAGCACAATTCACTGCACGTGGTGTTGGTGGATGAAGCAGACCAAATGACACCACAAGCCCAGCTTGCTTTCCTTTCGAAGCTCGACGGCACAGCGTTTCCACCACAGACAGTTTTTATCTTTACCGCCAACGACACAGAACGTCTGCAGGATCGTTTCCTATCACGGTGCATGGTCCTGCCCTTCTCTTCTCACGACATGGCAAAAGACATAGCCGGGTTGCTCGAATCTGTTTGGCTCGCAGAGGCAGGCGACCACGCGGACAAGCCGAACTTTCTGCGAATAGCCCAGGACAGCCGGAACAACGTTCGAGACGCGGTGAACAGGTTGCAGGTTGAGCTACTCGGACTCTAGGCGAAGTGTCGGGCGGATTCGTCCAACACGAATCCTTCCGCCGAATTGCCTAAGGCGATTCCGAAAAGAGGAAACACAAATGGGCGTAATGATTTCGAAGGAAACCGAGGAACACATGGAAGTACTTTGCAAGTCCTTGACCGACATCACGCTCAAAAGACGCCTGGACTCCAAGGCAATCTTGTATGGAGTTCAAGCGTTTCTGATGGCGCTAGCAGGCTCTGGTCAGGCTGACAGCACTGAAATCGGGACACAACTGGTCGAAATGTCGAAGTACTGGCTGGAGTCGGAACCCGGAACCGCCGAAAACGACACCCTACTGCTGCATTAAAGCTCAGCGTCCAGCGCACGGTCTGCGTGCGATGGGCGAAGCGCTTTAAGGACGCTTCAAACGTGAAATATCTGAAAATCAATAAGACCAATCCTGCAAGTCGCGCTCTCGATTCAGAGAATTGGGATCGCGCCACGGACAACGTTCTCAACATGGCCCACAGTCAATTATTGCCGTTTCTCCAGTACCATACCGCCAAGATGCTGGCCGATGCGCTGCTGGAAAGATTGCAGACCCATCTTGCGACCGAATTGCACTACGTCCGCACAGGCAAGAATTCCGACGGGTTGGGCGAATACACATCAGCAAAAACTTTTCGCACTCGGTTTGTGGAAATGGGTGGAAGGCTTCGCTAGATCGAGGTTTCCCTCTCAGTTATTGCCCTCGCGCGGAGTCGGTACCTCCGCGCTCGGGCTTAAGCAGCCACGCCACGTAGCGCCCGTTAATACACATCAAAGCACAGCAAAGCAATGGGCATGAATGTGATACAATCGAAGTCAAGATTCGAAGTCAGGGTTCGAAGTCAGGGTTCGAAGTCAGGAGAAAGCTTATGGATAGCGCCGATAAAAAGACCAAGGTGACTGAGAGATTGGTTTTGCTATTAACGCCCGCCGAGATGGAAGCATTCTCCGAACTGGCCGCAAAGGAGCGGTTGCCGAAAGCGGTCTTGGTCCGGGATGCTCTGGAGGCCAAGTACCCCAAGATATTTAAGAAGTTGCTTGGGAGATAGGATTCAAACGAGACTGATCCACGCGCTAACGCGGACCAGCCTCTAATCCACACCGAGGGTAATCTCGATGCAGACTGAACCAATTATCACACCTACCGCTGTACCCCACACTTTTGAGAAGCAGAGCGCAGCCTGGATCAACGAACTACGGTCGCGCAAGCGCAAGCCAGTCTCGCCGGCGACTGTCTCCGCGTTCAACAGTTATGTCAGGCGGTTGCTTCCCCTAGTCGGTCCACAGACCCCGCTCGCAGAAATCGACAATGGCTTTGTTCGCGCCCTGGTCACGAAGCTGGTTGCCGAAGAACTCGGCGCCAAGACAGTCGGAGAACTGGTCGCCGCGACAAAACAGATTGTTGCCAGCGCTGTGGATGTGAATGGCAATTACTTATACCCCAGGCAGTGGAATGCAAAATTCCTAGACCTCCCACAAGTCCAGAATCAGAAGCAACCGTGCGCGACCAGGACGAATGTAGAAAGCTGCATCAAGAATTCTCGTAACGACCAAGAGCAGCTGCTTTATGGGTTGCTCGCTGGCTCAGGCGTCCGTATTGCCGAAGCTTTGGCTATCCACGTTGGTGGAACCGACGAACAAACTAGGTGGGACAACAATACTTCAACGATCTCGGTTAAATCCAGTATCTACCGCGGGAAGGAACATAACCGGGTCAAGACTCTGGCAGCTATCAGAACTGTTGACCTGGACCCACGATTGAACGGTCTGATTGCAAAGTTTGTTGCCGTAAACAATATTCAAACTGGCGGCTTCTTGTTCCAGTCGCGGAGTGGTCAGGCTATGAACCTCAAAACAGCCACGGACCGCTTAAAGAAGCACGGCATAAAAGGGTTCCACGCATTTCGCCGGTACCGGATCACATGGCTCCGTGAGTTGGGTTGCCCTGAGGACATCCTAAAATATTGGGTTGGACACTCAGGAAGCGCCAGCATAACTGACCGGTATAGCAAGTTGTCCGAGAACATTGAGCTGAGAAGAAAGTTTGCTCCCCTGGGATTTGAATTGCCAACATTCAACCCGGGGGCCCCACCGCCGAGAAAATTAAAGCCACCCAACCTACCGAAGTTCCTACGCACCACAATGCAGCCTGACGTTCCAGAACCCGTTGAGCACTCGTTCCAAGCCACCGATGAGGATTTGGATCCACTGTTCTTCGCACCATTGCAGGAGCAAGTCTGATGGGACTGCTCGCGCTAATCTTTGGTAAATCCAAACCCGTGCCGATGGTGATCATTCGCAATCGACTGGGTGAGGAAATAGACAGAGTGGAAGGCGTGCGCGACTTGTGGGGCCAGGATCTGCGACACCGTCAGTGGGCCCACGCAGACCTAAGCAAAGTTTCTCTCGCTAGTGCAAATTGTGAACGAATCAACCTTTTTGGGGCTCGGTTGGAAAGAACTGACTTTTCTCACGCCGTTCTAAAGAATGCCGAATTGTCATACAGCTACGCCGCGGGAGCATGTTTCAGAGATGCCGACTTACGCGGATGCTCGCTTTACATGTCGCAGGCCGGATGGCCGCGTAACACCCAATATGCGGCAGCTGAATTTGATGGCGCTCTGTTAGATGAAGCTAGCGATGTACCAGAGCACAAAGCCTATAGGGAAATGAAGTGGTGACGCGGCGAATGGGCCTTCCCTGTGTCAACTGATCTCAAAAGCTCGGCGATGCTGGCATAAACTTCGAGGTGACGCCGTTTCAGATGCTTGGGGTGATTCGGGTTCCTGGACGTAGGGAAGATTAACGCGATGCGGAATACTTACCACTACGATATGTTGGCAGCCAAGAGATCGATCCCTAGAAAAAGTATCAGAAAAAGTCCCGTCGTCTGTCCCCGTGTTTCAGTCAGGGCAGGACTTCGACGAAGCACCTCACTAGTTCGAGCAAGACCTTCTTGAGGCACGCGCCGATCAGGCCAAGCAACAACTCAACCACGTTGTCGTCGCGCGACTCGTCGGGATAAGTCAACGGGCTGTTCATGGTTGATACGCTCTCCGAGTGAATCTGTAAGCTAGGTGAAATCCGGGGCGAACACAGATGAAGTCCTATATATATGCACTCAAGCGCCCCTATCGGCTATTTACGCACGATAGCGCAGGAGAACTAATAGCCGAAATCGCAATCTAGTCAGCTCTGGTGCTGCCCTATTTCATTCCGCCTCGCTAGGGCACGGACTAATAAGTACTCAATTCCAGTCTTGGCAAGGACACCGGCTATCGTCGCGGGTATCGCTATGACTAGCACAGTGGACCACCCGACGAGCGGAACCACAATAAAATCCACGCACACCATAGGAATGCCCCACCACAGGGCGTCCTGTCCAAGGCGCTGAAGAAATGTGACATTTTGTCGAACAGACAGCCCTAATTTCATCTGGCAGCTCCCTCCTGCTAATTGTAGGCGCCGTATCTGTTGCAAAGTGCTGCCGCCATGCTTCCGTGAACGAAGCCCCCAAAAGCGCCTCCGAGTCCACCAATGACTGCACCTCCAGCGGCTCCTACAATCCCGGAAGTGCCGAAAGTAACTGCCCCTCCCGCCGCCTCACCAGCAACAAAGCCAGTATACGCTCCTCTGCTAGCACCGTAGATAGCACCAAAGCGCATTGAAGCCAGTATTCTGCCATGCACGTTGTCCTTACAGAGAAACCTTATCGCCGCGTCTTTGAGTTCAGTCTTGATGACTCGTGCGACGCTTCTATCAAATTCAACTGGGTCCAAGCTGTAAGTAGGTCTGCTGCCTCCTCCAGCGCCGATGAGGTCGCCCCCGCCCTGGGAGGGGTCCATGTAGCCGATTGAATCGGGCAGATTCCCCTGCCAAGAGGACGACGAGGAGGATCCCCAAACAGATATCCGAATTGGATCTGTTAAAACAATGCAGTCACCGGTGCATTGGTTCGATGAATTGGACGATGATGAGGAATCTGAGAATGACGAGGATGAATTTAAGGATGACGTATCCCCTGGATTTAAGGATGACGTATCCCCTGGATTTAAGGATGACGTATCCCCTGGATTGCCACCCAAGTCACCGCCGAACCCACCTCCTCCTCCACCGCCGCCCCAGCTATCACCGCCGCCCCAGCCACCTCCTCCACCTCCTCCAATATAGTATTCCTCCTCCTCCATACCAGAGGGGTCGATCAAGCCAATGGGATTGTTCTTGGTGTATGTATAGCGGTCCAATGACTGCGGATCGCTGGTAGAGCCCGAAAGCGGGTCGAGAGAGAGGAATCGGCCAATGCGCCAGACATAATAGCGCGCCATTGCAAAATCGTTGCCGGACTCGGCATCGCGTTCGTAGGTGGTGAAGTAAAGCTTGTCGTTCGCAGCGTTGTACCATGGATCGCCGAACGGAAAGTGACCCATCTGCTCAAGAACCGCACCAGAGGAAGTTGTGACCAGGCGGTTGGACAGATGGTCCTGATGGAAATACTTCGTACCACCAGAATCGATTTTGGCGATTAGCGTGCCGCCCCCGTAGACGTATTCCCTCGACGGAGCATTTGGCGCAGCACCATTATCGTATTCGGCGATCACTTTCGAACTGGAAAAAAGATACACCGTCGTCGTGCTGCCCGAAACTTTCCTCACCCGGAGGGTATTGCCGTCATAGGTATAAGCTCCAGAAGTGCTAAGGTTCGTTGCGCTGACAGCATGATTCTCCGCGTCGTAAACCAGAGTATTTGTACCGTCGTTGGTCATGTTGCCGTTCGCGTCGTACGTATACGGTGAACCGGTGATGTGGTTGGTTGCGGGGTCGACTGTGACTGAGCCCTGATAGCCCGAGCCAGCGGTGAGAGTCTGACTTTTCCGGTTGCCGTAGCGGTCGTAGCCCCAGGAAAGGCCCCACTGTGGGTAGTTTGTCGAGCCCGTCGTCAAAGCAGTAGAAAGTCGCGACAGGGGATCATACGTGTACGCCACAGTCCGTCCGTTGTCCACGTTATCTGTGATGCGGGCAATTTGCCCGTTGTTGTTCGGGGCGGTACCGTACGCGTAGGTCAGGCCAAATTTTGTGGTCGCGTCGTGGGCACAGGTTCCGCCACGATTCGTGGTTGAGTAATCCAAGCAGTTTAGCTGTAGCCGGTCGGACGAAAAACCGAGCGAGGTGTAAATGCCGTTGCCATATTTGAATCCTGTGACCTGGCCTGCGACGTTGTAACCGTAGCTTGTAGCGTACGGGCTTGCGGCAGTTCCGCACCCGGTAGTCGAAGGTGCAATTTCACACAGGCGGCCAATCGCGTCTACGCTTTGCTGAATCACGCGGCCAGAAGGATACGTAATTTGGGTTAGCTCACCAGCGATGTTGTACGCATAACTCATGGTGTAAGTTGTGGTGCCGATCACTTTTTGGAGCTGCGTCAACTGTTCGAGCGCGTTGTAGGAATAATTTTCCGACCCGACGCCATCGGTCATCGTAATCAACGCACCGTTGTTGAACTGGGACGCATTGGTACCGTACGTAAGGATGACGGAAGCCGTCGCCGGGACGCCGGTGGTGCCCACGTTGTAGCCGGTGCCTTTCAATCGATTGAGACCGTCGTAGGTGTAACTGGTTACGACGCCACGCGCATCAGTCCGCGTCAAAAGGTTGTCGAACGAGTCGTAGCCGTCCTGGTTGCAGGTTGTGCCGGTGCGGGTACCGAAGCAAGTTTGGCCGCCCTCCGGAGTGACCGTACTGACCAACCGCCCGAGATTATCGTACGTGTATGTGCGAGTCTGTGTACCAGCGTCGTCGGTCGCGCTGACAAGAGCATCCAGCACGTTGTAAGTGTAGAGGGTGACTTTATTCAGGGTGTTGCTGCTATCCGGTTCCGTGAGAGCAACGAGGCGACCCGCAGCATCACTCTGCGACTTGCGTTTCTTACCCGCTGGGTCGGTGATCGTCACGGTTTGTGCAGTATACGGAGCGTAGGTCGTCGCCGAACCGTCCGGGAGTGTGACAGATGTCGGACGGTCCAGCACGTCGAAAGCAGTGGTCGTCCAGTAGGACGGAGAACCTGTGTAGGGATTGCTAGTTTTGTACGGGCGGCCAAGCAGATCGTAGTTGGCACTCACGTTTGAGATAACGTTGCCGCTCCCGTCCTTGGTCGTGGAGACGAGGACCCGGCCCAGGCCGTCCACGGAGGAAACCTGCTGGACCGACTTGGAGGAATCGATGGTGGTTGTGACCGTGGCGACGAAAGTGGTGTCGTTGTAGGAAGATGTGACGGATTGTCCATTCACTACGCCATTTACCTGGGAAACCGTGAGCGGACGGCGAAGGAAATCATAGGTATAGTTCGTAACGAGATTGTTGGGATCGGTGGATTTGGTCGCTAATCCAAGGTAGAGATTGTAGAGGTAGCTGGTGGTCAGTTGCGTCGGCGATGTGCCACTAGTGACGGAATCGGGTTGTGAGTATTGGGTTGTAGCCGAGTAGGTCCAAGTTTTGCTCGTGCAGCAGTTCAATTGCGCTGTCCGCAAATTTCCAAACCAATCGTAGGTAAAATTCTTTATTATTCCCCCAGACGGCACGCCGGGTGAAGTGTACGTAGTTACGGCTGTCGGATTTCCGCGAAAATTCGATGTGCAGGAATGGCCCGAATCATCGTGCTGAGCCGCACCGGCCGGGCAAGTGAGAGCTACGCCATCGTAGGTTGTGTCCTGCCGATACTGGACTGCGCCAGTGCCGTCCTTGATTTGTTTTGAGGTCACAAGGTTTATGAGGTTTTGAGTCGTGTAGTTTGTCGAAGTTTGGTAGGAGTAAGTTGTTGTCCGAATGGCGCCACCGTGAGCGCCTGATCCCCAATCATATTCCGTCATGGAGTCCAGAAGTCCATTTGAATCAAATGTGGTTGCTGTCTGCGATTGCGTACTGTTGTCTTCAAGAATTGCCGTTTGGGTGGCCGGTGTTCCATTGGTCGCCCAGGTTGTATTGATTGTTCGCAACAATGTTGTGCCGGGAGAATTGCCATAAATGTTCTTGGTGACTTCTTGTCCAAAGGAATTGTATGTGTAGACCGTATCGTTTGCATTAGCCGTGTCGGCTAGTTGTGGCGTTGTTACGGTGGTCGTCAGGTTCGATGTGTTTCGAACGTAATTCCACGTTGCGGAATTTGTTCCGTCACTTACGGTGCGGGTCATACTCAGAGTTGTGCCATCGGAGCAGTTGATCCCATCATTTGTCGATGAATAGGTGTACTTATAAAATCCGCCCGTTGGCAAGGTCACCTGCTGTAGGCGGCCCGTGAAGTAACCAGTGTTGCCTGGCGAAGCTTCGTAAGTGAAGTGGTATGTCAGTGTTCCGCTTACGGGTGACGGAATGTCCAACTCATACGGCAAAGATGGTGCGCTCGATCCCGTGGCCGTGTATTCAGCGGTCGCGCAGCCAAAATTAGTTTTAATGTTATAGGCTTGAAGCTTCAACGTGATCGTCTGATAGTTGCCGGTTCCATCTAGAAATTTGTACTGGATACTTGTCGGGCTGGTTGTGTTCGGTGTGTAGATAATTTTCAGCGCGGTATTTCCGACGGAATCTTTCCAGTCGGTCTCTACACAACCTGAGCAGCTAACGGTGGTTTTCGTGACGTAGTTGCCATTGGCGTCGGAGGCGGTGAAGGTACCACCCGCTTCCACCTGCCCATTGGGGCCGACGACCATCGGGATGTCTTCGGCCCGCGCGAGGTAATATCCGGAAGCGTCGCTTGCATAGGCAGGGGCGTAAGTGCCGCCATTCCATTGCGGGCAAAAGCTTTCTTGATAGTTGACGGGAAAATAGTGACGAGTGCCAAGCGCATCAGTATAGACATAGTTCGACCAGTACGTAATCGTCTCAAATGTCCATTGCGAGCCTTGAAAGCATTTGCGTGGAGTCGACGTCGAGGTACTATATGAAATTGAGCCACCGGAGGGAAAATCTTTTTGCCAGCCCCAGTTCCCCGCAGGAGTCCACACGGTGCCTTTTACCCAAATGAGAGTGTTGTAGTTGAGGGTCAGATTCAAGGGAAGGCCACGCCCTGAACTGGAAACGATTGGAATCGAAAAAACTGCGTTTAGATTTTGATTGTTGATCGTATCAAATCCGCCGTTAGTGAACGAACCGAAAGGCGGAAGACCGGTGGTTTGCGCAAGAAGCAAGACGGGAAAGACCAAGAAGACGCCGGACAGGAGGATTTGTTTTTTCATCTTAGTTACCCCCTGTCGCAACTTGGAAGTTGCTGTCTGTCAGACCTGAATTGAAGATAACCGATTGAATGGTTGTGGTGGCCCAGAGGGTCTCAGTTATGTACTCCTGAATCGTGAACGGATAACGAACCCCTGAAACGGTCTGGTAGTTCGAGTAAGCAACTGAAATCGGAATCTTCGGTGCTGACCCACCGCCTTCTCTTCGGACCATACTGATCTTCACGGGCAATCCGCTCGAAGCATCGATCCAGATATCTGCAACGGTAAATGGAGACAAAAACCGATAAGTTGGCGAAGAGTTGAAGGTGTTTTGCACGACGATATGATTTGCAGTGGAAGACTCGACAGCTTCCTGCCCACCAAACTGGATGGAATAGTCGGGATTACTTAAAATCCCGGCAAGATACGGAAGTGGGAAATAGAGACACTGGCTGGATGCAGCGAGTTCGAGAGGGTAACCCGTTGTTTGTGCTGTTTCTACCTTGTTTGCCTGCCCACTGGCAAAGACGACCGTCCAGGGATTATTGGGCATCTGGAATTGAATCGAAGTTTGAGTCGAGCCTCGCGTCAAAATCGTGACAGTGCCCTGCTGCGTCAAGCTGCCAGCGACAATCGTGGCGCTTCCTGTGGCCGTGCTGTCGGAAGGCGGCACGCCCATGACAGATACACTCTTTTGGATCAATGCCACGGCCAGCGGATCACGCTGGGGTGCACTCGTCGTGGTCGTCGGTGTTTGTGGAATCCCTGCCGAGGAATTAGAAATCAAAAGAAGTGAAGCAGCGAACGCGAGGACTTTGATTCGCATAGTAGCTCCCGAGAAAACGAAGTTGAGGCACACCCACACCGTGTGAGCGAATCTGGCTAGAGATTGTCCTAATCGAGGGATGGGCGGTCGAGCGGCACCGTTCCACCATTAGGGTGCTCTTGGGGACGTGTATTAATCCTTATCACGTTTAGTTGTCAATAGTACCTGATGTAAATATTTATGGGCTGTGGAAATACCGCAGGCAGCGAAGACCATTTACATCGGCAGGCTGATCACTTCTTAATCTTAATTACACCAACCGCAACTCCCCGCCGTTCCCGCCCGATTCGTCAAGCTGTTAGTGCCGCACCAACCGTCCGCTACATTTGCCATTTGGTTGTAAACTAGTGTATGGACATAAAACTATATGCTTGAGGAATTAAATCAGCCTGTTAGCGCTGCTCAGACCGAGCAAGTCTCTCCGGTTTCTGCACCAGTTGCCCCCACGGCAGCCCCCGCAGTGAAATCATCAGTCTCCAAGCCAAAGAAATTTAGCTTAAAGAAACTCGCGTGGCGCGTGAGCGCTGCTGCTTTCTGGCTCTGGTGGATAGGTACGTTCCTTCTCGGTTCAAGCGAAACAGGAAAACTTGCATCAAGTATACGAGAGGCTCTCGCGAGTTTTCTGTCCTCCGTTGGATTCACACCTATTCATTCTGAGTATCTCGGGACCATGCTCAAGTACGGCTGGTTGCTAACAATTACCGGTTTCAAACCAGTCGAACTGCTGGGGCTGGGTGTTTATATCGTAGGTGCCCCCGTTTGGTTGATGCTCTATTATTTTTTCAAAGACTTGACTCAGGATTTCGCTGCTAGTGCCACGGTGAAAGCAGGGTTGCGTCCGGTGAAGGTTCGGAAACCGGCAATCACGACAATCGGACTCTTACTTCTAGGCTGGTTTCTCTTATATGGTGAGACCGATTCGCAAAGGCCCCTGCTGGCGGCTGCATTTCTTTCCGGGACATTATTCTTCTTACTTACCAGTCGCGCTCTACAGCGAGTTCGGCCAGCCGACGCCAGTATCGTGAGCCGTTCTTCGTGGGTGGAACGAACGGGAGCCGCTACATTAAAAACCGCTGAAGATACGCTGTCCAAAATTGGAACCTATAAGAAGAAGTCCGATTTAGGTGGACAACGCTGGATAACTCGCAAGTGGGAGTGGCTATTTAGAAATCTGGCGCTGCTTCAGAGAGGGCAACAGGCTAAGAATAGGCTATATCAGTTGCTCCTCGCCGACTACGTCGCTTCTTTTCTGGTTCTCGGTGCGGCTGCAAATCTCTTCTGGGCAATCATGGCAAAATTGTCGAGTTCGTTCCCCAAACCCCCTCTACAATCTCTTCTTTTAGTTTGTGTAAATTATTTTCTGCCAAACGCGGGTCAGTTCCTCATCCACTACGACCTGCCTATTTGGGCGCGGCTAGGACCCGCAGTAACAGCCTTCATTCTGTTTGTATTGTTTGTCGGGGCCGCAGCCTCGCTCCTCCCCAGTCGATTTACTGGCTACGCAGCGAGGCTCGATGCGAGGTATTTGGTCACAAGAAAGGTCGCAGTTCAATTAAGGCAAGCTGTCATTCTCATGGACAAAGCAAGAGAAAGGTTACCGATTTAGCCGAGCCTATCGCTGGTCCTAATCACGCCCACCGCAACCGACCGCCGCTCCCGCTCCGGGAGTTTCAATCGCTCCTTCTCCGCCTGATCCTTCGTCTTGAATGGCTTCGACAACGGCGTGAACTGACCATCAACGTACTTGAAGAGCAGCCATTGCTCGATGATTTTGGGCACCAACTCTTATAACATGACCATGTGCGTATCGAGCGAGCGTGCGGCCCTTATTCATGAATGGCAAGCCCAAGTGAGTCGGCTGTTGCCCTGCTTACGTACCGTGATAGTATCCGCGCAATGACGAAAAAGCTGGGCAAGAAGAAGAAATCGGATTACGAATTCCCTCCCGAGATTCGGGCCATCTGGCATGCTGCGCCCAATCTCACGCCCTGCCCGAAATTCCGAAGAGCCGGCGCCGACAAAGTCCTCGAACACGTCAAGCAAGATAAGTGCGAACGGTGTCTCGCTGTGCTTCGGCAATTACAGAAAGAAATTGACCTGATTATTTATCTGACGAGCGGCAGAAATTAAGACGCTGATTTGATTCGAATCATGCCCACTCGCCACTGTCAAATTACACCCCAAGATTTAACGATTTCCAGATTCAAAAGAGACTTGGGCGGCAATCGCCGATGCCGGGGCTCGTACTAGTAGCCACATGTCCGGTAACGCGACTAACCAGGCCTGTGGTGATAGACTGTGGTTTCGAGAGGCTCCCATGACCTCTGCAATGAGCTTTTGCCTAGCAATTCTGCTTCTCCTGACTTCTGTTGTTGTCCAAGCTCACGATCAGACCGTGTTGCTTGCTGCGCATCGCTCAGGCCGCGTGGAAGTACTCGATCCGACGACGCTTCAATCTTTGGGTTCCCTCAAGGTATTGCCGCAGGCTAACGGGATAACAAGCGACCGCACGGGAGTCTTATTTCTGCAAGCAGGACTTGCTCCTGAGTTCCAGGGGTGCTGCGCGCTTTATGCGATCGATCTGAAGACCCGTGAGATGACGAAGCTCCTCGAACCTGCTTCTGCTGACGTCGCTATCTCTCCGGACGGCCAGCATGTTGTTACGCAGCGAGGAAACGCTGGAATTGAAGTCTTCAGCGTACACACCCTGCAGCGAGAACCGGCGATCCCGCGTTCCATTGCATCGGGTGTCTACGCTTTGCGTTTCTCGGCCGACGGTCGACTGCTGTTTGGAGTCACAAACTTTCCGATGCCGGCCCTGGATATCCTCGATTTTGACCGACGAAAGCTGGTGCAGCGATTCACTGTGCCGCAAGACTTCACTGTTCTTGGAGCATGGGTTAGTAATGCCTACTACTTGTACGGCTATCGCAAGAGAACTGGGCAGCTGTGGCGAGTGAAGACTGATAACTCCGCGCTAGAGGGACCCGTGAAGATCGATTTCCCCGATCTGGTGTCAGAGTGCGAGATGCAATTGCAAGAGATGCTCGGCGCTGGTGGTCGACTTTTCCTCTATGAACCATTCGGATTCAAGCTTGATCGGCGTAACGGTTGTGCAGTAGAGATTCCTGGAGGCCTGCTCTCACTCGATCCGCAAACAGGCCGGATATTAGCTCATCTAGCGCCTGACCTCCATTTCGCGTCTTTGATTTCGGGTGCGGATGACAAGGAGCTCTACGGCATTGATGTGAGGGACACGAGTTGGAGCTCTGTCGGCTTAGTGCGGCTGAATGCCATAACCGGGGAGGTTCTTGCAAGGCGAAATCTAACCTCGGATGTATGGTTCATCGATCTTGCGACCGTTCCCAGCGAGCTCGTGCCAAGCGGCCCGGTAGAAACAACGACAAACCCTATCAACTCCCGGTAAACGCGGTAATCGGAGAAGTGAAGTCCTAGGACTGGACTTGTCCGGTTACGCGACTTATCGAGCACTGACGGGACAAAACCAGGCGAAGAGAATCAGTTTGGGAACTTTTCCGCCATTCCGGGGGAATGCACCGAAGGGTCATTCTCGATAAGCCTCTAATCCTTGACGGTCCTTTATGAGCCGGAAGCTGAAATATCCGCAGTGGCAGGAACCTCTCACAGCTGCAATTCTCGAATTTAATGTTCAGCAACTACGCGGTAAGGTACAGAAAGCCGAGGCAGTAATCACTGACAGAATCCAACAACTGTCCTTCGATGACGAAAGCGAAGAAGAGCGTCGAGCGCTGTCTGACGGGCTGTTTATTCTCCAGAGTTTGAAAAAAGACCGGTTGGAGTCCCGATAAAAGCTGCCATCGGACGAGAGACGGGGAGCACCAGTTTATCTTAGAATATGGGAAGGCTTAGAAGTCTTCCCCTCTTAAAATGGGGTGGTCGAATGGAGCACGCATCTACATGAAAGAGCACTACAAGCCTCTTGAGCCTGAGCAGCTGAAAGCAGAAGCTGAACGATTGCAAGAACAACTTAACAAAAAAGCAGCAGGCCGCGTTTGCGAGCAAACGCGTGAAGAGTGGGACGCTGCTTATGCAAGAATAGAGGCCTACTACAAAGAAAAGAAAGAGTGGAACAAGTTGTTTCAGCCTAGAGCCAGAAAAAACTCAGCCGAGGAATAATGTACAAGCAGTAGAAAGCCCTGAATGCACAGGGAGTACAAGTTCACTTCTTCTCCCACAAATCCCAAAACATCTTGACCCTGGCAGGACCGTGGCCCGCACATAATGCCACCCTTCCGAATTATGCCGAATTGAGTCCCGTCGCCAACTGCCTTTCTTCTCGATAGCCCGCGCTACACCGAAGCCACTTCCTGTTTCACCGAGTCAATTATTGCCATCAACGGAGCGTGAGCATACTCTCACCATAATGTAGGGTCTGGATGGGAATGTTCGGATGGCAAATCAGGTGCAACGGGGCGCTAGCGGTTTTCCCCATCACAGGCCACACAAAGCAATGAATCTGAAACCAGGAGGATGATCTTATGACTCGCCCATCGCTCAGGTTCTCTCAAACCTTGTTGTGCAGCCCCCGATCGTATGTGCGTGGGGCATTCATGTTCGTGGGGTTGTTCGTGTTCCTGATTTGCAGCTCACAGCTTCTTAGGGCTCAAACGGATGCCGAAGTCCAAGCCTGTAAAGCGGGAACGTGCGTGAGTTTCTGTAAAGACCTCGGGTTGGACACCAAAAGAACGGCCGAGTGTGTGGCTCAGTGCAGGCAATCGTGTCAGCCACCTCCGCCGCAGCCCGTCACGGTCACTCCGAAATACCTAATTGTGGCGCTGGTTTACGCGCCGCCCGGATGCACCACCGGGGGCGCCCCGTCGCAGTGCGGGACTGGCAGCGGATCGAGCTTCGTGGATTACAGCAGAAGCAGCGCAAATGGAAACAAGCTCACAATCAAAGATTCCTTCCAACTCGGAGTCACTATCGCCTATGACAATAAAAACATCGTGGGTGGCCTTAGCGGTGGCGGCAGCTATGGGTTTTCTGAAACGGCCTCGGACTCCACAGCCGTGAATGTGACAAAAACCCAAGCTTCGGATTTGAAGGTACAGGGCAACGGAGATGGCATAGATCACGGTCAAGATATGTTTGTTCTTCTGCTTAGACCGTCCGTGACTCTCCAGAAATCTGGCGATCAAATTCTTTGGAGCGTCACCAACGCTGGTAACCCGTATGAAGTGAATGTTGCCGAACTGCGACGCCCTTCTGATATGCTGCCGGCGCGTCGCCACCCGTTTGATGAGCTCGGATTCACCAATGACGATTATCAGTCCATCCTGTCGCAAGATCCTTTTGGAGGAAAAGTAAACACCAGCAGCGGGCACTCCGCGGTCGGTTCGATCACCGCCACCACCAGCGGAACTTTTACGACAGGGGCGAGCAGCGGCACTGGATTAGATCCTTTTCGTTTCTGGCTTACCGGCTGGAGCTTTCCTTATGAGCCTTCCCGGCCATCGCCCAATTGCAACAATGGCGTCTGCCTCTGCCCAACGGAGTCAAAGGTGTTCACGAACGACAAGCTGACAACCACGACACATGAAGATGTCGGGCAAACCACCGTCGACTTATTCGGCGGCGTGGATGTTCCCCAGGTGTATTCGTTAAAGATTGACACGAAGATGGTATGGACGAGCAGTTCCACAACCGACAACAGCACAGAGTCCAAGGAGTCTGCGACTGCGACGATTACCTGTCCGTCGACTCAATACACAGGACTAACCGGAATGCAGGTGTATTGGGACCGTCGCTACGGGTCGTTTGTGTTCATTCCATACGATCCTGGTTCCGCAGCGATGATTCATCAAGGTCAGGTTCTGGATGCATCGGGCCATGCCGTCAGCGGCCAGTTGGTAGAGATGACGTACCTCGGCAAAACCTACCACACCTTCACCGCTCCCAACGGCGCCTATCGTTTTCCTTCACCGACCGGTAAGCCCGCACATAGTGGAACAGCACAGATCGTGACTGGCGGCATAAGGCAGACAGTGAACGTCCGTGCGATTCACCCACTGGTGATTCGCATGAGGTAACCAGTCTGTGATGCCGAGTTCACATGGTTCAGGAACGGCGGAGAATCGGGTAATCCGGTGAGCAGACCCGACGGCGTAAAACTCTTCACCGGACCTAGTTCATACTTCCCTGCCCTTCGGTTAAGATGAGAATATGAAGCGTGAACCATTTCAAAAAGCTAACCTTGTCTTTTCAATCAAAATTGTTAACAGGGTGGGAGAGCCCCGCATCTATCAAGTAAAGATTACTGGCGACGAGGTGCGAAATTTCTTTGTAGGCATTACCCCCACACAGAATGCTCGTCATGGCGTTAAAGTGCTCATTCAAACATGGTGCGAGCAGCACCGCGATAAGTGGCCGAAGGACGGCGAGACGATCGCGATGGACCTAGATGAAGTTCAGGTCGCACGGCAGCGACTACGGTAGTTCTCCCCGCATCCACCTATTCTTTCCCGGTGCGAGTTTAACGCGAGGTCTTGGACGTGAGAGGATATGGGTCGGAGGATTCATGGACATCTTGGCTGCATTGAGGCAGGAAGAAACGAAGTTACAAAAGCAGGCTGACGCGGCAAAGCAGCAGTTGGACACTGTGCGTGCAGCGATAAAGATTCTAGGCGGTGGAGTAGCCAGCAACGGTCAACCGATTGGCAAGAAGAAACGGGTCATGTCTGCGGCTGCGAGAGCGAATATTTCAAAGGCAACAAAAGCGCGGTGGGCGAAGTTTAGAGCAGCGAAGGCGAAGGGGAAACGGTAGAGCTTCCAGGAAACAACAGCGTCGTCCGGCCTCTTCCAGCTTGCCCATTTCGAAGAGGGTCGGGTCTTTGATGGGCGTGACAGGTCGCTTCTTCACGGCGAAATTGTAACGCATACCGGGATCCAGAGTTATGGGCAACGTGCTATTCGGGGCCCTGGAGCGGCAGGTCCTCAACCCCGTGGCGAGACAGGAAACCCGCAACGGCGCACTGAAAGACCCGGACCATTACACTCGCGCACTCGATGACTTCAACCACGCAAAGATTCAACTCATCGGACGTTCCGTTTGGCACGATGGACTTAATCGCCGCAGCCGCAGCCGCGACGTGAACAGTGCTGGCTTCCCGCTCCCTCTCGCGCACCATCCACACCACAGATTCAGCAGAATCGGTTTTGATCCAATCTTCAAACGATAGATGATTGCCGTGGGAAGTGATCCAGTTAGCAGCCCGATTCAAAATCCTGGAATAGAAAGATTGAGGCACCTTTTCGAGCATCATGGTGATCTCTTTGATCTCGCTTTCCGATGCGCCCCCTCTTCGCGCGTTTTCAAAGATCAGATTAAGATTCGGCCGCAACAAGATGTCCGCGGCTTCCTTCAACTCTAAAATTGTCATTCTTAGAGTCCAGGACAGATCGCGAGAGCTTACGAGTCCTTCGGTTTTGCGGGCTATGGATAACATTCGCCATGCGGTTCGGATTGAATTCTCGGAGGCGCCCAGTCGAAGCATGAGAGTCGCCACCTCTGCATCCGCACTCACTGATTGTTTGTTGACCGTAAAGGCGCGGTACTCGGCACTGGTCTGGCGCCGTGGTGCTTTTCTGACGTGCATCGTTTTTCGGAATGGCCCTTCAACCACCGGCCCCATGAGAACCTCCGTGAACGATTCAGAGCATGATGCACAGACCAGAGTTCGAGCAGCCAATGTGGAAAAATCCACGACTCGATAAACCTTCACGGTGTTTAGCCGGCGACAGTGAGGGCAGGTGAATGTTTCCAGCCTGGTGAGAGACGAGGGTCGAACCATTAGGGGCATCTAATTTACTCCTAGCAAGTAAATACAGGTTGTGAAAATGAAGGAGACTTGGCGACTGTTGAGCAGATTGCAAGCTCCTTCATGTCAGCCACGCCACCGAATCGGCTTCATCGTCGCGAGTGCTTCAGGGCTGGCCGAGAGAAGTTCCCAACGGTTGACATATCTCTCCAACTCCGGATTGTCCAGCGCACAAGAGGTCGTTGCTCGGAGATGTCCGCGAGGGACGATGAGCACGTCGGTAGTCGATGCATCAGTTTCGACGAGGTAGAGGTTAAACTCAGCCCATTTTTCCGCTGAGACTCTGAGAAAAACGTAGTTAAATTCAGATTTCGACTCGTCCTGGGATATTCGCGTCGCTGTGAAAAGCGCACAACGCCGCTTAGCGATCAACACCCTACGCTTGATGGTTGCAGGCCACCGCCGGCCTCCCTGGGCCTTTTTGGTAGGTATCAGCTCGACAGATTGCCCGGCACTCTGTGCCCGGGTGATAACAGCTTGGAGTTGCCAGGAGACAGTCTCAAAGTCCCTATTCAACTTTGCATTGGGGCCTGCCTTCAACCAGTCCCACGCATCCTGAAATGGGGCCAGGCTCTCCGGAGAACGACCTGTGTCTTTTGCGAGTTCGCCGCGCGGAATGATATAGAAACGCTGTGGCGTCTCTTTATGCGCGACGTAGATCAGGAAGTCAGCCCATGTGGTCCGTGGAAGATAAAGCGGAAAATATTCCGCCTGTGGATAGCTAGCGTTCGGACGGAGTCGCGTGCATGGGATAACTTGGCAGCGCCTCCCTTCAATCATCAAAAGCCTAGGATCGTGCAAGCGACTTTTGGACTCCGAAGGCAATCTTTCGACGCTAAAGCCCCGAGATTCTGCTTCAGATATGGCATATTCAATCGGAAAGCCCAAAGCCTCACACCCCAATTTCTTATCGTGCAGGTAACAGCCTTCAGTGACTTAACGCTCATACCGCTCATTGTGCGTTATTTTACCGCACATGGTGCGATTCGATGTGCGGTAAGAGGTTCGGAATCAGGGGAGAGGGACGGCCAAGCCGACCGCCTGACCGTTAATTGCGGAGGGATCTCGGGGCAAATCTTCGTGTTGACTCGGATGGCCTTGTAGCCGAGAATCCGGCCCGGAGTTTCGCCACCGGGGAGAAGTGCTGATGCCGACCAAGAAAGCGTCTTTGACGTGGGAGCGAATCTGTCTACTGAATCCCTTAATGCTCAATCTCTACAAAGAAGCCAAATCGATCAAAGACAACAAGAGGAAAAAGAGATTTTGCGCTAACGCCGTCTTCGACGCGCGATTCAAACCTTACTTCATCAACCATGTTGGCTGGAACACGTCCCACCCTGAACTCAAGTCATCCCTGGCCTATGACATCGTCTACCACAAACTCTACGACGCGCTGCCGAATTGCCGGAACTGCTTTTGTGTTGGGATGGGAAACTCAATCTTCTAACTCTGCGTAATAAACGGGCGTTTTTGACGCAGTACGCAAAAGAAAAACCCTCGCTGGAAAGAAAGCACTTGGCGGGGGTCGGCGGGTAGGAAGGTTAAGTTTATAGTTTGGTGGTCGAGAAGACGATCATGCCTTCGACCGTGGCGCCCCCAACTGCAGTGGGAGCAAACCGGAAGAATCTTCCGCGTGATTCCACCTCAAAATGAGAAATGATTTGAGATTTTGTAACAGTAATTTTGTATTGAATGTGCATGGCAAGTTTTTCGATGTCTTGATCGTTCACAATAAACTCGTCTGGCGAAAACCGGCGCTCGTGGTCCATCACTTTCTCATAGATGCCTTCCGGGACGATCCGAGTATTAAACTCGGCTACGTCGCTGTTACATGCTTCTTTGGACCAGGTATCGATCTGTTGCCGCAGGCTGATCTCATTTCCTAGATAGCTTGCGTTCGCTTCATCGAATTTCACTTGCCTAACATTCAAGCCTTTACTACCGCGCACGGACATTTTTACATCGATGTTTGTCAATTGGGGAAATCGAGAGAAAAACTCAAATGGAATTGGCGCACTGGGATCATGCTCAGTTGCTGATAACAGAATAAGCCGAGAGTCTTTCTTTGCTTGAGCTTCTGCATCAGCTGTAAAAGACTTAGCCACGAAATATCCGCAGGCAGCCCGCGAAGCGTCAATCTTTTCCGAAAATACAATAATCTCGTTTTTCCCAACAGCATTCTGCCAGTTCTTGCACTCGAAGATGTATACCGATTTATATCCAGTGGCCGAATCGATGGTCACAAAGACATCAATTTCGTGACGGACGCCGCTAACCTGAAGGATTTTCTTCTTTTCGATGATTGGTCTTGCGGCATTTGCGGGCGAGGTTTGTAGAATTAGCGATTCGATCGCAGCAACAGCGTCTTCGAGTGCGTCCCCTTTTTCCTGTGGAGTGGTCACGATAACGTGATTATAAACCAGTCCTCGGCCTTATCGTCTAAGTGATATTAAGATTCCGCCGGAATTTCAAATGAATTCATACCGAGTTGCTGACCGTGATAGCGAATCCAAGCAAGTCGCAGTTCTTGCAAAAATTGCTCTGTCACCGAATCACCCTGCTCTCGAAAACAGGGGAGCCAAAAATTTAACCCGACACCATCGGCAGTTACTGCCTTCGGATTCACGGAAAAATAGACTATCCAATGGAGATGCGAGTAAATGTTGCTACCGTCTGGTTTCTTTGATTGCAGGATTCGAGCAACGAGGTTCATTTCATCAAGTGGCGGTAAGTACGTCGGGGCATCGTTCACTAGGAACAGCACACCTCTAGCATCAGGCACACCGAGTAGTATTTTTGTCTCCTTAATTTGATTGTTGGCTTTTTCGAGTCTCCGCTTACGGCTACTTTGCAAAACCGCCAGTAGTTCTTCTTGGTAGACTTTTGGCAATTCCCGGAAGGATATTTTTCGAGTGCCGAATACAATCAGGAGACGACGGATTCTCCAGGAAGCAAACAGTCGTTCAATTTTCTCCTCTTCCTCTCGGGTGAATGCATCTCGCTCGATACACTTTAATTCAGCAATAACAGACGGAGATCGAAAGAAATAGTCAGCATTCTTGAGTGGATTTACGTTCGAAATGATCTCTCGAACTACACTTCCGCCAAAACTTCGAATAAACCCGTCAAATAGAGGCTCTACTTCAATCGAATTTGTCTGCGGGATCATAGCTTCGAGTGTAGTCGCAAATAAATCGTAAGTTCCACTTCATGGAAGAAATATAAGCAGCGAATGATGGGTCAATCTAAGGGGCAATTTGAGGTAGGTCTATTTCTAATCTAAGTGCAACGGTCCAAACGGTTTATCTATCACTTCAACTAATATCCAGAGTCTGGAGTCCTACCAATTGGACGATCTCCCAGCCGAGGGAGAAGATTGCTCGCAGCGCCGCTAGGAAAGCCTTCGCACCACCACTGCAACCTTTC
>Ga0210406_10001600_pt1 | contig 27255 bp, 30 predicted proteins | sample IncBWC30MmetaG_FD_155454 | JGI IMG/M metagenome (GOLD analysis project Ga0210406, IMG submission 155454) | Forest soil microbial communities from Barre Woods Harvard Forest LTER site, Petersham, Massachusetts, United States - Inc-BW-C-30-M | ecosystem: Environmental > Terrestrial > Soil >... | reverse complement strand
AAACAACCTTGTGGACAACGACGGACGGGTAGCGCCGACAGTAAGGCGGTCATCGGCTCCGCGATCCTTTACATCCTAATGTTCACGCCAAGCCTGTCGCTGGGCGCGATCATGGCGCTGGTCTGTGTGCTCTCGATCTTGGTCACTTCGCCCTGGGGCGTGATCATCACCTATATCAACGAGCGCTTCGTCACCGACGTCCGCGCGACGGGGTTCGGAATCGGCTTCAGCCTCTCGGTGATCATCCCGTCCTTCTACGCTTTCTACATGAATTGGCTGGGGGCAGTGATGCCTTTCGAGCTCACGCCGGTCTTCCTGCTGGCGATCGGCGCGATCATCGGCACGATCGGGGCCGCGATGGGTCCCGAAACAAAGGACGTGGACTTCCACTGAGGCCAGACTCGGAGGCTTACCCCGCCGCAAAGCTTCGCGGCGCCGGGCTGATCACCTTGGCGCCGTCGTCTCCGATCTCCATGACAGCCAAGCCCCGCTCATTGGTTCCGTCGGCGCGGAAGCGGAACACGCCGTCAGCGCCGTTGAAGCCGGATATGTTGGTCAGCGCAGCCTGGTTGAACGGGTCCGGTCCGCCATTGTGGGCGAGCGCCGCCGCCAGCGTCACCGCGTCATAGGCGAGCGTCGCCAAGCGCGCCGGTTCGCTGTTGAATTTGGCTTGGTAGCGCTGCGCGAAGGCGTCGAAGCCCGAATTGTCGGGCGCAGAGAACCAGGCGCCGTGCATCTGCGGCAATTTGAGAACCCGCGCGTCGTTCCAGACGCCAGTGCCCAAAAACTTGGTCTTGACGTTGGCCGACCCGAGCGCGCTCGCGACTGCCGGCATGGCGTCCGCCTGCTCGGGAATGAACAAGGCGTCGATCTGACCTTGGACCGCCGCCACCTGCCCAGCGGCGGTTGCGATCTGCCCGGTTGAATAGCGGGCGGTCACGACCACTTGCGCATTGACGTTCCCCGCCATCTCCTGGAACCGCTGGGCCGCGACATTGCCGTAGTCGTTCTGCGGGGCCATGATCCCGAACGACTTCTTGCCGCTCGATACGGCGTATTGAAGGATCCGGTCGACGTAGCCCTGGATCAGGAAGGACAAGAGATAGACGCCTGGGGCCGCGACGGTGACGTCGGTCGAGAACGCGATCATCGGTCGCCCCGCCGATCTTGCTGCCGCTGACGCCGTCCGTACATCGTTGGCGAACACGGGCCCGAGGATGAGTTGCGCCCCCGCTCCCAGCTCCGATTGAGCCGCTTGGGCGGCGGCGTCGGGGCTCGAATGGTCGTCCTGGATCATCAAGGTGATGGAGGTCGAGCCGGAATCGTTGATCGCCAGCTGCGCCGCGTTCCGCATCGACACGCCGATCGAGCTTGGGCCGCCGTTTTGGGTCAGCGGCAGGATCATGCCGACCCAAACCGGGCCTGTGCCCAGCGTCTCGCCCACGGGCGGTCCGCCAGCGGGCTGAGTGGGCGAAGGAGCGGGCCCGCCAGCGTCGTTCGGCATCTCGAGGCCAGCCGAATTGCAGCCCGCGAGCGTCAAGGCCATCCCGCCGCCAAGCAGGGCGCGTCTCGTCACGCCTCGTCTTGCTGCCGGCTGATCCGCGGCAAACCTCATACCCACCTCTCGTCTGAGCGGCGCTGGCGCGGCCAAGCGCGTTGCGCTGCCACGTTCGAAATGTCAGCGCGCGATGGCCGCCATTCGCTGGCTGTCGACGGAAATTGTGGCATTTTCACCTGCGCTTGGCTATGCGTCGATCATTGAGCCGGCCGGAGGATTGGCGGATTAGAGCGCAATGACCGCGGCAAAAGCTCCCCAGTCGGACAGCGTCAAGACTGTTCGCTCGAGCCGAACCTTTCACATTGGCGATGCGACCTTGCCGGCGGCGACGCTCGATCCGGGTCTTTACGTCGTGGCGACGCCGATTGGCAACCTCGCCGACGTGACGTTGCGCGCTCTCGCGATCCTGGCCGGCGCCGATGCGATCCTAGCGGAGGACACGCGTGTGTCGCGCGCGTTGCTCGCTCGCTACGGGATTGAGAGGCCGCTCTCGGCTTATCATGAGCACAACGCCGCCGAGGCTCGCCCGCGGGCACTGAGACGCATTGCCGAAGGGCAGGCGCTGGCGCTTATCTCCGACGCCGGAACGCCGCTCATTTCCGATCCCGGCTATAAACTGGTGTCGGAAGCGATCGAGCACGGCTTCGCCGTTATCGCCGCTCCAGGCCCGTCCGCGGCGCTCGCCGCGCTTTGCGTCGCCGGCCTGCCGACGGACCGCTTCTATTTCGAGGGATTTCTGCCGCCCCGGTCGTCGGCGCGGCGCGAGCGGATCAACGCGCTCGCCGCCGTGCCGGGCTCGCTCATCTTTTATGAGGCCGCGGGGCGGCTCGCCGAGACGCTGGCCGACCTTGCCGTCGAACTTGGGCCTCGGCGCGCGGCGGTCGCGCGCGAATTGACCAAGCTGCATGAGGAGGTGAGGCGCGGCGCACTGGATAAGCTCGCTGCCGAATATATCGCGAGCGGGGCGCCGAAGGGCGAGATCGTCATCGTCGTCGGGCCTATGGAAGCGCGCCCGGCGGTTTCGGAGGCCGCGCTCGACCGGGAAATCGCCGAGCAACTCACGAACCTGTCGGTCAAGGACGCCGCCGCGGCGATTGCCGCGAAGCATGGGCTTCCGAGACGGCAGATCTACGCCCGCGCGCTGGCGCTGGCGGGCGCCCAGCGGTGAGGCCCCGAGTCGACCAGCGGATAGCGCGCCGGCGCGACGCGCATCTTTACGGCCTCAAAGCGGAATCGATTGCGGCGCTGCTCCTGCGCCTCAAGGGCTACACGATCCTGGCGCGGCGGTTCGTCGTGTCTGGAGGCGAAATCGACCTCGTCGCGAGACGCGGCGGCTCAATCGCCTTTGTCGAAGTCAAAGCGCGGGCCGATCTCGACGTCGCGGCGATTGCGATCAGCGCGACCAAGCGGCGGCGAATCGCCCGCGCCGCGCGCGTTTGGCTCATGCGCAACCCATGGGCGGCGGGCCTGACGTTGCGGGGCGACGCCGTCTTCATCGCGCGCGGGCGGCTTCCCCGTCACGAGCCGGACGCGTTTAGGCTCGAGATTGATTGATTCCATAGGGCGCGCCTCTTCCACTCGACCGGAACCGCTTTCGGGCGGACCCAAAGCGATCTTCTTTTTCCGGCGCTCGAAAATGCCCGATTCCCGAAAATCTTGGACCCCGGAGATGCGTGCTTAACCCGCGACCAATGGGATAACCGAGCCGCCGTTTCGACCGAGACCGACATCCAACGGCCATGCCCGGTGGAATAGCGGATTGCTCCGCGATCTGGGTAAAAGCCTTGACAGTCGTCGTATTTATCACGACATCTGACGCAGACCTAGGAGACGGCCAATGGCCGAGAGGCCCCCCATCGCGAAACGCCGCTCCAAAATTAAAGAGAACTCTGCCCGCCTCACTAAAGAGCTCGCCGCGCTTGAAGCGGACATTAGAGGGGCGACAGAACCCACGCGTCAGTTTCTTGAGAGCAATCTTCAAAAAACCCTAGATTTGCTCGGCGGAAGTCAGATTTTAGGACCTCCGGTCGAAAGTGAACTAGATGCCCATGAACTGCTGCACCGAGGCTTGCCGAGAGCAGCATTGAGCAACCTTGTCGACAAACTCCACGTCATCTCGTTTGACGAGGCCACCGAAGCGCTGGGGATGAGCCTTCGTACCCTTCAGCGCCACAAATCCGCGCCAGTCGCGCCCTTAAGCGTAGAGCAAAGCGGACGGGCTTGGAAGTTCGCCGAGATTCTGGCGAAGGCGACCCGAGTGCTTGGCTCGCAAGACGAGGCGGAACAGTGGCTCAGACGCCCGGCGATCGGGCTTGATCAGAGGCGCCCCATCGATCTTCTGACGACGCCGGCAGGCGTCAATTTGGTCGAGGATTATCTCGGAAGGCTTGAGTACGACGTCTATACATGAAGGCGCTTCCGGCGGCGCTTGGGGGCGACGGTGTCCCTGTCGTCTGGCGGCTCGACCAGCAGATGCGCGCGGCGACCTGGGATAGCGGGAAAGGAGCGTTCCGGGAGGGCGGCCGCTGGAACAGCAGGGGCGTCCGCGTCGTCTACTGCTCACTCGACCCGGCGACCGCCATCCTGGAAGTCGCCGTCCATAAGGGGTTCAAGGTCCTGGATACTGTGCCCTTCGTCATCACGGCGGCGAGGATTGCCGATGTTGAGGAGGTTCATGTCGTCAAACACGACGCCGTGCCAAACCCTAATTGGTTGCGACCGGGGGCTCTGAGCGCGGGCCAACAGGCCTTCGGCGACGATCTTCTTCGTAGTCATCGCTTTGTGGCGATTCCGAGCACGGTCTCCACCCATAGCTGGAATCTGATTTTCGACCCGCTCAAGGCCGCAGGTTTTTATAGCTTAAACTTTCAGGAGCAGTTCGCGCTCGACACCCGGTTGCATCCGCCAGCCTAGCCGGGGTCGCGCGGGGGCGGCTTCCCCGTCACGAGCCGGACGCGTATAGGCTCATGATCGATTGATTCCCGAAATCCGCCCCTGGCCTTCGACCGGATGCCCATGACCTTAACTGTCGCCGTGCAGATGGACCCGATCGAGCGCATCCGCATCGCGGGAGACTCGACATTCGCGCTTCTTCTCGAAGCCCAGGCGCGCGGCCACCGCATTCTGCATTACACGCCCGACCGGCTGAGGCTCAATGGCACGCGCGTCGAGGCGATGGCCGAGCCGCTTTCGGTCAAAGACGTCGAGGGCGATCACGCGCGTCTCGGCGAGGCGAAGCTGGTCGATCTTTCGACCGTCGACGTGGTGCTCTTGCGCCAGGATCCGCCGTTCGACCTCGCCTATATCGCGACGACGCATTTTCTCGAGCGCATCCATCCGCAAACGCTGGTCGTCAACAATCCGCGTGGTGTGCGCGATTCGCCCGAAAAGCTGTTCGTGATGGATTTCCCGGAGCTCATGCCGCCGACACTCATCGCCCGCGACAAGGCGGCGATCGAGGCGTTCCGCGTCGAGCATGGCGAAGTGGTGATGAAGCCGCTTTATGGTTTCGGGGGCGCGTCCGTGTTCAAGGTCGCCGTTCAGGACCCGAATTTCGGCTCGCTTTTCGACCTGTTCAGCGCCGGCCTTCGCGAGCCATGGGTGATCCAGAAGTTCCTGCCGGCGGTGGCGCGCGGCGACAAACGGATCATTCTCGTCGACGGCGAAGCCAGAGGCGTGGTCAACCGCGTGCCGACGGGGGACGACATCCGTTCCAACATGGTGCGCGGCGGAGCGGCGAAAGAGACCGAGCTGACCGAGAAAGAACGATTGATCTGCTCGACGATCGGGCCGGAAGTCAGGCGGCGCGGCCTTCTGTTTGTCGGCATCGACGTCATCGACGGCTATCTGACGGAGATCAATGTCACATCGCCAACCGGCATCCGTGCAATCAAGAAGGTTGGCGGGCCCGATCTGGCCGTTGCGATCTGGGACGCAATCGAGGCCAAAGTCGGCAAAGCCTAACATTTCTGTCGGAACCGGGTTCGGCCTTGCGATTGCCAGACCGAGGGAGGATATACCTCCAATGTCAGACGCCCAGGTTCCCGCGGTCGAACGCCGCTCCCGCGTCGCGCCGACGCTTAAGGGCGTCGAGCGGGCTAAGATTCTCGATGAGCTGGCCGCACTCCACGAAGGCCATTCGGGCGACGTTGCGGCGTTCCGCCGAGCCGCGGTCGAGATTTTGCGGGCGGCGCTCGATGCCGGACGGGATGAAGCGCGCCGAGCTTTGGAAGCTGGCGGGAGCGGCCGCGCCTGCGCGGAGACGCTAAGCGCCGAGACCGACGAATTGCTGCGTGTCGGACTGGAAATGTCCGTGCGCTGGCTTGCCCCGACGCTATCGAGCGGTCCGCTGCCGACGATTGTCGCGGTCGGCGGTTATGGCCGCGGCATGCTCGCGCCCTATTCGGACGTCGATGTCCTGTTCCTGATGCCGAACAAGTCGCCCCCTGGAATGGAGAAGGTCGTCGAGGCGCTGCTCTATGTGCTCTGGGACCTGAGGCTCAAGGTTGGCCACGCGACGCGAACAATCGATGAGTGCCTGAAACAGGCGCGCGCCGACATGACGATCCGCACGACGCTGGTCGAGGCGCGGTTCATCACCGGCGACAAGGCGCTGTTCGAGACGCTGACGATCCGGTTCGACAAGGAGATCGTCGCCAAGACAGCGGCCGAATTCGTCGCCGCGAAGCTCGCCGAACGCGAAACCCGAGTGAGGAAAGCGGGCGCATCGCGCTATCTCGTTGAGCCCAATGTCAAGGAAGGCAAGGGGGGTCTTCGCGACCTCAATACGCTGTTCTGGATCTCCAAATACGTCTACCGCGTTTCCAATCCCAACGAGCTGGTGACCGCAGGCTTGTTCTCGCCCCGGGAGTTCTCGCTGTTTCGCCGATGCGAGGAATTCCTCTGGAGCGTGCGCTGCCGACTCCACTTCCTCGCCGGCCGGGCGGAAGAGCGCCTGAGTTTTGACGTCCAACGCCCAATCGCCCGTCAACTCGGCTATTCGACCCGGGCGGGGCTGATCGACGTCGAGCGGTTCATGAAGCACTACTTCCTCATCGCCAAGGACGTCGGCGACCTGACCGCGATCGTGTGCGCGGCGCTCGAGGAGCGACATGCCAAAACGACGCCTGCGTTCGGCCGCCTCGTCGGCCGCCTGCGGAGGCGCACCCGCGCGATCGAGGAAGCTAAGGATTTCAAGGTCGACAATGATCGGGTCAACGTCGTCCGCGACGACGTTTTCGAGCGCGATCCTGTGAATCTCATCCGGCTGTTCTGGATCGCTGACCGGTCGAATTTGCCAATTCACCCGGACGCGACCCGGCTCGTGACACAGTCCTTGAAGCGTATCGACGCCCGCTTGCGCGAGGACAACGAAGCGAACCGCCTTTTTCTCGAGACCCTGACGTCACGAAACGCCCCCGAAATCGCGCTCCGCCGCATGAACGAAGCCGGCGTGCTCGGCCGCTTCATTCCTGATTTCGGCCGTGTCGTCGGCATGATGCAATTCTCGATGTACCACCACTACACCGTCGATGAGCATCTCATTCGCGCCGTCGGCGAACTCAGCGCGATTGAAGCCGGCCGGCTTGGCGAGGAACTGCCGCTCGCCACCAAGATCATGCCGCGGATCGCGCATCGCACCGAGCTTTATCTCGCAACGTTTCTGCATGACATCGCCAAAGGTCGGGGGACCGATCATTCCCACGCGGGCGTCGAGGTGGTGCGTGCGCTGGGGCCCCGTCTCGGGCTCACTGCCGCCAATACCGAGCACGTGGCGTGGCTCGTCGAACAGCATCTGGTCATGTCCAACATGGCGCAGGGCCGCGACCTTTTCGATCCGAAAACCGCGGAGGCGCTGTCGGCGATCGTACAGACGCAAGAGCGCCTGAAGATGTTGCTGATGATCACCGTCGCCGACATTCGCGCCGTGGGGCCTGGCGTGTGGAACGGTTGGAAGGGCCAGCTCTTGCGGACGCTCTATTGGGAGACCGAAGTCGTGCTTGGCGGCGGTCATTCAGCGATCGACCGCGCTGGCCGCGTAAAAGCGGCTCAGGAGGCCGTCCGCAAGTTGCTCCCGGGCTGGTCAGATCCGGAGTTCGACGCTTATGCCCAACGGCATTATCCGGCCTATTGGCTGAAAGTGGAGCCTGCGCGGCAGGCGGCTCACGCCAGACTGCTCCACGCGATGGCGGCCGATACGCGTTCGCTGGCGACTGAGGTCACAACTGACGCCTTTCATGGCGTGACCGCGGTCACCGTGGTCGCGCCCGATCACCCACGGCTCCTCACTGGCATCGCCGGCGCCTGCGCCGCCGCGGGCGGCAACATCGTCGACGCCCAGATCTTCACCACGACCGATGGCCTTGCGCTCGACACCATTTTCGTTTCGCGCGCTTTCGAGCGCGACGAGGACGAATTGCGGCGGGGGCGGCGCATCGCGTCCAACATTGAGAAGACGCTGCGAGGCGAAGTCCGGCTGGCCGAAATGACGCCGTCGAGACAGACACGCGACGACCGGCATGACGCATTCGCGATCGAGCCGGAGGTGACGGTCGATAACAATCTTTCTCGCCGCTATACGGTGGTCGAGGTTTCCGGTCTCGACCGGCCTGGCCTGCTACGGGATTTGACTGCCTCGTTGTCGAGCCTCAATCTCAACATCGGCTCCGCCCATATCGTGACCTTCGGCGAAAAGGCGGTGGACTCCTTCTACGTCACCGATTTGACCGGCCAGAAGATCACCGTGCCAGGCCGACAAGCCGCGATCAAACGCCGGTTGCTGGCGGACTTCGCCAGCGATTGACCGCAGGAGCTTAAGATTTACAGTTCCCGGCGCGCTTGATTTTTGGCCGGTCAGCCCTGATATCCGTCGCTAATTCTTATGGGGCTCCTGAAACGATGAGCAATAACAACGCCGAATGGGGCGCAGATTCGCCCGCGCAGGCCGGCGCGGGTCCGGCCGAAGGCGCTCGGACCGAGACCGGCGAGCCGGACGTCCTCGCGGTGGTCGAGGCGTTGAACGCCGAAAACAGCCAGTTGAAGGATCGCGTGCTGCGTACGCTGGCGGAGATGGAGAATCTGCGCCGGCGGACCGAGCGGGAGGTGTCGGACGCGAAGACTTATGGGGTGACCAGCTTTGCGCGCGACATGTTGACCGTGGTCGACAACCTTTCGCGCGCGCTCGAGCATTTGCCGCCGGAAGCGCGCGCGAGCGCCGATCCTTCTACCCGCTCGCTGATCGAGGGCGTTGAGTTGACCGCGCGCGATCTGGAGGCGGCGCTCGGCCGTCACGGCGTGAAGAAGCTCGACCCGAAAGGCCAGAAGTTCGATCCCAATTTTCACCAGGCGATTTTCGAGGCGCCCGACGAGACCATTCCTTCCGGCACAGTTTCGCAGGTGGTCCAGAGCGGCTGGACCATCGGAGATCGGGTCCTGCGGCCGGCGATGGTCGGCGTCTCCAAGGGCGGGCCGAGAGCTGCGCCGAGGCAGGAACCCGCGTCCAGCGGCAAATAGCGCCGGCGTTATCGAGGCCTCGCCTTAGGCATACAGCGGGCCTCGAAAGGGCCGCGCGCCGCGAATATGCTCCGGCACCCCAGCCAGGCTCAGGAATGCAACCATTGCGCGAGCTCTTTCGCAAGGAAAAGCTAATAAACGCGAATAAAGGCGCATAAACGCTAGTAAATTTACTTGCATTTACTAGCGTTTATTTTTCCGAAGCCGGTCTTTTCAATGGGTTACAGGCGATTCAAATAAAAAAATCCGGGCGCGCTCCGGCTCGCGAAGGCGGGTTGTGTGCAAAACGTTCGGAGCGCAATTCGGTTCGCCTGTTCGATGGCCAGCGGCTCGATCTGCTGACAGACAGAATATTTTCTACCACAGATTCATTTTTTTACAAAGAAAATGTCGACTCGAGTTGGGGCTATGCCCGGGTCACCCGCCGGAGCGTCAGATTGATCCTGCCGCCCTCGGGCAAAAGGGTCGAGGAGCCGGCGATGATGCGGTCGACGCCGTGGAACGCGAGACGGCCCTCGCCGGCAAGTGACATCGCGTCGCCTGAAGCGAGGCGGAAGGAGCGGGTCGGCGCGTTGCGTTGAAGCCCGCCGACGCGAAAGAGCGCCGTGTCCCCGAGCGAGAATGAGACCACGGGCGCGGCAAGCTCCTCCTCGTCGCGGTCCTGATGCAGGCCCATCCGCGCGGCAGGGTCGTACAGGTTGATCAGGCAGGCTTCCGGCGGAGGCGCTTCCGGAGCGAGCTCGGCGAAGGCTGCGAGGAGCAGCGACGGGATCGCCGGCCACGGGCGTCCGGTTTCGGGATGTGTCGCCTGGTAGCGATAGCCGCGTTCGTCGGAGACCCAACCGAGCGCGCCGCAATTGCCCATCGAAACCGAAAACGGCTTGCCGGTGCGGGGCATGCGCGGGCGGAACGGCGGCGCGAGCTTGAGGATCGCCAGCACCTCATCGCGCAGCGCTTCCTGGGCGGCGCGGTCGAGAAAGCCGGGGAAATAATCGACCCCGGGCGTGATCGAAACGGCGGCGTGCGACATGCGATCCAATGGGTTTGCTCAACTTGGCTGGCGCGAGTGGCGACGCTTCACTTGCTACCAGAAGGACGCGTTCTGGGAAGACCTCAAGCTGCTTCCGCCGACCGTGCAACTGGTGTGAGCAACCGAGAGTCGGTCGGCCGATGTCCAAGGCAGCGCGGCTCTCGCGGAACCCGCGCGTCGTGAGGCAGGAACCTCTTCGAGCCTTCCCTACGCGCCGACCCCGGCGTATAGGGGGCGCCAATTTCTCGCACATCCCGCGCAATTGAAGGGTCAACCGAGGCGAATATGGCCGGCCATAGTCAGTTCAAGAACATCATGCACAAGAAGGGCAAGCAGGACGCGATCCGCTCCAAGCTCTTCTCCAAGCTCGCGCGCGAAATCACCGTCGCGGCCAAGCTCGGCTTGCCCGACCCGAACATGAACGCGCGCCTGCGCGCCGCGGTGCTCGCCGCTCGAGCCGAGAACATGCCCAAGGACAATATCGATCGGGCGATCAAGAAGGCGTCCTCGACGGATACCGAGAACTATGACGAAGTGCGCTACGAGGGCTATGCGCCGGGCGGGGTCGCCGTCATCGTCGAGGCCTTGACCGACAACCGCAACCGAACCGCGGGCGAAGTGCGCTCCTATTTCACCAAGGCCGGCGGGTCGCTGGCCGAAACGGGCGCCGTCTCATTCATGTTCGATCGGGTGGGGCTGATCGTGTTCGACCGCAAGGTCGCCGATGACGAGGCGATGCTCGAGGCGGCGATCGAGGCCGGCGCAGACGACGTGGTCTCCAGCCCGGAAGAACACGAGGTGATCACCTCGGTCGAAGCGCTGCGCGACGCGCAGAAGGCGTTAGAGACGAAGTTCGGCGAGCCCGAGAAGGCCGCCATCGTCTGGCGACCGCAAAACACGATCGCCGTCGATGACGAGGCTGGCGAAAAGATCCTGCGCCTCGTTGGCGCGCTCGAAGACAACGACGACGTCCAGACCGTCACCGCCAACTTCGAGGTCTCCGAGGCGTTATTGGAGAAGATGGAGGGCTAGCGCCCCCCATTGAGCGGCGCTATCGCGATCGCGCGCGTCAGACTCCGCAGCGGCGGCCCCACGGGCCCCACCAGCAATGGTAGACCGGAGCGAAGCCATAGTAGCGGGGGCCGCCCCACCCGTAGCCCCAGCGATGCCAGCCGCCGCCCCAACCATAGCCTCGATGCCAGCCCCATCCGCGATGCCAGCCACCATGCCAGCCACCGTGCCAACCGCCATGCCACCAGACGGACTGAACGCCTGCGCTGGCGACGGGCTGTTCCAGTGATGGCGAGGAGAGCGTGAAGGCGAGCGAGGGCGCGCTCGAGGCGGCGAGCATCGTCGCGCCGGCGACAGCGGCGATCGCGCCGCGGGACAGAATGCGTAAGACCATAGTTGCCTCCAGGTTTCCGAGGGTCATTGGATTATGATCTTATCGTCTGAATCTGGAGTGAATGATTCGTGGCGAATTGGGGCATTTCCTTTACCGGTTTAAGGATATCGCCCGCCCATACCTGAGGGGGCCGCATGACCGTCGCGCTCGCGCAAGCCGGCCTCAATCTCTTCATCGCCGCCTGCCTCGGCGCGTCGATCGGCCTCGAACGCCAGTGGCGCCAGCACCTCGCTGGCTTGAGGACCAATACGCTGGTCGCGCTCGGGGCGGCGATTTTCATCACCTATGGCCGCGCGGTCTCGGATGCGGACGGCGCCACTCGGATCGCGGCCCAGGTCGTGACCGGCATCGGATTTCTTGGCGCTGGCGTGATCTTCAAGGAGGGCCTCAATGTGCGGGGCCTCAACACTGCGGCGACTCTCTGGTGCTCGGCCGCGGTCGGCCTGCTCGCCGGCGAGGGGATGGGGCTCCACGGCCTCGTGGCGGCGGTTCTGGTGATAGCGACCAACGTCATCTTGCGGCCGCTGGTCCGCGTGATCAATCGGCAGCCGATCGAGATGTCCGAGGAGGAGCAGCATTATGTCATCTCGATCGAGTGCCGCCCGGCGCGCGCTTCCGATATCCGCGCCCAGCTCGTGCAGGACATCGGGGCCGTTCCGGAGCTGAATTTCAGCCAAGTGGACAGCGCTTTCGCTGGCGAGACGGGCCGGGTCGACGTGACCGCGACCGTGACCTCGCATAAGCGGCGGGAGCTGGCGCTTGAGGCGATCGTCGGGCGCTTCGCCGACATGGAAGGCGTCATCCGCGCCTCCTGGCGGCTGAACCCGCAAGGCTCTTGAGGAACGGCGATGACTTCATCCTCTCGCCTGCGCTTCGACATTGAGGACGCGCCGAGCGACGCGGACGTCGAGGTGCTACCGGATGGGCTCGAGGCGTTCAACGAGAGCAAGTGGCCGGGCCACCAGCAATGGCAGCCGCTCGCCGTCTTCGCGCGCGATGGGGAGAGCATCGTCGCGGGGCTCGCGGGCGAAACCTATTCCGGCTGGCTCTTCATCCGCTACCTCTGGGTCAGCGACGCGCTGCGTGGCCAGGGGATTGGACGGAAGCTCATGGGCGACGCCGAGGCCCATGCGCTCGAGCGCGGCTGTCACTCGGCCTGGGTCGACACCTTCAGCTTCCAGGCCCCGGGTTTCTATCCCAAGCTCGGCTATACAGTGTTCGGAGAGCTCGACTATCCGCCGGGACACAAGCGCTTCTTCCTGCAGAAGCGGCTAGGGCCAGGGGCCCGCGCATAAGTTAACGCGCGCCAATGATTCCAGTGACTTGGGTGCTCTTTCGCGCAACTTTTTCGCCGGTCACTTAGCCCGCTCATAGGCATGAGTGATCGGCTCGAGCGGCGGGTCGGTGAGCTTGATTTGGCCCTCAAAAGTGAGGTCGAAGCTCGCGACATTAAGGGTCTGCCCGACCTGATCGAGGACGACGTTTCCAGCAAACAAGGTCGTGACTTGCGGATTGAGGCCCGTGATCTCCACGCGCACCGGGATCGCGTTCGCGCCCTTCGCGAGTTCGCGGTCGGAATAGAGGTTGACGCCGATGTCATAGTGGCCCGGCGCAATGCACCGGATCGTTGCCGTTTCCTTGTTCGATTCCGACTGCGCCATAGACCCGTCGGCGAGCGTGATCTGCGAGGTCGAATAGCCAAGACTGTCGCGATCGAGCGACGTGCACCCGGCCTCGCGCGACCCATAAAAGACGGGCTTCTTCTCCGGCCCGACGAGCCAAAGGTCGACGTCGGAATCGAGGGCGACAGGCCAGTCGGCGGTGATCAGAAATTCCGCCTTCGGCTTGACGCCGTCGACCTTGGCCTTGGTCGGTGCCACCGCCACAATCACGACGGAAAGAATGCAGAGGAGAAGATCGGCAAGGCCAATCCACATTGGCGACCGGTCGACGTTCATGTCTCAAACCTATTTTCAACAGGAGTTGTGAGCCTTGCGCGCAAGGCCGCGGGTCAAGCGCGGCTCTAAGCTCTCGGCGGCTCTGGCCCCATGAGCCAGAGCCGCCGAGAGGCGATCAGCCCTTTCTGACGCACATGATTTTGATGAACTCGCCTTCCGCGAGGTGGCGAAATGGCGCGCTCTTGGCGAGGTCCTGCTGGGCTTCGACGCCGCACCACAGTTCGTTCGACACGGCGCCGATAATTGCGACGTCTCGAGAGAAGCCGGGCTCTGGAGCGCAGTCCTGGGGAGCCATGCCGGCGACGCAAATCATGGCGACGATGTTGAAAGTCATGGGGATGTGCTCCTGTTGAGGGGTGTTCTCTCGATTGAGGGCGTATGGGGAGCCGTCATCCCCCGCGCTTTTCACGTCTCGACGTGACCCCCATGAGCCCGCCGATCATGTCGAGCGCCACCCGCAAGCGGTCGGAGACCACCGCGTCGGCGCGCCAGGGGGTGGCGAGCTCGGGGACGAAGCCGCGGCAGTCGCGCACGCCCGCGCCCTCGATGACGATCCGGGTTACGATCGGCCAGGCATGGGGGCCGACCCGATCCTCAGCGTCCCTCAGCCGGTCCCGGGCCTGGAGAGCGACGTCGGCCTGAGGCAGGCCATGGCGGGGCCCGAAACCGGTCGAGCCCATCCGCTCCGGCGCGACCGCACGCAATTGATCGAGCCGGGCGCGATGATGGGTTCGCCGCAGCGACTCGCCGACCAGCCAGCGGATGTCGTTGAGCTTCGGATCGTTGGGCGCAAGCACCCGGTTGGCGCGCATCGTGTCGAACGGATCGAGCATGCGGCGTTTCCGGTCGGCGTCGAGGGTCGGGGTTTCACCCGCTTCCTTGGCGCGGGCGAGGCGCTCCGGGGTGGCGTCGAGCCGCTCCTGGACCGCATTGAGCAGCTCCTGCGGCGACCTGCGCTTGGTCGGCTTCCGGGGGCTGCTCATCGGGCGGGCTCCGCCAGTTCAGCTCGGGGCCGTCGTAACTTTGATCGGCTCGGCGAGTTCGGCGCACAGCGCCGCTGGCGAGGTGCAATAGGATTGTTCGAGGATGGGAGGGACGAACTTCGGGATCCCGCGGGTGTTGACCCGAACGTCCGCCGGCGGCCCCTTGTGAGCGCGCTGCAAGTCCTTGAGATGCCGGGCGGAAGAGCGTATGGCCTCCGCTCGCTCGGTGTCGACTTTTGGTGGACGGCGCCGCCGAGGCGGGGAGGTGGTCATGGATCTTGCCCTTTCTGTTTTGCCGTGTTATGTTCTTGCTTTGTTCATTATCGGGAAAACAGAAGCTTGTGTCAAGGTTCTGTTTTTTTGAATTGCGGTTTTTCGGAAACGAGGTTAATATCGTGAGTCGGCAGGTCATCGATGGCCGGGACGCGCCAGAGCGCCCCACGCCTTTCACTTGGAGAAGGCAAGTTGCAGGAGCTTCCGCTTTGACCGTCGACTGGATTCGCTCCGGCCTCAAAAGGACCGGCAAAACGCGCAGCGGCCTTGCCAAGGCCCTTGGCCGCTCGCCCTCCGCCGTCACCGATCTCCTCAACGGCCACCGCCGCCTGCGCGCCGACGAGATCGCGACGGTGTCCGAGTATCTCGGCATCGAGCCGCCGCGCCTCATCGGAGGGGGGCCGCCGCGGCCACCCAGCGCGCCGCTGGTGGGCTATGTCGGCGCCGGTGCGGTCGCCCATTTCTACGCGGACGGCCAAGGTCCATTCGACGACGTCGACGCGCCTCTCGACTCGAAGCCGATGACGGTCGCGGTGCAGGTCCGCGGCCACTCGCTCGGCGTATTGTTCGACAACTGGCTCGTCTTCTACGACGACATCCACAATCCGCCGGACGACAGTCTCGTCGGACGGATGTGCGTCTGCGGCCTTAGCGACGGGCGGGTCCTGATCAAGTCCGTGAAGCGCAGCCCCCAGACCGGTTTGTGGAATCTCTTGTCCAATACCGAGCCGCCGATCTACGACGTCGGCCTCGATTGGGCCGCGCCGGTGCGCGAGATGCGGCCGAGGTAGCGGCGAGCGTGGTTGGGGCGCCTGCGCCACCTTCGGCGCTCGAGATCGCGCGCGCGCTCATCCGGTTTCCGTCGGTGACGCCGACTGACGCCGGCGCGCTGCCCTATCTGAGCGATCTCTTGGGCAAGGCCGGTTTCGCCACCGAGCTCGTCACGTTCGAGGCGCCGGGAACGCCCGCGGTCCTCAACCTTTATGCGCGGTTCGGCGCTCGCTCGCCCAATATCGCCTTCGCCGGCCACACTGACGTGGTGCCGCCCGGCGATATAAGCGGCTGGCGGTTCGACCCGTTCTCGGGCGAAATCGCCGATGGCGAGCTCTGGGGCCGCGGCGCCTGCGACATGAAGGGCGGCGTCGCCGCCGCCGCCGCCGCCGCCTTGCGTTTCATCGCCAGGGGAGCGTTCGGAGGCTCAATCAGCTTCCTCGTCACCGGCGATGAAGAGGGCCCCGCGAACAACGGCACGGTGAAGCTCGTCGACTGGGCGCTCGCCAGGGGGGAGACGTTCGACCATTGCATCCTGGGCGAATCGACCTCCGTCGAGACGGTCGCCGACACGATCAAGCACGGCCGGCGGGGCTCGCTCAATGGACGGCTCACCATCAGAGGCCGCCAGGGCCACGCGGCTTACCCGCATATCGCCGACAATCCGATTCCTTCGCTCGCGCCCATCTTAACGGCGCTGCTCTCGCCGCCGCTCGATCGGGGAAACGCCGACTTCGAGCCGACGAACCTCGAAGTGGTCTCCGTCGACGTCGGCAATCCGGCGTTCAACGTCATTCCCGGCGAAGTGCGCCTTAAGTTCAATGTCCGCTTCAACGACCTTTGGACGCACGATTCGCTCGCCGCAGAGATCAAGCGCCGGGTGGCGGCGGTAGACCGAGGCGGACGCGCAACGCTGACCTTCGAGCCCAGCAACGCAAGCGCGTTCCTCACCAAACCGGGGCCTTTCACGGACCTCGTCACCGAAGCGGTCCAGGACGTGACCGGGCGGAAGCCATCGCTCTCGACCGGCGGGGGGACTTCGGACGCGCGCTTCATCAAGAACGCCTGTCCGGTGGTCGAGCTCGGCCTCGTCAACGCGACGATTCACGCCGTCAACGAGCGAGTCGCGCTCGACGATCTCGAAGCGTTGTCGCGCATCTATGAGCGCGCGCTCGAGCTTTATTTCGCTGAAGGCTCGGCGTAGTCCACCCGAACGAGATAGAGGCCGTGAGGCGGAGCGACCGGGCCGCAGCGGCTGCGGTCGGCGGCCTCGAACGCCGCCTTGAATTCGCCGGCGCTCCAGCGGCCGGCGCCGACCTCGACCAGCGTGCCCACCATCGAGCGAACCTGCCGATGCAGGAATGAGCGGGCGCTCGCCTCGAAGAGAATCTCGTCGCCCTCGCGCCTGACGTCGAGCTGGTCGAGCGTGCGAATGGGCGAGTTCGCCTGGCATTGGGAATCGCGAAAGGTCGAGAAGTCATGCCGGCCGATGAGCACATGCGCCGCCGCGTGCATCGCCTCGGCGTCGAGGCGGGGCTTCAACCGCCAGGCGCAGCCGCGCTCGAAGGTGAGAGGCGCGCGGCGATTGACGACGCGATAGAGATAGTGGCGAGCGGTCGCGCTGTGGCGCGCGTCGAAATCGGCGCTCACGCGCTCGGCGCCGAGCACCGCCACAGGATGGGGTTGAACGAGCGCGTTGAGCCCCTCGCTGAGGCGGAACGGGGACCAGTCGCGCTCAAGGTCGACATGCGCGACCTGCCCCAAAGCATGCACGCCGGCATCCGTGCGCCCGGCGCCGTGAGCGGTCACGCGCGCGCCGCTCATCGCGAACAGAGCGCCCTCCAGAACCTCCTGCACCGAAAGGCCGTTCTCCTGCCGTTGCCAGCCGACGAACGGCGTGCCGTCATATTCGAGGATAAGCTTAAAACGCGGCATTCGAAGCCGGGGCGGACTCGCGGTGGGGAGCGGCGGCGATGGCTTCGTCGAGGACCTCGTAGACGCGGGGCTCGCCGCAGCGGGCGACATTGAAGCGCAGACAGCCGCGCGCCTCGTCGGAGGCGCTGAAGGCTGGGCCGGGCGCGAACATCACCTTCCTCGTCAGAGCGTGGCGGGCGACGTCGGCGGCGCTGACGCCGTCCGGCAAGCGCGCCCACACATAGATGCCGGCGCGCGGCTCGATCCAGGGGACGAGGCCGTGGCGGCGGAGGTTCTCGACACCGCGCCCCATGGCGTCAGCAAGCTTTCGCCGCAAGCCGTCGAGGTGGCGGCGATATCCGCTTTCCGTCAGCACCCGATGCAGAATGTGGGCGCCAGTCGCGCTATTGCCCATAGTCGTCGCGAGCTTGAGATCGACAAGCTGCGCGATCCAGTCCTCTCGCGCGGCGATATAGCCGCAGCGCATGGCGGCCCCGACCGCCTTGGTCGCGCTGCCGACCTGCACGACCCGACGCAGGCCGTCGAGCGCGGCAAGCCTCGTGGAAGGTTCCGCCTCGAAGTCTGCGAACGTGTCGTCCTCGAGGATGAGAACGTCGTGCTCCTCGGCGAGTCTAAGCACCCGATGGACGGTCGCCGCCGAGGGCGTCACCCCTGTTGGATTCTGCAAGCCACCGCCGGTGAGATAGAGACGCGGACGATGCTCGGCGAACACGCGCTCGAGTTCGGCGACGTCGGGGCCGTCGGGGGTCATCGGGACGGTGACGCTCTGAGCGCGATTGGCGCGCAGAAGCGAATGGAAATTGAAATAGCAGGGATCGTCGATGACCACCGTGTCGTTCGGACTGAGGAGAAAGCGGCAGACGAGATCGAGCGCCTGCGAGCAGGAATCCGTCACGATAATCTGGTCGGGATCCGCCAGCACGGCGCGCTCGGCGAGGCGCACGGAGAACAGTCGCCGCAACGGCGCATAGCCGAGCGGCTCGTCATATTGGCGCCGGCGCTGAGGGTCCTCGCGCGCGGCAAGGCGCAACGCCCGCTGGACGCCGAGATCGAGCACCCAGGAATCGGGCAGCCAGCCTGCGCCGGGACAGAGGAAATCAGGCGAACCGACCATAGCGTGCCGATTGATCCACGACGGGTCGATGGCGGGCTCAGGCGGCGGGTGGGAGGCTGCGAGCGTGAGCGGACGGGCGGCGCCCGCGACGAAGAATCCCGAGCCGCGCCGGGCGACAACGGCGCCTTCGGCCGCGAGCCGGTCGTAAGCCTCGACGACCGTCGATTTCGAGACTTCGAGCTTAAGCGCAAGCTCACGCACCGAGGGGAGGCGGGCGCCTCGCGCCAGCGCGCGGTTCGCTATGCGGCCGCGAATGAACGCCGCAGTCGTCTCGACGCGTGAAGCGGGCCGATCGTCCATGAATAGCATCCGAACTGTACAGCCAGTGGATTGGTACAGTTTGGCGTCAGTGTATTGAACTGTCTCTAGCGCCGCAAGGCCTCGCGTCCGATCCTAAGGCAAGAAAGGACATGAACCCATGATTCCCGATAGCCGTATCTGGCGAACAATCGGCGCAGGAGTTAGACAGGCGGCGACTTGGCCGTTCCGCGTCGCCGCCGCTCGAGCGACGCTGAAGGCGCTGGCCAATATGGATCGCCGCGAGCTGGCCGATATCGGCCTCAACCCAAGCGACGTGCGCGACGCCTCGGCGCTGCCGCTTGACCACGATCCGACCGAGCTCCTGGCGGAGAGGGTGCGCGAACGGCGGCGTGACTCCGGCGCAGCGAGGGTTTCCCGAGGCGACGACGGTCGACGCCCCGGACCGCAAGCCAGGGTGGTCGGACCCGCCTCGACTGCATTCCGCGAGACGACCGCCGCTTGAAAGCCGCGCCCGGCGTTCTTACCGGAAACGCAGGTTGTCGCGTGAGAGCTGGCTGATCCTGGCGCAACCCATGAGCCGCAAGTCGCGCTCGATCTCGGCGCGCAGGAAGCGAAGCGCCCGCTCCACGCCTGTCTCGCCGGCCGCCGCGAGTGGAAAGAGATAATAGCGCCCGATTCCGACGGCCTTCGCGCCGACCGACAGCGCCTTCAGCACGTGCGATCCGCGCTGGACGCCGCCGTCCATCAGCACATCGATCCGATCGCCCGCAGCGTCGACGATTTCCGCTAGCTGGTCGAATGACGCCCGCGAGCCGTCCAGCTGCCGCCCGCCGTGATTCGACACAACGACGCCTGTGCAGCCGATCTCGGCCGCACGGGTCGCATCGCCAGGCGACATCAGGCCCTTCAAACAGAAATGACCGTTCCAGTCCCGGACCATGCCGGCCACGTCGTCCCAATTCATGGTCGGGTCGAGCATCTCGGTGAAATAGCGGCTGATCGATAAGGCGTCGCCGCTCATGTCGACATGCTGCTCGAGCTGCGGCAGCCGGAAACGTTCGTGCGTTAGATAGCTGAGACCCCATGCCGGCTTGATCGTGAACTGGGCCATTCCGCCAAGCTTCAGGCGAAAGGGAATCGAAAAACCGGTTCGGAGATCGCGTTCCCTATTGCCGCCGGTGATGCTGTCGACGGTCAGCATCATGACCTGGACGCCAGCCTCCTTCGCCCGCTGCATCATGGCGCGGTTGAGCCCCCGATCTTTGTGGAAATAGAACTGATACAGCTGCGGCGTGTCGTACGCCTTCCGCAGTTCCTCGAGGCTGACCGTGCCGAGAGACGAGACGCCGAACATCGTTCCGAGCTTCGCCGCAGTGGCTGCGACGGCGCGCTCTCCCTGATGATGGAACAGACGCTGCAAGGCCGTAGGCGAGCAATAAAACGGCACGGCGAGCCTCTGGCCCATGACGGTGACGCTAAGGTCGACCGCATCGACGCCGCGCAGGACGCTGGGCACGAGGTCGCAGCTTTCGAAACTCGCCGTATTGCGGCGGTAAGTTGACTCGTCCTCTGCGGCCCCATCGATATAGTCGAAGATGGGGCCCGGCAGCCGCGCCCTCGCGAGCCGCCGAAAATCTTGGAAATTGTAGCAATTGCTGAGACCCATGCGCCTCAGTCTACGCTAGAACAGGCTGAGTTGCGGGCTGGCGTTGCTCGGCGGGACGGTCGGCTTGCGGAACAGGTCGGTGCGCAGCGCCCGCGACGTCTCGTGGTAACCGAGCCGGCGCGCGGCCATCTCGAACCGGCGCCCAATCATCCAGGCGTAGGGGCCTGACCCCGCCATGCGCCGGCCCCACTGAGCCTCATAATCCTTGCCTTCGCGCATCGATTGCATCAGCGACACGGCGCGCTTGAGCCGGTCGGGATAGTGGACTTGCAGCCATTCGCGGAACATGTCGCGCAATTCGTTCGGCAGCCGAAGCACGACATAGCTTCCCTCACGGGCGCCGGCCGAATAGGCGCGGGTCAGGATCGTCTCCAATTCCTCGTCATTGATCGCGGGAATGACCGGCGCGGCCATCACGCCCGCCGGCACGCCGGCGTCGTTGAGCGCTTCGATCGCTTCGAGCCTTTTCTGCGGCGTCGGCGCGCGCGGCTCCATCTGGCGAGCGAGCCCGCGATCGAGCGTGGTCACCGAGACAAAGACCTTGACCAGGCCATCGCGCGCCATCGGCGCCAGAAGGTCGAGATCCCGCAGAACGAGGTTCGATTTGGTGACGATGGTGAGCGGGTGGCGGGCCTGGGAAAGCGTCTCGATCAGCGAACGGGTGATGCGATATTGCCGCTCGATTGGCTGATAAGGGTCGGTGTTGGCGCCGAAGGCGATCGGCGCCGGCTTGTACTTGGGCGAGGCGAGCTCGCGCTCCAGAAGCTCGGCGGCGCGCTCCTTGGCGAACAGCTTGGTTTCGAAATCGAGCCCGGCCGAGAGCCCCATATAGGTGTGGGTCGGCCGGGCGTAGCAATAAAAGCAGCCGTGCTCGCAGCCGCGATAGGGGTTGATCGAGCGGTCGAATCCAATGTCAGGCGATTCGTTGCGCGTGATGATGGCCTTGGGCTTTTCCCACGTGACCTCGGTCGCCAATGGCTCTGACGCTTCGTCGCGCGTCCAGCCGTCATCGAACTCCTCGCGCTTCTGGAGCTCGAAGCGGCCGGATGCGTTGGTCGCGGCGCCGCGTCCTCGCCTGCGGTCGGCGGGCAGGATGCGCTCGGCGATCGCCTCGGGGCGATGGCGCAGGTCGACGGCGCGAGTCAGGGTCGGGTTCATAGGCGTGTTCCGTAACGTAAGAGTTGGAACAAATCATGAACATGAGATAGCCCCGCATCAACGCCGCGTCAAGGCCGTGCGGCCAAATGCGGGCGGACGGAGCGCGACCGGGCCTCAATGCATCATCGGGGCACACAGATCCGGCATCTTGGACGAAGCAAGAACGCGGTTGCCTGATTACGCGGCGGGGGTGTCGGGTTCACGGTTGAGTGGGCGCATGCCGTCTACGGCGTAGGGCGGAGCATCCGACCAGCATACTCTCCGGTCAGATTGATGTGATTCCAGCCGAGCGGCCACACCGCAGAAGACGCTAATCGGCCAGAACTAACGAAATGACCGTTCACTACCCATAAGCAGACATATCCGGGACGCCGCGACGAGATTGTGCGGTTAGATCAGTCCTTTGGGGCGGCACGCTTGGGTTCCGCGATCAGCTCTGCCCAGCGTGTCGCGAACCGCGACAGCGGCAACAGCAATTGCAGCAGCGCGGATCCATCATCGGAAAGCCGCCAGCCGTCTTCGTCGCTCGTGACGAAGCAAGCCGTCTTAAGCTCGTTCAGGCGTTTGCTCAGTACGCTTTGCGACATCGCGTCGGCACGCTGCGCGAGGTCGCGGAACTTCACTGGCCCCTCGCGCAGTTCCCACAACACCCGCAATGTCCAGCGCCGCCCCAGCAGATCGAGCAATGCCATGATCGGCCGGCCCGTCCTGGAGCCGCGGACCGGCCGACCTGGTCGCGCGGGCAATGCCCGTTTCATGGCCGCCCGTTGCCAATCATGATTGCCTCGCCGGGAAGCGAGGCGCCCAACTCTCCAGTTCGACTCGCGCGCTGCTCGCAAGATAGGCGATGGCGTGGTACCAGCCGGCAAGCACAAGAAGTTCGATCAGCGTTGCGTCGGAAAACCGGACGCGCATGGCCGCCCACGTCGCATCGGATACCCGGCCGTGGTCATGCAGCTCATCGACAAACGTCAGCGTGGCGCGATCTTCGTCCGCCCAACAGACATCCGTACAATCGCCATGGACGAGCGAATAGGCCTGTGCCGGAGTGATCCCCGCCTTCTCGCCATAGGCCGCCATATGGACGCCCCATTCATACTCGCACCCGCATCGCGCCGTGACGCGGTCGATCACCAGCTCGCGCGTCCGCCGGTCGTAGCTGGCGGCGGTTGCCGTATTGCGGCCGAGCATGAAGCGGGCGAATGCGAACATCGGATCGCACAGCCTAGGGCTTCTCACCATGGTGCGGAACAACTTCAGCGGCTCGCGCGGCGAGTGGGAAGGGTGGATGCTGAATAGCGCTGCCGCTACGTCTGGGGCATAGGGTGGTTCGAGCGGCTCGATGCGCGGCGCGGATGGCGCCCCCGCCGGCGGCGACAGCAAGTTCAGTTTATCGATCCCGTCCATGGCCGGACTCCCAATTCTCGCGGCAGCGCCGCTGTGTTGGCGATCATCGACACCCACATGTACCGGCCGACCAGGGCGATGAGTTCGACGATCTCAGCCGGGACAAGGCTACGACGCAGCGCAGCGGTCGTTGCCGAGGTCAGCTTGCGCGCGTCCACCAGTTCATCGGCCGCTGCCAGCATGAGGCGTTCGCGGCACGATAGCGGCGCCTCGACGGTCGGCTGCAAGGTCGCGTGCAGATCGGCTTCGGCCAGACCGGCCGCATTGGCGAAGCCGGCGACGTGAACGCTCCACTCATAATCGCAGTCGCATCGGTGGGACACGCGCAGGATCAGCAGCTCGCGTTCACGCGCCGACAATGCTCCGGCGTCGAGCAAACGTCCGGCGCGAAAACGCGAGAGGATGCGGGGATTGTGTGCGAGGACCCGAAACAGCGCGATCGGCGGGCGCCGGGCGGCATCAGGGCGGCCAGGTCGTCGGTCACGCCGGCGTCGTAGGGCGGCTCGCAAGGGGCAATCACAGGGGTCATTTCTGCTTCTCTTTTAGTAGCACCGCATGGGTCATACACTGCTTCTTAAAAAGAAGCAAGAGTGTCGTGCGTGCGAATGCCATAGGGCCAGCCCGGGGGCGAGCGCGCTGGCGACGGCGCTTCTCGACGGCGAGAAAGGGCCTTGAAGCTTATCGAGCCGATGTTGCAAGCGCCGACACTAGCGATGGATCGGGCCGCCGGAAGAGGAAGGGCCGCTTTTTGCACGCCCATGCTCCTGCCAGACGAAGGATAGAGCCGCCAAGGAGAGGAGGATGATCGGGAATACGATCGCGGACTTTCCGAAAAATACGGTGAGCGTCGCACCAGCGATCGCGCTGCAGACAAAGAATGCGCAGATAGCCGCCAACGTTCGGGCTTGATCCGAGGCTTCGGGGTTGTGAGGCAGGAACGTGATGGCGAAGAGGGTCTCTCCGAGAGAACGCAAATTGGCTGTGGTCACGACGGAAGTGTAGGGCCACTTGCCGACGCGCTGGAAGCCCGAACTCTGCATAGTGGCGGCAAAGGCGATGACGGCGACCGCCACCGTGTCCGGGAGCGCGGGCGACAGGACTCCAACAATCGTCAGGATTACCACTTCAACGCAAAGACTGACAGCGGTGGCCCGCACTTGGTCGTCAGAGAAACGCCGCTTGTGCAGCCATTGCGCCGTGAAGACGCCAGGGAAAAAAGCCAGCATCGGCGGAACGTGACGCAGCGCCTGCCGCCATTCATCTTGAGCTGCGAAGACACCGAACAGGATGATATTGCCGGTCTGGGCGTTCGTGAACACGTGCCCGTGGGCGACCCAAGCATAGGAGTCGAGAAAGCCGCCGCCGGCGCTCAGCAGAGCCGCGAAACGCAACGTGCTATTCACGACGACCGTCCCAAATCAAGAGTGGCGGCGCGGCTGAACTTCACTCCAGCCCGCTGGCCGAGCGGGCGAGGGGACGCGCGCCCCTCTCCTTCCCGAGCGCGACCCGAGGATCACCAGAGAAGGTGGCCCAAAGGGTTGGATGATGGACCACGGACGAGGTCTGCTCCGATCAATTCGAGAACGTGTCGCAGTCGTTGATATCGCCGCTCTTGAGGCCGGCCGTCAGCCATTTCTGGCGCTGCGCCGAGGATCCGTGGGTGAAGCTGTCGGGCACGGCGTAGCCGCGGGCGGCGGTCTGAAGCCGGTCGTCGCCGATCGCTTGCGCCGTCGCCAGCGCCCGCTCGACATCGCCCGGCTGGAGGATTTTCCATTTGTCGTTCGCGTGGTTGGCCCACACGCCGGCCAGGCAATCGGCCTGCAATTCGATCCTGACGGACAGCGCGTTGGCCTGGGTCTGGCTCACCCGCTGCTTCATGTTGTCGACCTTGTCGAGAATGCCGAGAACGTCCTGAACGTGATGGCCGATCTCATGCGCCACGACATAGGAATAGGCGAATTCGCCGCCGCCGCCGTACTTGTTTTTCATATCGCGAAAGAAGGATGTGTCGAGGTAAACCTTCTTGTCGATCGGGCAGTAGAACGGCCCCATCGCAGACTGTGCGCCGCCGCACCCGGAACGCGTCGCCCCGTCGTAGATGACGAGCGGCGCCGGCTGGTATTGGACGCGCGCCTGCGCCGGCAGCACTTCCGTCCAGACTGCCTCCGTGCCACCGACGACCTTGGAGAGAAAAGCGCGCATCGGATCGTTCGGGTCGGGCGCCGCGCTTGTCGGCGGCGGGGCGCTCTGTTGCCCGACGCCAATCATTTCGGCCCCGCTCATGAGCACTTGAGGCGAGATGCCGGTGAAATAACTGATGGCGAAAATGACGACGATGGCGCCGATGCCGAGCCCGCCGGCGCCGACCGCCCCGCCACGTTGTCCCCGCCGATCCTCGATATTCGAGGAGGACGGCATGTTGTCGTATTCCATGGCCAACTCCGAGCAAGCGCCGGTTAACGCATTTTAACCATCCTATCAGACAAACCTCTGACGGAGTCGCGGCTCGACGCTCCGCGCGCGCAAAGCCTTTGTTTAGGCCTTTGCCAGACAGTGTCTGGACTTTGGCTCGCAAAAGGCTGCGAAACCCATGCGGCCGACTTATTCCCTCGTGGTGCCGATCTTCAACGAGGAGGCCGTCATCCCGGTCCTGCTCAAGCGCCTCGACGTTCTGCTCGAGGCGCTCGACGCGCCAGCCGAAATTATCGTCGTCGACGACGGATCGAGGGATACAAGCGCGATCGTGATCGAGGCCAAAGCGCGCGCCGACAAGCGCTATCGGCTGATCAAGCTGTCACGCAATTTCGGCCATCAGATCGCGATCACCGTCGGGCTCGATCACGCCGCTGGCCGCGCGGTCATCGTGATGGACGCCGATCTGCAGGACCCACCCGAAGTCGTCTTGGAGATGATCGCCAAATGGAAGCAGGGCTACGACGTCGTCTCGGCCGAGCGCGCCTCCCGTCAAGGGGAAAGCCGGTTCAAGCGCGCGACGGCCGACCTCTTCTATCGCCTCATGGGGAGCCTCGGCGACGTTTCGACGCCGCGTAACGCGGGCGATTTCCGCCTGGTCGATCGCCGGGCGCTCGACTGCTTTCTCGCCATGCCCGAGCGCGACCGGTTCGTGCGCGGCATGTTCGCCTGGATCGGGTTCCGCCAGGGAACGGTGACCTTCGATCGCCCGCCGCGCGCCGCGGGGGAGAGCAAGTATTCGCTTCGCAAGATGATTGGCCTCGCGGCGAACGGAATCATCTCGTTCTCCGATGCGCCGCTTCGCCTCGCGCTGTGGGCCGGCGCCGCAGTGTCCGCGCTCGCGTTCATCTATGGATTGAGCGTGATCGGGCGGTGGCTGTTCGGCGACCCGAGCCTCGAGCGGGGCTGGAGTTCGACGATTGTCATCATCGCCGCGCTTGGCGGCGCCAACATGCTGATGACCGGCGTGATCGGGCTCTATGTCGGGCGCATTTATGCCGAGGCAAAGGGCCGGCCGCTTTATATTGTCGAGGGCGCAATAGGCTTTGAGGACGCTCCCACGGCGGCTCGACGGGCGGCGGCAACGCCGAGCTAAGCTCGCGCGCGCGCCAAAGAAGCGGAGCCGGTTTTCCGCCAAGGCCACGCGAAACCAATGCTGGAAGGAGCGCTCGGCGATTAGCGTTCTCATCAATGACTCGGCGGCTTCAACGGATGGGCGCGGACGCAACCGGCCGGTTGATGCGAGACCTCATTGCCACCGCGCGCGTTTTGCGCTTTACCCTCGCGAGGCGCGCCCGGACGGGCCGGTAGCTCAATGGTTAGAGCCGGCCGCTCATAACGGTCTGGTTGCAGGTTCGAGTCCTGCCCGGCCCACCAGCCAAAGTATTGATATCACTGTATTTTTACCCTCTCTGAATATCGTCGACATGTCCGACGCTTGCGCGCGGAAAGTGCAAAAAGGGCCGATCAGAGACTTGAAATGACGCCTTCTGGTGTTGAATCGCGGGCCCGGTCTCTGGGCGCGGAATACTTTTTCCGTCACCCACTTACGCTTCGTCAGCAGAGGCCGGTTTGAACGTCGTCGGTGAAGAGCTTGTGTCTGGTCATCGGTGAGCACTACTAGATGTTCAGTCCCGGCATTTTCTGGAGCGGGCTGATTGTGAATCTTTGCGGCTGTGAAGTCCAGGCTTTGCAGATGAACTCATAGGGGGTGAGGCCTCTGAGGGTCTTGAGCCTTCGGGCGAAGTTATA
>Ga0210406_10001599_pt1 | contig 27278 bp, 22 predicted proteins | sample IncBWC30MmetaG_FD_155454 | JGI IMG/M metagenome (GOLD analysis project Ga0210406, IMG submission 155454) | Forest soil microbial communities from Barre Woods Harvard Forest LTER site, Petersham, Massachusetts, United States - Inc-BW-C-30-M | ecosystem: Environmental > Terrestrial > Soil >... | reverse complement strand
GTGCTGGTGGGATCGTATCCGCCGCTCATGTTGACTTCGATATCGGCGAAACCTTTTTTGGCGAGATGCGCTTTGAGGGCGGCGAGAGATTCGGCGGCGGTCATGTCCGGAACGAGGCGCATATCGATTTTGGCGACGGCGCGGCCGGGGAGAATGGTTTTGCCACCGGGGCCGGTGTAGCCGCCGACGAGGCCTTCGATGTTGACGGTCGGGCGTGCCGTAAGCAGCTCGAGCGATTCCTGAAAACTGACGTCATGAACCCAGTGCTGAACGCCGAGAAGTTTCTTGGCTTCGGCTTCGTTGAGGCGGCGCGCCGCTTCTGCAATCATTTTCTTGTCGGAATCGGAGAGCGGGCGAGCTTTTGCGGCGAAGCCTTCTATGGCGGGATCGTTGCCGTCGGCCGAAACGAGCGTGGCCAGGGCTTCAACGAGATGCCACGCGGGACTGTCGAGGCGCGCTTTGTTGCTGGAGTGCACGTCCTTGCGCGGGCCGCGGCCCCACTTTTCGCCGCTGGAAACGAGCTCGAGCTCGACGACGCCTTTAGCGCCGAGGAATTGAGTTACCTCGCCGTCGAGACCCTGCGACGGAAAAGGCATGAAGATTCCGTTGCACTTTTTCAGCGCGGCGAGAATATCGGGGCGGTGGACGACTTGCGGGAAATGCGGGGAGCCGATTTCTTCTTCGCCTTCGGCGACGAAGACGAAATTTACCGGAAGCTTGCGGCCTGCGCCGCGAATGGCGTGCAAGGCGGCGAGGAAGGTGGCTTCAGGGCCTTTCTGGTTTACGGCGCCGCGGCCGATCAGGACTTTGCCGAGGCCGGGCCTGTCGACGATTGCGGCATCCCATGGAGGCGAGGACCACTCGGAGGGATCGACTTGTTTGACGTCGTACATGAAGTAGAGGCCGATGGTTTTGGGAGCGCCGGCGTCGAGCGTGGCGAAGATGCCAGGCTGGCCGTCGGTGGGGACCTTGGCGACTTGGGAGAAGCCGGCGTCGCGCAGCATTTGCATGGTGAGTTCGCAGCCTTCGTTCATGCCTCGATTTTCCGCGGCGATGGAAGGCTGGCGAATCCAGGTTTGCAGGCGCTTGAGGGATTCGTCGTGGCGCTTGTCGATTTCGACGAAGATTGGGTCGAGATCGGAGGCCGGGTAGGCGGCGCGCGTCCAGCGAGGAAGAGCAAACGCGGCAGCGCTAGCAGCGGCAGTTTGCAGGAAAGTTCGGCGGTCGGTCATATTCATCTCCACTCAGGATGATTTGGCGTTCACGATCAGTTAGAGCGAGAGACTACACCGTTTGCGGCAGTGGCCGCAAATACTGCGACACGAAATATATTCGTGGATCAGCGAGCGCTGTGTGTGAAGACGATTCTTGAACGATTCACGAATACTTTTCCTGCTTTCATGACGAAGAGGACGCGGCGGGCGGCGGTGACGTCCTGGAGGGGATTGCCGTCGAAGGCGATGATGTCGGCGTCCATTCCGGATGCGATGGAGCCGGTGATGTTGCCAAGACCGAGGGATTCGGCGGAGAGCGACGTGGCGGAAATCAGCGCGGCCATGGGGTCCTGGCCGCCGTCGCGCACACGGACGATGAATTCTTCGGCGTTGCGGCCGTGTGCGCCGGCTACGGCATCGGTGCCGTAGATGATTTTCAGATCCGGGTGCTTGAGGGCCTTCTTGAACGTGTCGAGGACGATGGACTTTCCTTTTTCCATGAAGGCGAAGCCTTGCTCGTTGTAATTGCCGATGCCGAGAAATTTTTCCTTGTTCTCGAGATAGTTTTGGAGGACGAGGCCGATGTTGGGATCGTAATAGGTCCCATGTTTGGCCATGAGATCGAAGACTTCGTCGGTGACGTAGGCGCCGTGTTCGATGGAGGTGCAGCCGGCGAGCGTGGCGGCCTTTGCGGATTCGGCGGAGTGCGCGTGAACGATGGTGCGGAGTCCGAGCGACTTAGCTTCGCCGCAGGCGCCCTGGAGTTGCGCGTCGGTCATGGTTTGCGTGCCTCCTTCGCGAATGCTTTTGGAGGCGAAGAGCTTGATGAAGTCGGCGCCTTGCTGTTTGCGTTCGCGGACAAGCTCGCGAAGTTTCTCCGGAGGGCCGGATTGCTCGGTGAGCGGCTCCAGCGAGGTCAAGATGCGAGGACCGGGGATGATGCCGCGGGCAATAGCATCGCGAAGACCTTTGTCTTCCGGGGAACCGGGACTCTGGATGGTGGTGAAGCCGGCGTTTAGCGTGAGCACGGCGTTGTCGACCGCGTGAAGCATGGCTTGCGTGGGTGGCTCGTCTTTGCCGGCCAAGCGGCAGTTGTCGAAATGCCACCAGAGGTGCGCGTGGGTGTCGATCCATCCCGGCGTCACGGTGAGAGCGGTCAGATCGTAGATGATCGCGCCTGGAGGTACGGTGCGGCCAATGCGTGTGATTTTCGTTCCTTCGATGACGATGTTTGTACTGGCGAGGCCGTGACCATCTGTACTGACGAGGGTGTGACCTTTTCCGTCGAGGATAATTGAGGCTCTAAGGACGATGGGGCGGTTTTGGGCTGGCGTCAGTGACGGAAGGAGGACGATGTAGGTGATCAGAAGACGTCGAATGGCTAGCACGTATAGGGCGCTCACTTGTTGGCCTCGAGGATTAATTTTTGCACGCGCCAGTTTAGGATTTCGGCCACGTAAATTTCGTTCTCGGAGGGGCAGGCGATTTCGTGGACCCAGCCGAACTCGCCGGGCTGCTTGCCGGCTCGGCCCAAGACGCCGAGCACCTTGCCATCGAGGCTAAGCTTGTAGATGCGGCCGGGGTAGGCGTCGGATGTGAAGAGGACCTGATTGGGCGGCGGCGTGATGCAGATGGTCCAAGGCGCGCCGGGCGACATGGTGCCAGTGTTCTGCGTGGGACGGCTGCCGATGGCGGGGCGAGCGTCCGCGGAGACGGGGACGTCGATCGTGATTTGGCGGAGGAATTTTCCTTCGGTGTCGAAGACTTGAATGCGGCGATTGCCGCGGTCCGCGACGTAGATGTTGTCTTGCGCGTCGACGCCAATGTTGTGGGGCGTGTTGAATTGGCCGGGCTGGTCGCCGGGCTCTCCCCAAGATTTGAGCCAGACGCCATTCTTGTCGGCTTTGGCGACCCGGGAATTGACGTAGCCGTCGCTGATGTAGGTGTTGCCGGCGGAGTCCCAAGCCATGTCGGTGACCTGTCGGAACATGCCATCGACAGGAGGTAAAGGCGGCTTGGGATGCCTGAGCGGCTCGGTGCCTTCGTCGGAGGCTTCCTGCTTGCGGCCGAAGACCATAACGACACGGCCTTGCGGATTGAACTTGATGACCATGTCAGAGCCCTTGTCGGCGACCCAGATGTTGTCTCCCTTGTCGATGCGGACGGAATGCGCGAAGGACCAGGCGTAAAGGTTGTGGCCGATCTCGCGAAGGAATTTTCCGTCGGGGGCAAATTCGAGGAGCTGTGCGGCGGCGGCGCCGTAGGCTGGGCCAGTGGTGTTGCCGCGCGAGAAGACGAAGATGTGACCCTTGGAGTTGACCGCGACGCCGACCGCTTCGCCTAGGTAGAGATCGGCGGGGAGCTTGAGGAAATCGGGAACGGAATGGTAACGGATTGTGGGTACGGGGGATTGCTGGGCGAAAAGAGGAGTGGCCAAAAATAAAGACAGGGCGAGAGCGGCGCGTCTCATGTGCTGGCCTCCGAGGCGGTTATGGATGCGTCTGTCGTGGACGGACTATACACCAAACCGCCTGGGCTGCGATTGCGGTGAGCAGAAGAACGACGGGTTCGATGGGATGGCGGTAGCGAAGGGAAGTGTGCGTGATGTAGTACAGGAAAGGAAAAACCACGGGGTAGGCGGCGAGCGGAAACGCGTAGTCGCTGCGGCGCCGAACGAGCACGGCGATGCCGGCGAGCGCTCCCATCCCGGAAAGAATCGCGCAGAGCACCAGGGCGCGAACCAACCAGGAGTCCGTTGACAGAAAGTTTTGCACGGCATTGGGAAGTCCGGTCCAGAACGCGGCGAAGCGGTCGGCGAAGAGGATCACTTCGACGCGCGGATGAGAAACGATAAAGGCCATCGCCTTGCGCCTTTCTTCGTCCATGAACGGGGTTTCGCCCATGCGAAAATAGCGCAGGGTCTCGCGGTCTTTCGTTATGGTGGCGGGAAAGTGGGGATGCTTGTCGTCGTAGTTTTCGTTGTTGCCGATATAGAGTTCGAGCGGGAAATTGGAACGTAGCGGAACGAGCCTGTGGAAAGCCACGTAGTTTCGAATGGTCCAGGGAACGCAACATAGGATTGCGAGGCCGATCGCGAGAGCTGGTTTCTGGAGCCAACCGAAGGGTCGCGTCGAAGGAGCCGTGGCTTCCCGCCTTCGCGTTCGGTACGCCGCCCAGCCGAGGAGAAACGGAAGAAGCGTGCCGAGAGAGGGATTGGTCATCAATGTAAAACCCCACAACAAGCCGTAGAAGCACCAGTCGCGAATACGATGGGAATCGGCGAGTTCCAGCGTGGCCCACAAAAGCGTGGCGGCCAGGAGCGCGGAGAGAGACGTGTCCCAGATCCATTCGAAGGGAACCATGATGGCGCTGGGAAAAAGGGCCCAAAGCCAGGCAGCTGCGGCACCGACGCCCAGGCCCGCGATGCGTTTGCCAACGTGGAAAATCGGGACGCACACCGCTGTCGAGAAAAGAATGTTCAGGAAAACCAGGAAGAAAAACGCGGGGATCGTGAAGGGACCGAAACACCTGAACGCCGCAGCCACCAAGAGCGGATAGACGGGAGTGAGCCAGGCCGTCGGCCCGGTTTCCCGGCGAAATGGATTGCTGAATCCCTTGCCGGAAACCAGCGAATAGGCGATGTTGCCAGTCTCTTGTGCAAACGGCGCCGTGCTAAGAGCAGTGTCTGGGATTTTTCGTTCCTGATCCCAGGCGAAAACCAGGCGCGCTGCGAACGCAACGAGAAGGATCAGAACAAGAGAGGTATAGACCTTCCATAAGTCATGCATAACGCAGCGTGAGCGAACACGTTAAGCCACCCAAAACAAGTGGTGGGCCCGCTAGGATTTGAACCTAGGACCAACGGATTATGAGTCCGCTGCTCTAACCGCTGAGCTACGGGCCCTACGGGAAGCGACGCTTGATTTTATAATGATTTGGAACAATTGCGAGACTGCAATTTCCGGCGACAGGGCGCCTCAGGCTTTGGGCTATAATCGTGCGCATGGAGACTCGCCACGCGCGCTGCAATGCAGCAATAACCTGCAACGCAAAGGGAAATTGCTGGAGAATATAGACACGCTGGCGTTCTGTCTTGAGCGCTTGACCGCGAACAGACCGAAGCATTACGGGGACTTGAATGAAACTGGTTACGTTCCATTGGGGAGCGCGCGAACATCGCGTTGGCGCGGTCGCGGCGAACGGAAGCATCGTCGATCTCAACACCGCGTACGCGCTGTATCTGCGAAACGTGGAGCAAGAAGGGGGTTTTTATGCGCTGGCGGACGCGCGGGTGCCTGCGGACATGCGGGGGCTTTTTGAGAATGGGGATCGCGGTCTCGATGCGGCGCGCGCCGCGCTCGAATACGCGTTGCAGGAAGGACCGGAAGCGAAGGGGCCGAATGGAGAGCCTGTTTTCTTCCGCAGAGAGGCAGTTCACGTCAAAGCGCCGATTATTCCCAAAAAGTTCTTTCACACTGCCGGGAATTTTCGGGAGCACCATACGGAGGCGCAGAAAGCAGGGTTTTCGCACCCGGTGCTGCCGTGGATCGTATTTTTTCAGAATGTGGATGCCATTATCGGTCCCGATGAGGAGATCGTTTACCCGGAGCATCTCACCGAAGAGCTGGATTATGAACTGGAGCTTGCGGTAGTGCTGAAGAAGAGTGGAAAGCATTTCTCGGCGGAGCGGGCGTCCGAGTACATCGGCGGGTATGTGATTTTCAACGACATCACGGCGCGCGACATTCAGCGGACGGAGATGAAGTCGGGAGTGTTCAGTTTTTGCAAGGGGATTGATACGTTTTGCCCGCTGGGCCCGCACATTGTGACGGCCGATGAAATACCCAACGCAAATAATTTGGCGATGGAGCTGCGGGTGAATGGAAAGGCGCGGCAGCAATCGCATTCGAGCAAGATGTCGGTGACAGTGCCGGAGATCATCGCGCATTATTCGCCGATGGGCTATTCGGCGGGCGATGTGCTGTCAACCGGGACGGTTTCGGGGGTAGCGGCGTTCAGCGGGGATCCGAAGTCGTTGTACTTGAAGCCAGGGGACGTCGTTGAGTGCGAGATCGAGAAGATTGGCGTGCTGCGGAATCCGGTGGTTTCGTACAAAGAGAAGCACGGCGGGAAATCAGTTGCCACGGCGTGAGAATTGATTCGACGGAATTAACGATGAGCGCTGGACAAAACGGCATTTGGGTCAGCGAGCTGAATAGCAGGCCGGGGGTGCGGAAGGACTTCCCTCCGGGACGCGCTGTTCAGTTTTACGACACGACGCTGCGGGATGGGGAGCAGAGCGTTGGCGTGGTGCTGACGCCACAGCAGAAGCTGGAGATTGCGCGCGGGCTCGATGATTTAGGCGTTGGGCGCATCGAAGCGGGCTTTCCGCGCGTTTCCGCGGAGGATGCGGAGGCGTTTGGGCTGATCGCGAAGGCCGGCCTAAAGGCGGAGATTTGGGGATTCGGGCGCGCGCTGAAAGCGGATATCGACGAGTTGCTGCGCTTGGGCGCACATGCGACCGTAATCGAAACGCCCACGAGCACGATTAAACTGAAGGCCTACGGCTTGAGCGTGGAGGAAGCGAAGCGGCGCGCGGCGGAGGCCATCGGTTACGCGCGAAAAAACGGAGTCACCGTGGCGTTTTTCACGGTAGACGGCACGCGCACGGATTTGGACGTGCTGCGCGATTTTCATCGTTGCGCGCTGGATGCGGGAGCGGAAGAGCTGGTGGTTGTGGACACGATCGGCGCCTGCGGACCGGAAGCGGTGGAGTTTTTGGTGCGCAGCGTGCGGGAGTGGGTTGGGATGAAAGTTCCGCTCCATTTTCACGGACACAACGATTTCGGGATGGCGACGGCTTGCGCGGTGGCGGCGGTGCGCGGCGGCGCGGAATGGATTCAAGGCACGATCAACGGGATGGGCGAGCGCGCAGGAAATGCGGACATCGGCGAAGTGGCGATGGCGCTGACGGGTCTTTACGGAGTGCCGGTGAAACTGAACTTGACGAAGATTCGGGAAGTTTCGGGACTGGTGCGGCGCGCGGCGGGGCACGAGCTCGAGCCGTGGAAGCCGGTAGTCGGTGAAAATTTATTTATGCGGGAGAGCGGGGCGGTGGCGAGCCAGTTTCATATTCCGGAGGCGATCGAGCCATTTTCAGCGGAGCTGGTGGGAGCGACGCGCGCGATTGTCCTGGGGAAAAAAAGCGGAATCGACAGCATCGCGATCAAGGCCAGAGAGCTGGGTATTTCGCTGAGCGCGGAGGAACAGCAGGCGGCGCTGGCGGCGGTGAAGCGGGCGGGAGTGGAAAAGCGCGGATTGATCACGGACAACGAGTTTCGCACGATCACCGAGCGAGTGAAGCGGGCGGCATCGGCCTAGTTCTTCGCGGCGGTCATTTCTTTTTGAAGTGCGGCAGAACTTTTTGGCCGAACAGGCGGGCCTGCTCCAGGCGGTCGCCTCCCCACAGCTCCAGCATGATGTGCGTACAGCCGGAAGCGCGATACTCTTCCAGTCTTTCAATGCACTGCGACGGAGTGCCGGCGATGGGGCAGACCTTTTGCAGAACCGCGTCGCTGACCGCGCGCGACGCGGCTTTTCTTCCGCCTTGCTCCATGGCTTCGGCGATGGGACGAATTTCGTCAAAGGTGAGGCCAGCGCATTCGAGGAGCGTGTCGGCAGAGCCGCGAATGTTCTGCACTTTGTTGGCGAGATACATGGCGGCCATCTCGCGAGCGCCTTCGCGCGCGGTTTTCGGATCTTCACCCACGCTGCCGACAATTACCGAGCCGAGATCGAGCTTGGCGGGATCCTTGCTTGCTTTGCGAGCACCCTCTTCCATCATATTGCGGGAATGCCGAACGAATTTGGGAGTGGTGATGCTGGCGGTGAGCAGACCATCGGAGTGCGAGCCGGCCAGGCGCTGAAGCACCGGGCCGGTGGCTCCGACGTAGATCGGTACGCGCCAGCGGGGAACGTGCGCGTCGGATTTCAAAGCGGGCGCGAAGGCCTGGAAAGCCTTGCCTTCGTATTTCACTTCATTGCCAGCGAGCATGGCCTCGATGATCTCGATGCTCTCGCGCATTACCGTGGCCGGGCCGAGTTCTTTCCCTTTTTCACCTTCGCCAATCTCCTTCATGAAGATTTTTGAGGCGCCGAGACCGAGTAGAAAGCGATCCTTGCCGGCAGCTTCCTGCAAAACGCGCGCCTCCATGGCGATTTGCACGGGATGTCGCGTGTATGGAGAGATGATGCCCCAGCCGATGGTGATGCGCTTTGTTTCGCGCGCGGCGATGGCGGTGATGGCGGTGGAAGAGCGCGCCTCCATGGAATGCTTGCGCCACCACGGGTAAGCTTCGGCGAGCCAGAAGGTGTCGAAGCCGGCGGCATCGCAGGCTTGCGCCATGCGAATGGTTTCTTCGAGCGGCTCCATGCTGAGCTGCAACACACCGATTCTGAAGGGCGCACTCATTGTTCTCGATCCTTCTCCGTTTGCGATTGCTCGCGCCAAGACCCGCGGTTTCCTAGGCGGGATCGCTCCAGGAATGCTCCAAACCTTTTACGAGCTGCCAGAGAGCGCGATTGAGCGGCGTGGGCACGCCCAATTTTTCGCCGCTGTCGGCGATAGCGCCATTCATGAAATCAACCTCGGTTTGGCGCCTGGCGAGAATATCTTGCAGCATGCTGGCTTTGTGCTTGCCGGGAGCATTGGCTCCTTTTTGCACGAGGGCGCGGGGGTCGCCATGGAGCTGGATGCCGAGGGCCTTAGCGACGGCTTCGCCTTCGGAGATGAGCGCATTGAAGAGCGCACCGGTGGGAGGGAAGCGCGTGGCAGCGCCGTGGTGAAGAAGGGTGAGAGCACCGACGGGATTGGTGGAGGCGTTGAAGATCAGTTTGGTCCACTGCGCGCCGCGGGCGTCGTGCAAAGGAATGACTTTCAGGCCTGCGCGATTCAGAAGCTCCGCGAGTGTTTCGACGCGCGCGTAAGGAGTGTTGGTCGGCTCAAAAGGGCCAATCCAGGTTTCGCCGTTGATGTCGAAGCCAGTGTGCCCGGGTTCGATGACGTGCCCGGCTGGGAAGGTGGTGCCGCGAATGACGTAGCGCACGCTCCTTGCGAGAATTTCTTCGTTACCCACGCCATTTTGCACCGAGCAAACGGCGCTGGAGGTGCCGAACAAATGAGCCGTCTGCTCGATGGCGGGGCCAGTGTGCGTGCTCTTCGTGGCCACGATTCCGAATTCGCAGGGAGGGATTTCTTTCGGATTTGTCGTTGCGTGGAGGCGTGCTGTGAAATCCGCCGCGCCGCTGATGCGTAGTCCTCGCTCGTTGATGGCGCGGGTGTGTTCCTGCGAGACATCGTAGGCATGGACTTCGACATCGGATAGGCGCGCGAGGTGAGCGCCGAAAATGCCGCCGATGGCGCCGCAGCCGACGATGCAGATTTTGACGCTCATGCGCTCTTCCGCGCCTCCAAGCCGGTGTAGAAGCGCCACGGAACATTGGCTAGACACTCGCCTTCGTTCTTGCCCACGCGGTAGGTGTCTTGCGTGTAGAGACAGACTTGGCCCTCCTGATCGACGACTTGCGGATGAAAGCTGAGCACCATGTTTTCCTTCAGCTCGATCTGCGTGTTCGCGCCGATGGCGGGATGCTCGAGCATGGTCATGCCGATGGAGTGGCCGGTGAGGTGTCCGAGAGAGAAGCCGGCTTTGCTGAAGACCTCGGCTGCGGCTTTGTGGACTTCGCTGGCGAGCATGCCGTCGCGCATCTTGACGCGCGCGGCTTCTATGGCGTGCGGGTAGACTTCGCTCATCGCTTGCGTGCGTGAACTAATTTTGCCGCGGATGAGGGCGCGAGAGAACTCAATCCAATAGCCGGCGGTGCCTGTGACTTCCAGCGAATACAGCAACAAGTCGTCGGAGCCGACCTTGCGGAGCGAAGGAACCTTGAAAAATGCTTCGGCTTCCCCGTTTGTGCCGCTCAGGACAATGTTCATCATGCGGGGACCGGCGCCCCGCGCGAAAAAGCGTTCGACAGCGGGGGCCATTATCTCGGCTTCGGTTTTTCCGGGCTCGTAGGCGGCGAGCAACGCGTGGAAACCATCGAGGATAATGTCCATGCTGTCGCGGAAGCCTTCGAGTTCTTCCTCGCTCTTCACGGCGCGCGCCATATCGAAATGAAAATCGAAGGGCACCAGCTCGAAAGAGTGCCCTTGCAGTTCGCGATAATCGCGGACAGCCATGATGAAATCCAAGCCGTAGACGGCTACGCGCTTCCAATGACGTTTTTCGATTTCGTCGCGCAGCCATTTGCCGGGAATCTCCGCCCACACTTTTTCGCGAACGAAGGGAGCCTTCTTGTCGCCGATCCAGCGCGCTTCGCGCGGGAAAACGAGAACGGGATCGTCGGAAAGCGGAATCAGGACGTAGACATAGCGATGAACGATTTCGAAACCGGATGTGTAGCGCACGGCGCCCTCGAATCCGGCATATTGATTGCCGCACACGATCAGGACATCGACCTTTTCGCGCTCCATGGCCAAGCGAATATTTTGGTAGCGGCGGTCGATTTCTTTTTGGCTGGGCATTAGGCGGCAGACCTCGGGTTAATGCGCCCCGCAGATTTCGGCGGCGGCGAGAGCATACACCTTCGTGGTGTTCACCAGCGTTTCGATGGCGACTTTTTCTCCTTCGGCATCGCGCGGGCCGCTCGACGGGCCGTAATTCAATGTTTCAATCCCAAAGCGCGTCATCACGGAAGCGTCAGAATCCCAGAGAACCGTCGCATGTTTCGCTGGGACGCCGAGAACCCGCTGGTGGCAGGCCTCGATGGTCTTGACCAGTTGGTGGTCCCTGCAAATTTCAGCGCCTGGAACGGAAACGAAAATCTCGGATTCGATACCGTAGTCGGGATGCTTTTTCCGCAGGTCGAGAACAAGCTGTTTGATGGAGGTTCGCACCTCCTTCAGCGCCATCGTGGGAGGAACGCGCACATCGAGAAAAATATCCGTGCGATCCGGCGTGCGGCTGACGCGCCAGGGGAAACCGCCGCGGATGCAGCCGACGTTTACGACTCCGGGCTGTCCGTCGTAAGTGGCTTTGCGCTCCCACGCGGAAATCCATTCGTAAATCGGGTCGAGAATTTGCTTCATGCGGAAGATGGAGCTGTGGCCTTGCTTCCCCCGCGTGAAACCGGTGTGCACATAGTGGCCGCGGGTGGAGAGTCGAACCCATACCGTGCCGTAGTGGCCGAGCACCAACTGCATATCCGTGGGTTCGCCAAGGAGGCACATGTCCGGCAAAACGCCGTGATTGACAAGGTGATGCGTGCCCACGCCGTAGCCGCGGAATTCCTTGCCCACGAATTCATCGCCCCATTGCGTCTTCTCAATTTCGCCGACGACGGCGGCGATAGTAACATCCCCCTCGAGCTTCACACCGGCCCGCATGAGAGCCTTCACCGCTTGCGTGTAGCAGACCAGCGCTCCTTTCATGTTGTAGATGCCCAGGCCGTAAATCATCTTGTCGCGAATGACGGCTTTCGCTTTGTAGCCGAGCCCGGTGAGAAAAGCCTCGCGGCCGGTGTTGGAGGTGTCCATGTGGCCGTTGAACAGCAAGCTCTTGCCGGTGCCCGTGCCTTCCCAGAGGCCGACGACGTTCGCGCGGCCCTCCTCGACTTCCTGCCAGGAAACCGCTAGCCCCATTTCTTCGAGCGCTTTGCGCATGTAACGGCCCATCTCCAGCTCTTCACCCGTCGGGCTGGGGATGTTCACGAGGTCGCAGCACATGGCGACGATTTCGTCCTCGCGAATTTGCGAGAGGATGGCCGCAGCCAAGTCATCTTTCATCGAATCGTGGGCCTCCGCTGCGCGTGGCGTCATGGCTCGTGTGTTCAGCGACGAAAGTCGTCGGGATAAGAGCAAAGCTTCTCACACCCGGTGGCGGTCACCAAGAAATTGTCTTCCAGACGCAGCCCGCCGCCCCCTTCCCAGTAAATGCCAGGTTCGATGGCCCAGACCATGCCGGACTGCATCGTTCCCGGCGCCGCCTGATGCGAGTATGGCGGTTCATGCGCGCGCGCGCCCACGCCGTGGCCGACAGGATGCGAGGGCTGCCCGGGATAGCCCGCGGCGTCGATTCCTTTGCGAATGATGCGGTCGATATCGCCCATGGGAGCGCCGTCGCGCACGGCAGCGATAGCGTCATCGAAGATTTTCAGCAATTGATCGAGGAGTTGGTTGTATTTGGGCGTTAAGTGGCCGGGACAAAGATTCTTCGTTAGGTCGGTCCAGTAACCGTCAGCGCAGACCCAGATTTCGACGAGGGTGGGCTCGTTCTCGATCACGGGGCGATGACTTGTGGCCGTGAAGGTCGCGATGCCGGGCCCGGACCAGACCAGCGTGAAAGCGCGAGCCATTTCGACTTTCTCTTTGTAGCCAACCCCAACGTGGTGGATGTGGCCTTCGATCATGGCCGCAACTTCGCTTTCTTTCATGCCGGGCTTGATGTTGTCTCGGGCGTGCTCCATGCCGATGGCGGCGAGGTCGTTGGCCAGGCGCATACGTTCAATTTCTTGCGGCGTTTTGATCATGCGCAACTGCGCGAGAAGCGGAGCCGCATCGACGGTTTCCTTGCTGGCAGCGCGAAACGCATCGTAAAATCCTTGCCAGTACACGGTGGGTTCGCCGACCATGCGATCGCAAATTTGCGAAGTTTGCGAAAGCTCGATACCCACACGGCGTGTCAGGTTTCGCTCCTTCAAGACCTCGACGGCCATTTCCACCGCGCGAATCATCGGCGGCCGGGGATCCCTCGGGTGATAAAAGGGAAAAAAGCGAACGTCTTTGTTCCAGGCGGTGCGCTGCGCCTCGCGAAATTGCGGCTCGATGACCAGAAGGGTGGGCTCGCCTTCGCGCGGGAAGATCGCGAGGTCGTAGCCTTTCATGGTCCAGTAGTTCGTGAGGTAAAGAACGTTGTCCGGCGCGCGCACCATGACAGCGTCGAGATCGTTTCGGTCCAGCATTTCGCGCACGCGGCGCCATTTCTCTCGATCGAGTGGGTAAGCCATTAAGTCTGTCGCCGCATTGCTACGTGTTGCTTGCCTTCGTAAGTCCAGGAAGCTTCCTTCCCTTTGATCAAGCGATAGAGAGCGGTGTGGAGTGGTGCAGGAATGCCGGCACGCTGCGCTTCCCGGGCAATCGCGCCACCCAGGAAGTCCACTTCCGTCTTCAACTTGTGGCGCACGTCATACAACATGGACGGCGGATGATCCGTCCGCGCGCCAACTTTGTTCATTTCCCAGGGATCTTCGTGAAGCTTGATACCCAAGCCGGCCGCTACTTGCTTGCCTTCCTCAATGAGCGCGTGCAGGAGATGGCCCAAATCGCCGAACTCTTTTTCAGCCGCGAAATGATAGCTGTGCGGCAATTCCGTCAGTGCGGAAACGGCATTGACCGAGGCGTTGAAAATGAGCTTCGACCATTGCGCAGGCCGCGCGTTTTCGAGCGCCACCGCTTTCAACCCTGACGCGCAGATCAAGTCGGCGGCTTCTTGCACAACTGGGAAAGGCGTGTGCGTCGGCTCAAATGGGCCCATCCACGTCGCGGTGTCGAGTTCATATTGCACGTGCGTGTCCGTGTGACGGGTCCCGCTCATGAACGTTGTTCCCCGAATCACCAAGGTTTTCGCCAGGTCCGCGATAATCTCTTCACCGCCGAGGCCGTTCTGAGAAGAAAGGATAGCGCCTTTTTTGAAGAGATGAGCGACCGGCCGCACCGCTTCCGCGGTCTGCGTTGCTTTGCTGGAGACAATACCCAGATCGAATTCCGGCAGTCGGGCCGCGTCATTCGAAGCATGCAGCTTTGCATGAAACTGGTGCGTTCCGGAAACCGTCAGACCCTCGCGATTCAACGCCTCTGCGTGTTCAGGACGCCGCACAAAAGCCCACACTTCCGTGACTTTGGCCAAATGCGCGGCGTAAAGGCTTCCGATCGAGCCGCACCCGATAATGCAAACGCGTTTGATCAACGCAGTGACTCTCGGACGCGAGGCTCTCGGACTTGAACCAGCATCAGGCAGGATTCCTTATCGCGAAGCCCGCGGATGTTCGACGCGAATCATAGAGGCGAAACCGCCACTGCCGGCGCGCTGCAGTGCCCGAAAAATGGAATCGCCCGTGTTGTGCGAATCGTCGATGATCACCCCGCTCGAATACAGCGCGTCCTGCAGCCCTGCGCACACCGTATGGACCGGAGCAGCGCCGCCCTCGCCCATACCCTTTGCGCCGTTGTAAGAAAAAGGCGAGGGCGACTCCATGTGTCCGTAGAGCAGGTCCGGCATATTCACCGCGGTAATGGGTGTGTAGTCGCTGAACGTCGAGGCCAGCATATTGCCGTCGGGATCGTAGGCGCAATTCTCCATCAGCGCTGCTCCGATTCCGTGCGCCGTGCAGCCGTGAACTTGGCCCTCCACGATGCGCGGATTGATGGTGCGGCCGCAATCATCCACGCAAGCATAGGCGAGGATTTTTGGTTGAAAGGTTTCGCGATCCACTTCGATCACCGCGATATGAATCTGGGCCGCATAAGTCAGCGTCAGATTGCCGTACTTCCGCTTTACATCAGGCACCTGGAATGGCGCGTGGTACACATGGCGGCAGTTCAATGTGACGTCCCACAGTTTTTCGGGCATTCCGGCGTTGTTGACGTTCACAAGATTCGCCAGGCCCCAGTAATTGATCGATTTCTTCGAGCGCTTATCACGAACTTCCGGTCCCTGCGCGCCAATCCCAAACTCCAGGTCCTTTTCCTTCGCTTTCAGCGTCCAAGCCGCCAGCCGCGCCATCTCCTTACGCAACTTGACGGCCGCTCCGTGAATCGCGGAGAGGCCCGTCACCGCAAACTGGCTCGCGTAAGTTCCCGTGTGCCCCGTATAAGCGTTTTGCTCCGTGTCGAAACCCGGTTTCACTTTGACGAGATCGGGAGAAATCGAGAGCACGTCGGCAACAACTTGCGCCGCGGTCGTTTCGTGGCCTTGTCCCTGCGGCACGGAACCCATGCTGACGACGACCTCGCCATAGATATCGAGCTTGGCGATGGCCGCCTTGGATTGCCCGGAAAACGGAGCGAAGTTATTGATGATCCGCGCTTGGCCAAAATTGTTGGTCCCGGAATCAAGCGTCGAGCCAATCCCAATGCCAATCCAGCGCCCCTCCTGACGCGCGTCGGCCTGTTTTTTCTTCCAATCGTCCCAGCCGATCAATTTTTTGGCCAGCGCGAGCATGCCGGCATAATCGCCGGAATCGTACACGCAGCCGTTCGGCGTGGTGTAGGGCATCTCCTCTTTGCGGATGTAATTGCGCTGCCGCATTTCATCGGTGGAAATGCCGATCGTGTGGCCGCAGATATCCAGCACGCGCTCCATAAACCACAGCTGCTGCATGCGCGAGTAGCCGCGATTCGGTCCCACCGGACATTTGTTGGTCACCACCTGATTCATTTCGATGCGCACGTTCTTGACGCGATACGCGCCGGGCAGCACTTGCGCCCAGATGACGCAGCCCAACGGCTCGTACCGCGGATAGGCGCCGCAGTCGTCGACATGACGAGAATCGATGGCGGTGATCACGCCGTTCTTGTCCAACGCCACGCGTGTATCGAAAAACGTGCGCTCGTTGCCGTGCGCGCTGGCCTGCATGTGTTCGGTGCGCGTCTCCGCCCACTTCACCGGTCGCCCGCCCGTCTTCCGCGACGCCAAAGCGCACACCGCCATGTACGGATAGTTGGTGATCTTGATCCCGAAGCCGCCACCGATATCAAAACTCTTCATCAGGATTTGATCGATGCCCACGCCCAGCGCCGGCGAGAGAAATTGCGCGGCAAACGAAGGGAACGAATTGTTGGACCAGTATTCGATGCGCTCCGACCGTGAATCCCACACCGCGATCATGGCGTTGTTTTCCAGCGGCGTACTGGAGAAGCGATGAAAGTGCAGCCTGCCGATGTGCACGACGTGCGCCGCTTGCGCAAACGCTTTCTCGATGTTGCCGAACTCGAACACGCCATGCCAGTTGCGGTTCGTGCCCATCTCGGGATGCACCAGGGTCTCATCCTTCAGCGCTTCCTCAGCGGAAAGAATCGGCGGCAGCGACTCGTATTCGACCTCCACCAATTCCGCCGCGTCTTCAGCAATCATGCGCGTCTCGGCGACGACCGCCGCAACCGGCTCGCCCTGAAAGGTTACTTTGTCGACCGCCATCGGATAGTCCGCAATCTTTTGCCCGACGTCGGGGCCGATTTCAATGAACGGCTTCACCATTCCCTTGACCTCGGCGCCCGTCAGCGTGCACACCACGCCCGGCAAAGCCGCGGCCTTGGAAACGTCGACCTTCACAATTTTTGCGTGACCGTAAGACGACCGCACGAAGCGGATATGCAGCATGCCCGTCATTTTCTGGTCGTCAACAAAAATGCCTTTGCCGCGCACCAGGCGGTCTTCTTCCTTGCGGCGAATCGGCTGGCCCACCCATTTGACCGGACCGTTCGCGCTCGGAGTTTTCGCCTTTGCAGCTTTCTTACGCAGCTTAGTGGGCATGATCGTTAGCGCTATTCCAAAGCTTTCTGCAACCCATCAATCAATTTCTGTACGTTCTTTTTCGCCAGCGGCTCGAGCATTCCGCCGGCCAGCGAAGCGATCCGGCCGACGACATTCGATTGCCCGAGCCAAACAACCTTGGTCTCTCCTCCCGGCGAAGCTTGCAGGTCAAATCCCGCGCGCAAGCTAGCCGACCCGCCGGGCACTTCTCCGCGTCCTTCATAAACGGCGCGACTTGGGCTTTGCGTCTCCACCAGCGACATCTTTACCGCCGCCGTTCCGCGAATGTGCGAAATCCCCACGCTAAGCTTCACCAGGAAATTCTTGGTGTCGAGAATTTCCATGCTCTGATAATCCGGCAGGAGCGGGCAGAAGCGGTTCGGGTCCACGAGAAAGTCGTAGACCTCTTGCGGCGTTTTCTTCACCGTGAAGTCGCCGTTGAACTTGATCTCCATCGATTACCGCTTCCCCATCTCGTCGGCGGCCATGCGTATGGCTTTCAAAATATTTTGGTAGCCCGTGCAGCGGCAAGTATTCCCTGCGATGGCCTTGCGGATCTCCTTGTCCGTCGGCTTCGCATTCTTGTTCAGCAGATGAAGGGTAGACAGCAGAAGCCCCGGCGTACAGTAGCCGCACTGCAAGCCGTGGCATTCCGCAAAAGCGTGCTGCACCGGATGCAGCGCGCCGTTCGTGGCAAGGCCCTCGACCGTAGTGATCTCCCCGCCGTCCGCCATCGGCGCAAACAGCGTACACGACTTCACCGTGCGGCCATTCAAAAGCACCGTACAGGCCCCGCAATACGTGGTATCGCAGCCGATGTGCGTACCGGTTAAATTCAGGTTTTCTCGCAAGAATTCCACGAGCAGTGTTCGCGGCTCGACCAGCGCCTCCCGAGTCTCGCCGTTCACGCGCACGGCAATTTTCTCAGCGCCCGACATATTCGTGTCCCGCCTCCACGCGCTCGCCGCGAGCGCGGCGCACTGCGATGCCAAGCGCGCGCCTCACCAGCGCCGCCACCAGCGTACGCTTATAATCCGCGGAGCCGCGCATGTCTCCCTGAGGTTCCGCGGCTGACCGGGCCGCGTCGGCCGCGCGCTGCATCGTCGTGTCATCGATTTTTTTGCCGCGCAACTCCCCCTCCGCTTGCTTCGCACGAATCGCCGTCAAGCCGACGCAACCCAAGACAACGCGAATGTCCTTGCAAAAGTCTTTGCCGTCGAGCGTAACCTGCACCGCCGCGCTTGCCGTAGCGTAGACCGGAGCGCTGCGTTTGAACGCCAGGTACGCTGCTCCGCTGTTCTTCGGCGGTTTCTTCACGATGATTTCCCGCACCAACTCGTCATGTGCAAGAACGGTCGTGTAGGCATCTTTGATGAACTCTTCCAACTTGACGGACCGCTCGCCCCGCGGGCCGGCGCACACGACGGACGTTTCCAGCGTGAGAAGCGTCGCGCTCCAGTCCCCGCTGGGATCCGCTTCCGCCACCGAGCCGCCAATCGTCCCTTGATTGCGCACCTGCACGTCCGCAATTCCCGCGGCGCAATCGTGCAGAATCGGGATGCCCGCGGCTGCGTCGGACATTTCTATGTCGGTGTGACGCGCCAGCGCTCCGAAGCGCAACTCGCCGTTGTGGCTCTGAATGTCGTTCAACCCTGGAACGAAATTGATGTCGATGAGCGCAGTCGGCCGCGCCAGTCGCATCTTCATCAACGGAATGAGGCTTTGCCCGCCGGCGAGCACGCGAGACTCCTCACCGAGTTGCTGCAAAAGCTTGGAAGCCTCTGCGAGCGATTTCGCGCGATGATACGAGAAGGGATATGCGTACACTGGTGGTCGGCTAGCCTCTCAGAATGGCAGGTCCGCGGTGCAAACGAAGGCGTTAATCGCAGCGCGCATTTTATTGCGATTGTCGCGGCGTAGCAAGGCGAAACGCACGTCGGTACTGGGTCAGCTTTCGAATTGTGCGCTTATCAGGTCCAAGTAACGTTGAGAAACCCACACTGTTAATAGGTCATCGCGCTGTGTTGGTGCACCAAGCCTTGACCTTTGTACCGATTCTCTTGAGTACGGGTTGGACAAAATCTCTGATTTGTTGCGTTTGGTAGTTCTGCCCGTTGACCGTAATGGTTTTTCCCTTGGCTAGGGCAAGAGCACTTTCCCCAAAAGCCTGCGCCTTTTCGTAAAGCGGGCAACCGTTCTCTGAGTAATCCCCAGCGCGATCCATGTTTCCCATCGCAGCCTCCAAAATGAATGGGTTGGCGGGAGCCGATTCCACAGCCTTGTTAGAATACGATGCCGACTTCTGTGCCCACTTTTCTCGATTTCCCCAATCTCTCCTTGCTTGCTCCAAGTAGAGGAGGGCCAGCCTAGAGTCATCCTCCGGCGCCAACTGGCCACCTTTGCGCTGACCTAATACCACCTGAATGGCTTCGTCGTAGCGACCCTGTTTTTCGAGCTTCACGTCCAGAGGCGGTGTGTTGTCGGTATGCAGGTCCTCCCATTTGGCCTGAGCAGTTCGACCAACGAAATAAGACCCAAGACCAATGAACAGAACTGAGGCAATCCAGAATAATGCCCAAATGAGCTTGGACTCTATCGGTTGGCGCATCCTCTCCTCCGGCACTGAACACCACCGCAGGCTGGTCTCCGTCTCTAGGGCTTATTCGCGCACCTTGTAGCGTTCTTCCCGTCAAGACTTGTCAAAAGCTGTCCAATGTGGTCACGGATAGGTTGTGTGGGCATCTTTTCATCTCCAACGAATATGCCGTCATTTTGCAGTCCGTTCATCGCTCCTTGCGCGTAGATGCCTGCCTTTGCGTAATACATACAAGGCTGACTGGAAGCGTCACCGATTCGGTCAATGTAAAATGCGGCGATCATTTGGTTTATTGAATCGGTGGGCGCCAAACTCACACTCTTATCTATGTAGGACGATGCCTGAACAAGCCATTTGTCTCGATTTGCCGGATCCTTCGCGGCGCGATCGTAATAGACCGCAGCCAGCTCCTGATACTTCCCATAGTCTTTACTCTCATCCTTTATGGAGTCGAGAATGGCCTTGGCGGCCTCGTCATAGCGGCCTTTCTTCACCAGTCTGGTCTCAGGCGGTGCCTTTTCTATGGTGATGATTGGTGGAGGATTCTCTTCGCGTTCTTTCCAACCGTAAGCGAAGCCACCTAGCGCTGTTAGCAAAAGCGAACTGACCCAGAGTTTGCGCCATTGAGGTCTAATCAAGGACATGCCTCCGAACAGGTCATACCCACCAAGTGCGGACTTTTAGTATCTTGTGATTATAACCTCCTTGATAAGTTTCAACACTTGGACAAAGAAAAGTTTTCGCGCGCAGCAGTACGGAAGTTTAACGACAGGCGTCGTGATTTCACGACCGACCGGAAATGCTCTCCCAGAACCGGAGAGTCAGTGAGCGTGTATTTGCGTAATCGGAAACCACTCTACTCGCGCGTCGCCAAGCATTAATAACGTTTACAAAGCGCAACTAAATGGCTGGAGTTTGCCGTAGCGTTCGTTTATTCTGCCCCGGCCCCTGGATGCGTAAACCCGAAAAAATCATCCCCATTATCCTGGCCGCCGGAAGCTCGCAAGCGCTGCCGTTTCCAAAAGCATTGGCCCGGTTTGGGAGAAAAACAGCGCTGGAGATGGCCGTCGAGAATTGTTCTTTCTTGGGTCGATGCCTCGTGGTGTTGGGCTCGGACGCGGAGCGCATCTTGCCCAACGTCCCCAAGTCGGCGCAAGTCGTAAGGAATCGTCGATGGCGCGAGGGCCAGCTCGGCTCGTTGCTAGCGGCGCTGGAGAACCTTGCCAGCGACGCGGCGTTTCTGATCTATCCGGTGGACCATGCGTTGATCCGGCGAAATACGGTTGAGCAGTTAGTGCGCGCGTTCCGCGCTCGATCCGCCTCTCAGGAAATTGTGATGCCGCGTCACAAAGGCGCTTATGGCCACCCGGTGATTGTCTCCGCGGCTGTGCGCCCGGAGTTTTTCACAGCGCAAACGGCGCGCGAGGCCATCTACCGAGTGCCAGAACGCATCCGCGTCTTGAACGTGAGGACCAGCTCGATTTTCGAGGACTTCCAGACGCCGGAGTCGTACGAGGAATGCCTGCGCAAATTCACGGCGCGAAAATGATCGAAGACTTACCCGGCGCCAGCCGAAGATTCGCGGGCGACAACACCAGCGGCAGATCCCAAGAGGGCCGCAATCACAAGCGCTGATCCCGCAATAGCGATGGCTCGCGGCAACGGCCCATGACTTATCGTCTGCAAGAGCACACCCAACGGAAAAATTACAGCGCCGAGCAAAAGTCCCAGCGCAAGGAACAGTCTAAGGCGCTCGGAAAAGTTCACGCGATCGAAGCCGATGCCCAGAACGATGAGCAGCATGGCCAATCCAATCCAATGCCCGTGCACGTCGACTTGGCGATCGTAGACATATTTCGCTTCCCTGTATTGCTCGAGCGAAGCCTCCCCGCCCGCGGGGTTTCGATCGGCAGCGGCCACAAAACTCCCAGCCAGCGAAGCTCCGATGTTGTCGAGTGCCTGATGCTCGGCGAAGACGGCGTACCACAATCCATAGCCCATGCCCCAAACCGCAAGCGCGATGCCTCCGACAATCAGCAGCCGGCGCGACCCGCTCATTGCGGCACCACCGGCCCTGGCGTGGTCCTCGCCGATGCATCCAACTCACCTGTGTACCGCAAGATGCCAATCCACATGGCCAGCAGGGCGAAAATAATCAGCAGCCCCGCGAAGTCCGCCAAACCGCCCGCCACCAAGCCAAACTTCATCTCCAACAGCACACATATGGGAAGCAATAGCGAGCCAAGCAAAAGCATCCCAGCCCATCGGCGCTTCCAGCGTGCACCTAAGCCCACATAAGGTTGAAAAAACGCCAGCATGATAGCCAGCAGCCCAAATTCAATACTGTGCGCATGCGCGGCAATATTCACGGCCTTGGCTCCCTGCAGTTGGCCATAGCCGGCGAGTGCCCCGTCAACCACTGTTCCAGCTCCCGCCGCCGCCCCCGCGCTCATTTGCGCCAAAAGGGAATAATCCTGCGCCTCATGCCTATAGAGGTCCGTCGCCGCATAATAGGCGCCATGAAAGAAGCCGAGAAGAACCAGGACAATCCCGCCCGCGAATAGCATTCGCCCTTCCATGCCGCGATCGGCCAGTAGGTTATCCGCCGGGCTGGCGAGCTTCCCGCGAAATTGCTTCCACAAGCCCACCAGGCAAACGAACGTGACGATGAGAACGAGCAGACCGCCAAAGTCCGCCGCGATGCTGGCCCAGCCAATGGTTTTCATCGGGCTATGCGCAAGCCCCACATAATGGATGAGATAGACGCCAACGGGCAGCAACCACGCACCCGTAAGGAAAACCCAAGCCAGCTTCTTTTTTGCGCCTTCCGTGAAAGCCACCCACGGCTGGAGAATAGCCAACATCAGCGCCAGATACCCAAAGTCGATCATATGCACATGCGTGTCGACCTTGGTCCCGCGATTCTCCAGGAACGCCCCGACGTTCTGAAAATTGGCCAGCACCGCCTGGCGATTCCCGGCCAGAGCTGCATCCGCCGCCGCAGCTAGACTCGCCCCCACTCGCGCCGCGTTCTGGTGCAAAGTGAATACGGCGAAGATGTCCCCGAACAACATCCCGCTTAGAATCAAGCCGATGCCGCCGAGCAGAAGCAGCCGACGACCGCTCATAGCCGCAAACCCGCTTAGTTCGGATTCCATCGCCAATGAAAATTCGTGAGAATTTGCTGCGGACACGTTAATTCTTCTTGACATCTAATTACTATCTGCTATACTCCTCTTGGGTATTCCCACATAGATACGTCGACTGGCCTCTAAGTCCTTTAAAATACGCACTTACGAGCAAGCTCCGCGTTTTGCCGGTTTTTAGCCGAACTCCTCCAGCCGTAAGCCCTTTGCTTTCCGCAGTTGCAGATCAAGCAACGACAAAGCCTTTAGAATCCGCACTTACAGAAAAGGGGGGAGGGGGGCCCCCGACACCCGCTAGAAAGTAAACTTCAGCGCCAACTGGATTTGCCGCGGGTTGAATACCGCGCGCGGCGTCCCATATAGCGGGTTCGGCGAACCTTCTCGAAAACTACCCGGGCCGCATCCAAAGGCGGCGGGATCCACGGGACAAAAATCCGACGCGCCATACACGGTGTTGAAGAAGCGGATATTCGTGGTGTTGAAAAGGTTGAACGCCTCCGCAAGCACTTCCAGGTTTTTCGTTTCCCGGAAGGGAATGGTGCGCGCGATGCGGAAGTCCACCGACCGGAAGTTGTCGCCAGTGAACGTGTTGCGCGGCTCGATGCCCACGCGGTCGTTATTGCCGAAGATGTCCCCGTTGGCGTCGAAGCCCGCGAATTTGGTGAAGCGCTGGGGCGACTGAATGGTGGCGATCAGGCTCAACAGGAAGTCGCGCGCAAACGGATTCCAGGTCTTCGGAGTTGTAGCCGTGCCATTCAGCACCAGGCGATTCCGCACATCGTCGGAGGAAAGCGCGCGCTCGGCGCGGAAATTCTGGCTGTCCTGCGGTATCAGCACGAAGCTCGGATTCGGTCCGTCATCGATGGACTTTGCCCAGGTATAGCTGATGCCGTAGGAGAAATTGTGTGACAGCCGTTTGTTCACATTGATCAGCAAGCCGTCATACTGCGAATCCCACCGCGAAGTAGCTTCAAAATAGATGGCGATCGGGAACGTGCGCACTCCGGGACCGAAAACACATGGGCTTGGAGGATTCGTGGGTGGGCAGTATTCGTTCTTGATCCCCGTGCGCCCCTGCGAGTCGTGTACGGTGACCGTCTGCTGCACATCGGGCTGGTTCACGTTGAAAAAGCTGCCCAGGTGAACGCCGCGAACGTGCAGTCCGCTAATGCTGACGGTCGTGTCCGGCAACGGCTCAAATTCGAGGGCCAGGCTGGCCTGCACCCCGTACGGATTCTTGTGATTCTGATCGAAGCGGACCACCACGGAAGGCCCAAAGAATCCACATTTCGAGATCGGTTGACAGGGAGCGAACGGATTCGTGAATGGATCCGTGGTGTTATCCGGATAGGCTCCGTCCTTTACGAGGCCCTGCAACGCTAGAGACGTGATCGCCGGCGAGCTGGCAAACGCGAAGAGTTCCGTCTTGGCGTTCAGTCCATTCTCAAACGGGCGCCCCGGATACTTCCCGATGGTTCCGCCGCAGGAGGGTTCCTGGCACGCGAGCAAGGGCGCCGGGATGATGCCGTGGAACAAACCGAACCCAGCGCGCACGACAATGTTTCGCTTTGTTCCGATGTTATAAGCAACGCCCAGGCGCGGATCGACGTTCTTCCATTGCGCGTTGAGTACGTTCGTCGGCCAGGTCTCCCATTCCCATCGAACGCCGGCATTAAGGGTGAGCCGGCTGGTAGCCCGCCATTTGTCCTGGATGTAGAGGCCGTTATACGTGTGATTCATCGAGCCTTCCGCGGCATTGCGGATCGCGGATGAAAAACGCGTCCCGGTGTAGACCGACGTATTCAGGCTCGGCTCATTGAAATTCGGCGCCTGGAAACGCTCGAAGAAAATTACATTGGGATGCTGGCAACCGGCCGGTCCGGGGCCACCTGGGTCCCCCGCAGGCGACACGCACTGTGCGCCATTGACGCCATCATTGCCAAGGTACGCGCCAAGGTTCGGAAAGTCTGCCTCAAACGGGTAGAAAAGAGGGAACGATTCCGTGGTCTCGACATGATTGAAGTTGCCGCCGAAGCTGACGGTGTGGCGGTCGAAGCTGCGCGTGACATTGTCGACCACCTCGAAGCGCGACTCGCGATAAAAATCAGGGTTGCCGCGGTTTACTCCCGCGGTAAACGTGTTGGACAACTCCAGGTGGGGTTGCGTAGAAACCGTCGGAAAATCAAACGAGCGGCGCGCGAACTGCATGCGGAGCTCGTTCACGAGCTTAGAATTGATGACTGACGCCAGAGTACCGGCAAGAGACTGATCACGATAAAAATTGTCCTTGAATGCGGACGGCAGGTCGAAACCATCATTCAGGGGAGACTGGTTCAGCAGACGGCCATCATTGATGAAATAGCGGACGAAGAGATTTTCGCTGTCGCTAAAGCGATGGTCGATGCGCGCAAATCCATTGTCTGTGTCATTCGTGCGCAGAACGCTGCCGAGTGCGGGCTCCGCCGCCAGGCCGTAAATCGCTTTTACTTCATTGATGGCCTTGATATTCGCGAGCACCGCCGAATTGTAAAACGGCGATTCGCCGCGCCGCTGCACCTCATAATTTCCGTAGATAAATGTCTTATCCTTCTGCAGCGGGCCACCGATTGCCCCGCCGAACTGATTCTGGCGCAGGGCATGCGCCCCGGTTGCCTGCAGGAGATTGACGGCGTCCATCTTGTCGTTGCGGAAGTATTCGTAGAGCGTACCGTGCCAGTTATTGGTGCCGCTGCGTGTAATGATGTTGACGATTCCGGCGGTGGCGCGCCCGAATTCCGCGGAATAATCGGTATTGATGACGCGAAACTCCTGCACGGACTCCTGCGGCGGTGTGCCGCGCTGAATGCCAGACGCCGTGGAGATGTCGTCGGCGCCGTCGACGGCGATAAAGTTATAGTGAATATTTTGGCCGGCGAAAGAAAGTTTAGTAACCGGCTCGACGATCACATCCGTATTGCCGGAGGTGGTGTCGCCGATGGTTACGGCCGGCGACAGCAGCGCGAAATTGATGAACTCGCGACCGTTCACCGGCAGATTAATGATCTGGCGCTCGGTAATTACCGTGCTGACTTGCGTCCTCGTGGTTTCAACCAACTCGGAGGTGACGGTAACCTCGACTTTCTCTGCCACTCCGCCGGGAGTCAAAGTGAAATCCAAGTCGGCCGACTGTCCGACTTGCAGAATCACGTTCTTGCTCTGCTTCCCGAATCCTGTAAATTCCACGGAGACGGTGTATTCACCCGCGGGCATGGCAGGGATGGAATATTCGCCGGCGTCGGAACTCTGCGCTGTTCTGGTGAATCCAGTCGACGCACTGGCAATGGTGACTCTCGCTTTGGAGACGCTGCCGCCTGATGTATCTAGAATTCTTCCTGATAGCGTTGCGGTGATGGCTTGTCCGCTTGCGATCGGCACAGAAACGTAAGCCAACGCAAGCAAACTCACAAGACAAACGGCGAGACACACGAAAGACGGCTTGATTCGGTTCATGACCCTCACCCCCAAAACGTGCGGAACATCAGAATGCCGTGGAGTATAGCAGAGCGTGCCAACGGCGCCACAACTTATGCGCCTTTCACCGATTGCCGCAAGGCCATTCTTTCCAGGCGCGGCAGCACTTCATCGCGGAAATAAGGGAATTCGTCTACATAATTCACGAAGGTGATCGTCGTCCCGATGAATCCGGCGGCGCTGATTTTCGCCAGCTCCGCTGCCACATCCTCCGCATCGCCGATCAGCGGATAGACGCCGTGACCACCGAAGAATCGCTGCCGGATCGACTTAAATGCTTCCGGCGGAAAGGATTGCGCGTGAAGCCCTTGCAATTCCATCAAGTGTTCGGCAGCGGCCGAATCGCCCATCTTCGTTGTGTAATATTCGTGATATTCCTGGGCTTCTCTCCGTGTCGGGCGCAGCACTACGTAGGAGGTGGTGAATATATCGATGCTTCGGCCGAATCCTGCAGCCATTTCCTTAATCCTTTGCACGTCCTGCTTGCCTTTTTCGAGATCGATCAGCACCGTGAACAGAAAATCGCAGTTCCTCGCGGCAAAGGTGCGCCCTGCGCCGCTGGAACCGGCGTTCATCACCACCGGCCTCCATATGTACGGCTTCGGTTTTCCGATGACGCCCTTCAGCTTGATGAAACGGCCATCGTAGTCAAACGGAGCACTCTCCTGCCAAATCTTCTGTACTACGTCCCACCATTCTTGCCCGTACTCGTATCGGGTGTCGTGCTCGCGCTGCGCAATCCCGAACATCTCAAATTCATCCTGGTTCCAGCCGCAAACGATATTCAGTCCAAATCGCCCCTCGCTGACGTGGGAAACAGTGACCATCTGTTTCGCAGCAAAGATCGGATGTACCAGCGGCGCGTGGACGGTTCCAAAGACGGTGATGCGTTTGGTCTTGGCCAACAAACCGCAAGCCCAGGTGATTGTTTCCAGGTTGCTGCCCTCAAAATCGGTTTCTCCCCCATACCCTTTCCAACGCGCGATCGGCAACAGGAACTCGATGCCGGCCTCGTCGGCCATTTGCGCCAGCTTCAGATTATTTTCCCAGGAGGCATCCCAGCGCTCCAGAACTTTGGTGACGGCCATGCCGCCCGAGCAATTCGGCGAGAAAATGCCCAGCTTGAGCTTGTTTCCGTTGAACATTGTGGTTCGCGGGTTTTCCCTGGCACCGGGCATAATTCCCCCTCGCTCGGAAGGCTTACCGTTCTGCAATGGAATCG
>Ga0210406_10001598_pt1 | contig 27298 bp, 27 predicted proteins | sample IncBWC30MmetaG_FD_155454 | JGI IMG/M metagenome (GOLD analysis project Ga0210406, IMG submission 155454) | Forest soil microbial communities from Barre Woods Harvard Forest LTER site, Petersham, Massachusetts, United States - Inc-BW-C-30-M | ecosystem: Environmental > Terrestrial > Soil >... | reverse complement strand
GCGCGAGCAGACTCTCCTGTTCAAATGCGGCCAACCGAAGCCTCCGATCCTGCTCGAGTGCCTTGTCTATAGAGGCAAGAAGGGCAGATTCGTCAATAGGCTTGGTGAGGAAGTCCATCGCTCCTCCCTTCATCGCCGTGACAGTGGACGGAACATCGCCGCGGCCAGTAATGAAAATGACTGGGATTCTCGTTTGGGCGGCTATCGACTCTTGTACTTGCAGTCCATTCAATCCCGGCATTCTCAAATCGAGAATCAGACACGCACACGAGTCCTGGCGTTCGAAGTCGAGGAAGTCTTTTCCTGAAGTGAATATTTGAACCTGCTTGCCATTGGCCCGCAGGAGCGATGAGAGAGCGTCTACAACACTGGCATCATCATCGACGATGTAGACCATTTCGCTTGAGGGCACCATCCCCCTCCCGAGTGAGCTACTGATAGCTGTCCGCGTCATTGTCCACAAGCCTCGAGAATGCTCGGCGCACCGCCTCTAAGCGCACCTTTGTGAGAGATTATATTGGGAAGGCATGACGAAGTCACCGACATACCTCCGAATCATGCATTACATGAATATGTAATTGCGAAGGCCCACTGTTCCCTGATGAGGACTTTCGAGGAGAATGTTCGTTCACTTCTCCATCACAACGAAGAGGCACTCCTGCTGTTCATCTTTTCCCTCCGGTAAGCAGGCATCATGATTCGGATCCACCAGCTGCGGAAGTACCGGTCTAAACAGGGCTATGCGGAGAGTCAGCAACACGATCACCCGAATATCGATCCACATCATGAACTCCTCCTATCGATCGGGCCCTCGCTATGGTTGCCACGCGACATTGGAAACTCAGCATGCCATAAGCCTCCAACAGAATGGCAGTTAGTGGCAGGCGATTTGACTCGCGCCGGAGCTCAAACATCTTGGCCATCACAGGGATGGTAGCGTTCAGAATTCCATTACATATTTGTGTATTGGTCCAGGCTTACATAATTGCTCAAAGGACGCGGCTATACGGCTCCGAAAGATTAGTCCTCCGATGGTCGAACCGGAAGATTGAGACTAAACCGGACGCCGGTCGGATGCCTACGCTCTGCTGCCAGGGTTCCGCCGTGCGAAAGCGCGATGGAACGGGTAATAGCGAGCCCAATTCCCAATCCTCCACGATCGCTGCTGTAGAAGCTTTCAAAGATCCTTCCAGGATCGCCTGCATCAGTCCGTTTTCATCGACTTTCCATAACCAGGCATTAATTCAGCGCAAGGCACCAATTTTTCCACCATGAGTCATGCCGTCCAGGCCCGATCCACATCGGAGGTACAGGGAATCCACGTCCCAGGCGGTTCGAGGTCTCCATGTCATTAGCTGCCGTAGCGTGACTACGAAAGTCTAACCGATCGTGAGACGGCGGCTTACGGTGAGCTGACGCGAGGTAGCTCGATGCGAACACATGTCACTCCTCCTTCTCGTCGAATAGCTTCGAGGGTGCCCCCTTGCGCCGCGATGATGGAACGACTGATTCCGAGGGCCACGACTGTTTTCCGTGATTCATCCGCAACGACCGCTTCAAGCAAATGCTCCACACTGGTGACACAACCACCGTTGTTTTGGACTTCGAGGCTAACGTGATCGTCGGTGAAGTCGGTCCTCAGCGTTAGCTTCTTCGGCTCCTCAGATCGAGACATGGCTTCGCAGGCGTCCACTAGCAAATTGAAGAGCACCTGCTGAATTTGTGCTGCATCTGCAAAGGCGACCGGCAGATCCGGATTCAGTTCGCAATCGATTGCGACTCCCTTGTCACGAACGTCTGGGGCCTGAAGGCTTATCACCTGCTCAATCAAAGTATTTAGGTCGATTGCCCGTGGATTGGGCCGACGACGATCGAAGAGTTGGCGCATCTCGTGAACGATATTGCCAGCAGACATTCCATCTCGAACCACCCCCTCAAGTGCGGCATTTGCCTGTGAGATGTTGAGGTTGTCAGAGGAAAGCCAATTGAGCGCTGCCCGTGCGTTGGCTACGACAGCCGCTAATGGCTGCACAATCCTGTCAGAGAGGGACGCAGAGAGTTCGGCAATTGCTGCAGACTGTGTAGCACGACCGATTCGCTCCCGCGCTGCGTCGAGAGCCTCGCTGGCTCGTTTCTTGTCATCGATATCGATGTTCACGCCAACCCAATACCTAACTTGACCATCCGAATCCCCGAGAGGCTCCGCTCGCGAAAGAAACCAATGGTATTTTCCATCGGCTCCTAATATGCGGAACTGGTTATCTCCCGGACGTCCGCTTTGAATTTGTTCTGCCCAATTTCCTCGTACAGAATCCATGGCACGGAACAAGAAACGAGCGCGATAGGGCTGATGCTTCAGATTGTGACCGGGATCCTGCTTGCGCTGGTATATGTGCCCTCCGCCGGACAGGCATGGAACAGCCTGAATGTTCTGAACCACCAGTTAACTCTTGGATGGTTTCTGCGTGCGATGCACGGCTGGGGATCGAACTTCATGGTTGCCGTCGTGTTGATTCACATGGCCCAGGTCTTCCTCTTCGGTGCATATAAGTTCCCTAGAGAACTGACCTAGGGTCTCGGAGTGTTCCTCCTGCTCATGACACTCGGGATGGCATTCACAGGTCAGGTGCTACGTTTCGATCAGGACGCCTACTGGGGTCTCGGCATTGGAGCATCCATCGCGAGCCGAGTGCCGTTCATCGGCAGTACAGAGGTCCACATGATGTTAGGTGGCCCCATCATTGCCGGAGCAACACTCTCCCGATTCTTTGCACTTCATGTCTTCGTTATCCCAGGATTGTTACTGGTGTTCGCGTGTCTTCACGTGTGGATGGTCGTCAAGCTCGGCATCAGCGAATGGCCGATGCCTGGCCGCATCGTTCGTCGCTCGACCTACCTCACGGAATACCACGAACTGACGAAGAAGGACGGGCGGCCATTCGTGCCGGGAGCTGTCTGGAAGGACGCCTTCTTCTCGGCCGCAATCCTGGCAGCAGTCGCTGTTTGCGCAGCAGGCCTTGGACCTTACGGACCGGGAGGGCAACCCGATCCTACGATCATTCAGACTGCGCCGAAACCCGATTTCTTCTTCCTGTGGCTTTATGCCGTATTGTCTTATCTTCCTCCCAGCCTTGAGACACCATTTCTCCTGATCGCCCCTGTGCTAGGAATCGCAGGACTTGTAGCCCTTCCGTTTTTACGCGGGCGAGGGTGAGAAGAGCTGGCATAAGCGACCGGTCGCAATCATCATGCTGACTACTGTAGCCGTAGCATGGGGTGTCTTAACGCATCTCGGGACCTTCACGCCCTGGAGCCCCAAGATGAACGCATGGAGCGGCGGTCCGCCAATTCCCTTCCGTTACACGCACGATGCAAGCCCACTCCAACGCCAAGGCGCTATCGTCTTTCAATCGAAGCAATGCCGCAACTGCCATGCGATTGCTGGCATCGGCGGGCAACGTGGACCGGCTCTTGATCTCGTGGCAACGCGTCTCACGGAGGATCAACTGATTCGGCAGGTGCTACAGGGCGGCGGCAACATGCCGGCGTATGTCAAGAACCTGAGTCCCTCCGAGACCACAGCACTCGTTCAGTTCCTGGAAACTCTGCATCCCCTCAATCAACCAGCGGCCGCAGATGTATCTCGTCAGGCGGCCGTAGCAGAGCCCGCTTCCAAACCGTAAAGGAGATTAGTTGGAGACCTCTTGGCTGGGTCTCATTACCGATTGGGACATACCTCCCGCAGTCACGGGCACCCTGGTGGCTGTGGGCTTTATTTATGTGCGGGGGTGGCTTGCCCTTAGGCGCACTCGACCAAAGCAGATCCCTGAGTGGCGACTCTTCTCCTTCCTTACGGGACTATTTGCCATCTTCTTGGCGGTTTCTTCGTCGCTCGACACTACAGCGAAACATTACTCTTCATGCACATGGCTCAGCACTTCGTGCTGATGTCGGTAGCTCCTCCGCTCATTGTGTTAGGGTGCCCCTTCGTCCCTATGCTACGCGGACTACCGCGCCCGATCGTTCGGTGGATCGGCGGACCTATCTTTCGATCTCCGGTCGCGCACAGCGTTCAGAACATATTTTCCCGACTTCCGATTGCGTGGCTCGCGATGAACCTCACCTATATTGGCTGGCATATTCCGAAAGCCAATGAATTCGCATTGTCCTCGGAAGATTGGCGCAACTTCGAGCATTTCTGCTTTTTTGCGACGAGCCTCATCTATTGGTGGCCCATCGTGCAGCCCTGGCCGGCACGACGCCGATTGAACGCCTGGATGATCATTCCGTACCTGTTGACATCGGACTTCGTAAACACTGGCTTGTCAGCATTCCTGTGTTTTTCAGGGCAGTTGCTCTACCCGAGCTATGGGGTTGTCGAACGGCCCTTCGGAATCGACGCCTTAAAGGATCAGATCGCGGCGGGGGCCTTCATGTGGGTATTCGGGTCTATGGTGTTTCTTGTTTCCGCCATCCACCTGACGACTCGATTCTTGGCGAACGGTCGACTCGTGAACGAGAAGACGGGACTGGAGAAGGCACGTGCGCTGGCTCAATAGATTATTTGAGTTCGTTGGGAAGGTGGGGTTGTTTAGCTTGCGCCGTCGCTGATTCCGTCAGACCTCCGTTCGAATTTGCCCAATTTTTCCGTCAGCTCGCAGAAGTGGGAAACAAATAACTCGCCCTCATCGTCGTGTCCGGCTTCGCCCTGGGAGCCGTCATGACTCTCCACACAAAAAGTACCCTGGTGATGTTTGGCGCCACGGCGATGATACCGGCCGTGCAGGCAGTATCCTTCTTCGTCGAAATTGGGCCATTGGTGGCGGGACTGCTGCTTGCGGGTCGCGTCGGTTCAGGAATCGGTGCGGTCCTTGCAAACATGAGAGCCTCTGAGCATATTGACGCTATCGAATCGCTATCGATTGACTCGTTCAAGTTCCTGGTGGTGCCTCGAGTCCTGGCCTGTGTGATCGCTCTTCCCTTTCTAACACTTTTCATGGATTTCGCAGGCCTGCTCGGAGGCTTCCTCTCAGAAGAGCTCTCTTCTCACATAGCGGAACTCAAGATGCTACAGATCGCGATCATGGCCGGCGAGGTATAGATCGACATTGTGGCGCCGCAGCAGAGAATCCCACTGGGCAACCAACATCAGCTATGCATACTTATGGACTTGCTGTCCTTTCGGAATCAAACTTGGGCGAAACGACGTCAGCGAGGTTGTACTTCTGCACCGAGGAGCCGACCTGGAAGGTGATCTCACTCTCCGTGCCACCCATGAACTTGCCGTTAAATCAGGGTGCCATTCTTCAGTTCCAAAGAATCGGCCCACGCAAGGGACACCCCCAGCCACAGGGCAATGACCAATCCGGAATTCAGCATTACGTTGGCTTCTGCTCTGCAGCGTTCCTGTTTCCCTCTTCTGGTTCATGTCGATTGGATAGCTGGGGATCTCAAGACCGTACGCAACTGGTTTTACTTGGACATCTTTCCAGTTTCCCGTTCGGAGACCGGGTCGGCCTGCTCCGACAGGGTTGACCGTTTCAAAGTCACTGCCACATTGTGTGCCAGGTTGTGGGTAGCACGCAAGTTGCCCCCGATGAACCGGACATTGCCATCGACAACATGTTCCTTGACGACTTGGCCCTCTCGTGTGACTAACTGAATGCGAACGTTCAACTTGGTCGCCCCACTCACGGTAGTGACAGCCCGTCGAGTCTCGCTGCCCGGCGTATATTTTTGAACAGTTGTCTTCAGAACGAGCAGGCCGGGAGCATCGTTCGCGTTACGATCCCCACTACGGAACACCTGTTTGAACTGCTCTGTTTTGGTTAGCTCTTCGAGGAGATTCTCGTAGATGGCGGCTCCGAAGGATGGATCAAGGCCGACATCTCCAGGGTCGACTCTATCTACCTGCACGCTCCATGGCCGGGCGCCTCCACTTTTTCGATTTGTGGAGGATTCCGCAAGCACAGTTAGGACGAATACCTGAAGCTGCAACGCAACGAGCAGCAGGATAACAGCTGCAAGTGGTCGGCAGTGCTTGTTTGGCCGATGGAAGCCGGACAGTCTCAGCGTGGTATTAGTTGCGCCAACGGGAGTTTGTCTATTTGTTTTCATTTTTGACCTCTAGAGTGCTTTGGGTGGGGGTTCGCTATACAGGCGGCGTGATGTGCGCGCCGTTGGCGACCAGGGCCTTCTTGAAAGTTTCTCCTTGGCCTTTTTCCAATTGGAATATCGCACCGTGAAAACCACCGCCGTTATCAAGATATTCAACTGTTAGGAAGTCGTATTTCTTATGTGCGAAGAGGCTCACCACCCGGCCTCCACCATATGGAGCTGCAGCTTTGCCCAGCGTCATAACCGTGCCGCCTACCTGCTTGTCTCCATCCTCGACAAAGATGTTTTGAATGGAACTTATGTTCACCTGTGCGGCTGTACTTCGATCGTGCTGAAATTCCATGACGCCACCCTGGATCTTCAACTCTCCGGTGGCGTTATGCTTCGCACCTACAAACCCCAGGACTTGCGTGACATGGATGGCCGACCTTGGGACCGGACTTTGTGCTTCTCTCTGATTCTGGCCTATCGATGCTGTGCTCAATGAGAGCAGGACAGTTAGGAAAGCTAATCCATGCCCAACCTGAAAGGAAGTCATGGCTGTCCGCCTGAACGATATAGGATTACGTTTCATAGTTCCTCACTTGTAGCCGCAATGATGTGAAAACTTCGTCGATTCACAAAAAGCCCTCGCTCCGAAACGATCGGAGTGTGGGGAGCGTTGACCATCGTCGTCTCCGTGGTCCCAACCCCCATCGCTGGGCGGGTCCGGCGCGCGTGAGTCTTCTTGATCCAGGACCGGATGCTGAATGCGTATACACAGATGCAAATCAGGTTTGCTGGAATAAAGCCAAACTGAGACGTGCGAAAGCCGATTACGCAAACGATCATGCTGTTCGCAATTGATACCAGAAGTCCCGTCCACGATTTCCGACCGAGGAGGACAGTCGCCAATATAGTGAGAAAGCAAGAGACGTAATCTAAATGAACCATTGCGACTTCGACCTTAGGTGGCATTCATATGAACCGCGTAGATTGCTTCCTCAAATGCCATTGCGAACCTCTCGTCAGCTGTTCTTGCGCTGTTCAATGATCAGCCGGTCACCGCGCTTTGCACTGAGATACGTCCAGACCCACTGGAAGAAGACGCTGAACCGCAAGCTGCTCTCAGCCAGAAACTGTATGTGGATCAGGGCCCAGACGAGCCAAGCCAAAAAACCGCTCATCATGACACGCCCGCTCTGCAACACGGCAAAACCCTTGCCGACTACGGCAAGGTTGCCCTTGTCGAAGTAACGAAACGGAGGAAGCTGTGATCTCCTGGTTACTTGCCGAAAGATTGATTTTGCGGCATAGCGTCCTTGCTGCAGAGCGACCTGCGCGACTCCAGGTAGTGGCCGCCCATCCTGATCAAGGGATGCTGTATCGCCAATTACAAATATCTCAGGATGGTCCTGGACCGTCAGATCCGGTCGGATACGGACGCGACCTGCGCGATCAACTTCGCAGCCAAGCCATTTGCCGGCCGGCGATGGAGCAACCCCTGCTGTCCATATCACCGTCTTGCTCGGAATCCTCTCGTCACCAATGACCGCGCCTTCCCCATCGATTGTTTGAACTGCTTTCTCCAGCCGCACATCTACGCCTAACTGCAATAAACGAAGTCTCGCCGCTTCCGAGAGATTTTCCGCGAACGTTCCAAGAGGGCGCTTTGCCATGTCAACCAGGACGATGTGTGCGGCTTTTGGGTCGATCCGACGGAAGTTCTTCCGTAATGTCGTCCGGATCATGACGGCAATTGCGCTTGCCATCTCTACGCCAGTCGGTCCAGCGCCCACCATGACGAATGTCATCAGTGCCTTCCGGCGCTCGGGATTCTCCTCAGCCTCTGCGTTTTCAAAGACCGTGAGTATGTGATTGCGTAAGGATTCAGCATCCGCGAGACTTTTCAATCCCGGAGCGAAGTGTGCGAACTCATCATGTCCAAAGTAGCTGTGGGTAGCCCCTGTCGCGAGCACCAGATAGTCATACGCAATCCGTAGTCCCTTATTATCGCCTGCATCGACGATCACATACCGCGTGGCCGCATCGATACCGGTCACATTGCCAAGCATCACAGAAGCATTCTCTTGGTCGGCCAAGAGACCGCGGAGCGGAGAGGCAATCTGACCGGGAGCCAAAACCGATGTCGCTACCTGGTATAGAAGGGGTTGAAAAACGTGATGATTTGACCTATCAATCAACAGTACGTTGACAGGAGCCCGACGTAAGGACTTGGCCACGGCAAGACCGCCGAATCCGCCTCCGACGATCAAAACAAGTGGAACCTTGTTAGTCATTTCTGGCTCCCTTTACACATATCGTCCATATCTCTAGTGCCGAACGTCCTCACTCCATGTGACAGCGTGAGAGTAGCAGTCGCGCACCAGTGAAACAATTACATGTTCCTGCAATGAAGATTGAATAAGACACATCGACTCGCATATTGTTCGCTTCAGCTAATCTGCGACTGCGATTCGCGCGGTCTGACGAGACGAGTGAGTACCGTTGCGGACGCCAGAGTCCATTCAATGACCAGATCCTTGGCTATGCAGTTTCGCCGGTATTGAACTGCGGAGACCGCTTCTCAAGGAAGGCAGTAAGAGCCTCACGAGCGTCCGCCGAGCGCACTCTTTCGCTAAACTCCACCATTTCGTTCTGGGTGGCCTGTTCGACACGGGAACGAACCTGACGGCGAAGAAGTTGTTTAGACGCTTTGAGTGCAGCTAACGGCTTTTGTGCCAGCTCCTGTGCTACTTGTTCCGCAATGACAAGGACTTCCGCATCGGGCAGCACCTTGGTGACCAACCCCATGGTTAGGGCGCTGGATGCGTCGAAGGGATGCGCGAGGAGGACGATCTCCGCCGCGCGAGGGTAGCCAACCTGATCGGGTAACGAGAAGCTTGTTCCAAAGTCCGGCACCAGAGCTAGATTAATGAACGGATACTGGCACCTTGCATTTTGACTGACGTAGACGAAATCGAAGTAGGTGAGCATGGTGGCTCCCGAGCCGACCGCTGCGCCTCGAACTGCGCCGACGAGCGGCTTGTCCAACATGCGGAGAGCATCGATCATTTGCTTCTGCGGGCTATCGCCGTTTCCGGGAGGATGGTCCAGAAAATCCTGAAGATCATTTCCCGCGGAGTAGTTGTCCCCGGCTGCAGACACCAGCACTACCCTGATCTCGGGCCTTGCCTGGGCCATGTTCAACATGCCTAGCGAACTCCGTATACATTTCCAAAGTAAGGGCATTCCGCTTCTGTGGGCGATTCAACTCGATCTTGAGAATGCCCCCATCCAGACTATTGAGAATGTATTCCATGCCCCTTGGTCCTATTCCGCAACGCACGTCCCGTCACAAGAGTGCAGTTGGAAGTGCGTTCCTTTGGTTATCGGATTCCCTTCGTTCAGAAGTGTGGGATTGATCGCGATTACTTACCCTGGAACTGCGGGGCACGCTTTTGGACAAACGCAGAAGTGCCTTCCTTCCTGTCTTCGGTCCCAGCAGCAAGGGCAAAGTACTTTGCCTCCAACTTCAGCCCTGAACTCAGGTCTGTGTTAACGCCCTCGTTCACCGCGTCGATAGAGTACTGGATCGCAAGTGGTGCGTTTGCATCGATCTGTTTGAGAATGGCCTCACAGCGCGGCATCAGGTCGGCAGCAGGAACGACTTCATTCACTAATCCGATGCGGTGAGCCTCGTGGGCATCAATCAGATCGCCGGTCAGGATCAGTTGCAGAGCTCGGCCTTTGCCAACGAGGCGCGGTAGCCTCTGCGTGCCACCGTAGCCGGGAAGGATCCCGAGCTTGACTTCAGGCTGACCGAACTTCGCTTTTTCTGCGGCGATACGGATCGTGCACGCCATCGCCGTTTCGCAACCGCCTCCCAGGGCGAAGCCATTAACTGCTGCGATGACAGGCTTGCCAAGCGTCTCAATGAACAAGAGCACCTCCTGGCCTTTCGCGGAGAACTCGCCCGCCTTGTCACCGTCGATTACCGAGAGCTCAGCGATATCGGCGCCAGCAATGAATGCCTTCTCTCCAGTTCCAGTGAGGATGATGCCTTTGACCGTGGCATCCTCCTTCGCAGCTTGGAAAGCAGCGTTGAGCTCTTCAACGGTCTTCCGGTTAAGCGCGTTCATCACCTTTGGGCGATTCATGGTGATGTAAGCGATCGATCCTTTGACCTCATACGTAATGTTTTCTAAGCTGGTCGATACTTCTGTGGCGCTCATTAACTTCTCCTCTCTACTTAATGGGTTTCCCTGGAGCGTGCGTTGGTACCTCAGCATGCGCCGCCTGTGGTGCTGCTCCGCTGGCACGCAGGCCCGCGATCTCGTCACTTGTGAATCCAAGTTCCTTCAGCACTTCATCGTTATGCTCGCCGATTTCCGGCGCGCGCCTGGCAGGCACCTTAGTAACACCGTGCACTTGAATCGGACTGCTGATGGTTGAGGTCAACTTCTCGCCGGCTCCTTCGAACGGAACGACGATGTCGTTCGCTCGCAGTTGCGGATCATTAACGACTTCCTGCGGCTCACGCACGGCGCCGAAGGGGACGTGAACGCCGTTGAAGACCTCATACCAATGCGACATTGGCTGCGAACCAAAGATCTCATCGAGAATTGCCGTCAGTTGCGGCCGGTTCTGCGCCAGCTTGGTAGGATCCGAGAATCGTGGATCCGTAAGGAGATCCTCACGACCTAGTGCTTTTAGAACCGCGGGTACCTTGTCCGGAGTAACTACCAAAACAAACCAGGTGCCATCGGAAGAACGATACGTGTTCAAACCTGCATTTGCGGGATGCGCTCGATCGTGCAGCCCATAGAAACTCGCACCGCATAGAGCGGCCTGGATAAATACGCTGGCCGACCAGACACCTGCCGCGAGAAGCGAAGTCGTGACGTAGGATCCTTTGCCGGTGCGTTCGCGACGATAGAGAGCGGTCACGATTGCGCCATACATTGCGACCGCTGTCGCATTATCACCGCTACCGGCCACGGGCCATGTCGGCGGCTCTCCAGCATCGCGCGTCATAAATAACAAACCGCTTCGCGCCCAGAAGGCCGTGAGATCGAACCCGGGAAGAGCGGCGTCCGGACCCTTCTCCCCGAAGCCGGTGAGATCCGCATAGATCAGACGCCGATTCCACTGTGCGACATCGTCATATTCGAGCTTCAATTTCTTGCGCGCGGCGTGCGGCGTGTTGACTATGAACACGTCGGCCCACTTGGCTAACCGCTCGATGACCTGCTGCGCGCTCGCAGCTTTCAGATTGAGCGCAACGCCACGTTTGTTTCGATTAGCCAATTCGAAGGGATAAGGCTCTTCCGAATGTGGCTGCGGAGGGATCTTATGCCCGGTTCTCCACAGCTCTCCGTCGGGCGGCTCGACTTTGATCACATCCGCGCCGAAGTCGGACAGGATTGTCGCTGCCGCGGGCCCCGCGATGAAGCTCGCAAGGTCAACTACCTTAATTCCTGAAAAGATTTCGCTTTCGCTCATAGGATCTCCAACATCTCCATTTCGTTCGTCATCTTGAACAGCGAAGCTCGTCCCAATATTCTGGATCCACTTCGTCTTTCAAACCCTCTTCCGGTGGCCGGCGCATCACACACGCCTGGGTTGCCCGGCCCAGTACTTCTCCCGTAAAACTCGCTTCAGAATTTTGCCCGATCCGGACTTTGGGAGTTCCTCGGTCATGAACTCGATGTGGCGGGGGATCTTGTATGAGGCGATCCGCGTTTTGCAGTACTGCTTGAGTTCTTCTGCAGATAAGTTGGTTCCCGGTCGCAGAACAACGGCGGCGGCCACAAGCTCTCCCAATTTCTCATCCGGGATACCGAACACTGCGGCCTCTTTCACTTCAGGCATCTCATAAATGGCGGCCTCGACTTCACCGGAGTAGACATTTTCCCCGCCGCTGACGATCATCTCTTTTGCTCGATCGACGATGTAGAAGTAGCCGTCCTTGTCCTGGCGTCCGATATCTCCTGTGTGGAAGAACCCCCCATGCAATGCTTCTCTGGTTTCGTTCACCGAGGACTCATTCTCTGGCAGGTCTTCTTCGATGTCGCGCCAGTAGCCCCGCATGATGCCTGGACCTCGTGCTACCAGGTTTCCTAGCTCGCCGGCAGCCACGGGTTTGCCGGCTGCATCGACAACTCGCAGATCGATACCGGGACATGGGCGTCCACACGACTGAAGTCTGTCATCGGTGTGTTCGGTATCTGTCAAACCAGTCAGGAAACCGGCTTCGCTCAAACCGTAAACCTGCAGTAACTTTGCTTTCGGCAAAGCTCCGCGTACTTCCCGTATAAGCGCGGGAGCGATTGGCGAGCCCCCGTACGCCAGCACATCCAGAGAATCCAGATTGAATGCAGCAAGATCCTCGAACTGACAGAGAGTGTTGATCATCGACGGAACTAGCACCGTATGAGTCACCCCGTGTGTCTGAACAGAGGTGCAGAACGACAGTGCGTCAAAGCGCTCCAGCGTCATCTGTGCTGCGCCGAAGACCGGGGCCGCGAACATCGCCGGAAAATCGGCGATATGGAACATCGGTGACGCATGAAGAAAGACGGCCTTTTCTCGGTACGCCAGCCAGTAGTTGAGATCGTGAACGTTGGAAAAAATGTTCGCGTGTGTCAGCGCAGCCCCTTTGGGGGCTCCGGTCGTTCCGCTCGTGTACAGAAGCACGAGGATTGCGTCAGGATCGTAAAACTCTCCGGCGTATGGCTCTTCTTCGGCGTCCTCAAGAGGAGCGAGGTCGATCACGTGTTCCCACTCCAGCCGCACTGCAGGGGCGGGAATCTTCGAATGCCGGATCAGGCCACGCGGCCGTGCGTCGTCGAGGAGCCGATCAATCTCGGCACCCGCATAACGTGTGTTGATCGGAACTGCGATTATTCCCAGGAGACTGCAGGCATATATCAGTTCGATGTAGTCGGCCCCATTCGGCATCAGGAATGCCAGTCGCTCTCCACTCAGGAAGCCGCGTCGACGAAGCGTCGCGGCGATTCTTCTCACTCGGATGTCCAACTCCCGAAAGGTTACGGCCCGGTCATCCCGCAGCAGAGCTGTGTGCTGCGGGAAGTATTGCAGGGCGCGACCAACGGAATGGATGTAAATCATCGAAACCTCTCATTCGGTAACGGCAGACTCGGCGACTAGACGAATGCGCTAAAGCCCGAAACGGCGCGGCCAACGATAAGGGTGTTCATCTCACGCGTCCCCTCGTAGGAATAAATCGCCTCGGAGTCCGCAACAAAGCGGCCTACGTTGTAGTCAAGAACGATTCCATTCGCTCCAAGGAGCTCTCGCGCAAAACCGACGGTCTCGCGCATCTTGACAGTGCAGAACGCCTTGGCGAGAGATGCATGTTCGTCAGCAAGCTTGCCTTGATCCTGCAGTTGCGAGAGACGGATGACCATGCACTGACAGGCGGTGATGTTGCCGACCATCTTCACCAGGAGGTCTTGAACAAGTTGGAACGAAGCGATTGGTTTCCCAAACTGCTCGCGAGTCTGTGCGTACGCCAATGCATTCTCATAAGCGCCCATCTGGCATCCGACAGCCTCCCATGCAACGAAGCCGCGGGTCATGCGAAGTACGCGCGCCGTATCCTTGAAGGAAGCGTCGTTCTGCAGGCGGTTCTCTTCGAGAACCTTACAGTCCTTGAGGGTGATCAGCCCGTTCTGTACAACCCGCAGCGCCATCTTGTGCTCGATCTTCTCGACCTTGAAACCGGGAGTCTTGTTCTCCACGATGAAGCCCTTCACCTGGCTGTCGGCCAGATCCCTCGCCCAAATGATGGTTAAGTCTCCGAATGTAGAGTTTCCGATCCACTTCTTCTGACCATTCAAAATCCAGGTCTCACCCTCGCGGCGTGCAGTTGTCATGAGACCACGTGCGGTACCAGAGCCGACCAGCGGCTCAGTCAAACCGAAGGATCCGATCTTTTCCAGCCGTGCCATCGGTGGCAACCACTTCTTCTTCTGCTCTTCCGATCCGCAAAGGAAGATCGATCCCATCGCGAGACCGCTATGCACACCGAAGAAGGTGGCGAAGGAGCAGTCGATCCGAGCGATCTCCATCGCGATATAGCAGGCCAGAAGATTGCTGCCACCGGCACATCCATAACCCTCGTATCCCGCTCCCATAATCTGGAGATCCCGGAACCCGGGCAAAACATCAAACGGGAAAGAATCCTTCTCCCAGAAATCGTTGATGACCGGTGCGACAGATTTTTCCATGAATGCCCGGACCTTCGAGACCGTCTGTTGTTCGGCTTCAGACAGCATCTGAAAGGTCTGGTAAAAATCGCTGTTCGGCTTCGGTAGTACCTTGGGCTTCTTTGTTTCCTGACTTTGTGCTTCGGGCATGAATTCCTCCAGATTTCCTTCTTTTTCGTTGTGCCAAGCAGAGTGCGAATGCGAAATGCAGCTGACTGTTGTGCGATCAATCGACGTAAGCTACGCCGGTCAGATTTCCCTGAACAGCGAGCAGCGTCTTGTGCGCCGCGCCGTCCAGACTCACGGTGTACAGCGAGCCTCCCAGATCGGTTATGAACATCCGATCGCCTGGGATATCGAGCGCGAGCCCAATTCCTTCCATCAAATGGTTGAATACGATCTCGGGCTTGACCGAGCGAGGAGCGGCGTCCATCGGAGCTCGACTGACGGTATTGCCTCGCGGCGGATCGCCACGATCGGTCCAGTAGAGGACACGGTGCTCAAGATCCAGATCGAGGTCGATCGGCTCCGGCAACTTATCGAATAACAGCTCGATATCGCTTCGCGAGGAGTAACTCTCTCCCTTGGGAATCTCGAGCCCGGCCCTGAAGATCCTTCCCACGCCAGCATTGTCGGGGCCCTTCTGGGTCCAATAGAGCTTGCCCGCTTCGACATCGATGGCAATCCCAACACACCACCGAACGATGTCCGCTCTGTCCGCCTCACCCTGGCCGGTTTGAACCAGTGTTTCGATGCTGGAGCCGTCGAGGTTGGAGCGCATCACACGCATGCCCTCGCGATCAGACCAATAGAGCTTGCCATTGCGTTTATCGAGCTGCAATTGTTTCGGGGTGAAGGTCTTCCCGTTCGGCACGATGGTGACGTGATTGCTGCCGTCGATGTTGGCGCGTTCAATCGAGCCATCTTCCTTATTTGGGATGCCCATCTCCGTCCAGTAGATGTGGCTGTTCTCTACATCAACAACGATTCCGTCGGGGATGCGATGACGGTCGGTGACAAGTACTTTAAGATCGCTTCCTTCGGAATTGACGGAGAGCAGGCGGCCGCCGCTCGCATCGATGAAGTACACGCGGCCACTCTTATTGCCAGGCGCCTTGGTATCTTTTGGTGTCGACGACATAAATATTCCTCTCAATTTGCGTTCATCCAATTGCGTAGGTTGACTCCAGCGCGTACAAAGATCGCTACTTCGCTGTGCCTCTCAAGGCGAGCAGCCCGAGCAGCACCTTGTCGCGCTCGCCGGCAAGTTCGTCGATCGATCGATTGCCGGCCTCCGCCAGAACTCCTTTGACGATCTTCTCTTTCACCTCGGGTGTGAATTCAGGATTCCCAAGATCTTTCCACCAGGTGCTCATAGGCCCCGTGAATTGCTCCATGAAGTGATGGATGCCGTTCTGGCCGCCGGCAAGATGGAAGAGCAAGTTTGGTCCCATGACACCCCAACGCAGCCCCGGTCCCCAGCTCACCGCGGCATCCGCGTCCGAAACGCTGAGCACGTCTTGCGCGATCAGATAAACAACCTCGCGATAGAGAGCCGCTTGAAGACGGTTCGCGACATGGCCGACCACCTCTTTCTTCACGTGAATTGGTCGCTTACCGATCGAAGCGTAGAACGCCATAACGCGCTCAATCGTGGCAGACGATGTCTTTTCACTACCGACCACCTCGACCAGAGGAATCAAATGAGGCGGATTGAAGGGGTGGCCGATCACGCAGCGCTCAGGATGTTTGCACTGCGACTGGCTGACGCCAATCGGAATGCCCGACGAGCTCGAAGCGAGGATCGTGGTTTCCGGGGTGAGCGCGTCCATGTCGGCGAACAACTTGATCTTGAAGTCAGGTCTCTCCGGGCCGTTCTCCTGGACCAGATCGACACCCTGAAGCGCATCGCTCAACTTGGCCGTGAACGAGAAGCGCTCCTTCGAGGCGTCGGAAGACAGCCCCAACTGCTCAAGGGCAGGCCAGGCATTATCGATATACTCGCGCAGATTCTGTTCGGCGTTTGGAGCTGGATCCGTGGCGATCACTTCGAGACCATGTGCCAGGAACAATGCAGCCCAGCTGGCACCGATGACTCCGGTTCCAACGATTGCGATACTACGGATAGGTTTGTCAAACATCGATGTCTCTCCTCTTCTCAGAACACATTTCAGCGATGACGCCTGAAGACGCCCCGCACGGAACGGCAAAGTGTTTCGCAAGCCTGGAATTGATGAGCCTACTAACTCGTCACAATCGACGAGCCCATTTTCCTGAGCACGAGGTCATCCTATACAAGGCTGAAGCGCGAAAGATATTGCATATTCCTAGTAGTCGGTAGTACGGATTTGTTTCGCACTAGCTTCATCCTTTTGGCTTCAGCAGTAAGGAACAAAACTTACCCCAGAGTCGCGCTAGATCAAGGAGTCTGTGCAAGGAACTGTTTTACCTTGGTGAGTGCATCAGCCGACACCACCGCGAGGTAGGCGGTGCATCACGAGTCGATTGCTCTGGCAAACAGTTCCTGTATCGCATCCTTTAGCGTTTCATCTGCAAAGTGATGGTGTTGCAACGACGGCTCCGGATCGAAGATCAGGAAGTCAACAGGTTTGACCGGTCCGTCAGCGACACGTAGTCCTGCTTTCGTAGCCGATACGTTTTGCTGCAAGCTGGTAGAACTGGCCGATCTGGGCGTCGCTCAGATCAAGGAGAAGACTAGTCTCCTCGCAGGAATAATGAAGAATTCCACGCAGAAAATAAACTGCCCGTTCGGGCCAGGGGAGCGTAGCAATTTGCGAGAGTCCAGGGACTCTCAATTTGACGGGAGGAGGTGTCTCGGCTTGGAACGGTGAGTCGGCAGTCTCCCGATTGTATTCAAGGGCGGTGTCGACGACAGCGTGGATCGCCTGTCCAAAGGTCAACTCGGAGGGTGAACTTTCCAGACCTGCTAAGGCCTTGCGGAGGATTCTCTCGGGGGATAAATGGCAACGCAAAAGCATCTCAGCAACGATAACGAGATCTGCGTGATTGTCGTCGAAGAATGTTCTCCACACCTCTTCTTGTTCTGTGCTAAGTTCCGTAGTTGTCATGAGAGTGCCTTTCTACCAAAAGAGGGGTGTTTGCAATGTTGCTTCCGCGTCGCCGGCAATTGCCATCCGGCCTCTTTTGATTCTCGTCCGCGACTGGCTCCAGTAATTCTGCCGTCGCAAACCTCACGAATCGTGGTGTGAACCTTCCAGTGCCATCGCCGTCTTCGTCAGGATCTGTTCGGGCGATAGATGGCAACGCAAAAGCATCTCAACCGCGAGTGTGAGGGTCGTCCTCTGTTCTAAGAACAATGCTCTCCACATGCCTTCCTGATTGATTTCAAGGTCAGTGCGTGTCATCTGTTTGTCCTCCTGGTGCATGCTTTGGCAGCTATATGTGTAGGCATACCTGCTACCTGCAACGCATTAAAAACAAACTGGTCATCTTTGCAATTCCCGCCGCCGGAGTAACCATTCCAACTGCTACTTTTGCGGGGAACCCTTCACGCCAGATTAGAAGCCGGTTACGAAAACCCCGCCAACAGCGGCAATGCCCGGGTGAGGCGCGGATCAATCTTACCGGTGTACGCACAACAAATTGGCGCCCCTTTTCCCGATATCCTTACTCACGTCTCGCCGCATTCGCCACGGATCTCCCTGTAATCCTCATCGTTCAAGCTCGAGGTCGATTTGAGAGTCCGAGTGAGCTCTCGATCCATTTAGCCATCCAATAGCGCGATGCTAGCAATTGCTACCACGGCAAACAATTACATTTTCCTTGTAATCGCGAATTGCACGCGCGTTCGCTAGCGATGGTCTTCTTCTGTTGCATTCGACTTTGTTTAAATCGATCTGCACCTTTTCGAACGCCACACTCCAACCTAATGGAACAGTTGCAGATTGTGGTTCAGTGCAATTTACGAGCTGCAGCCTGCATGGGTGCAGGTCTGCAATGCACATGGGTCCGCGCGCGTTAAATCCCATGATGGCTAACAGGAACATGTAATTTATTTCGCTTCCCAGCGTTGCTAGTATCGCCGCGTCACTGCAGTTTTGTTCAGAGTAGCAATCGTTGCAAACACCATGGAAATTACAAAACGACTACAGGCAGCGATTTCGAAGTGCAACTAACACAAACCGACGGAGAAATGAATATGGGTCAAAATAACGGAACCTCGAAGCGTAGCGAAAAGGGACTTCTCACGCCAGACAACTGCGTACTGGCGCTGATCGATCACCAGCCGCAGATGCTGTTCGGAACGAGTAACTTTGATCGCCAGTCGATCATCAACAGTACTGTCGCGTTAGGAAAAGCAGCGCGGGTGTTCGAGGTGCCCGTGGTGCTGACGACAGTCGAGACGAAGAGCTTCAGCGGGAACTTGTGGCCTCAGATCCGATCCGTGTTCCCGGGCCAGCAACCGATCGAGCGTTCGTCCATGAATTCCTGGGACGACAAGAACTTTGTTGCGGCAATCGAGAAGACAGGTCGCAAGAAGATTGTGCTGGCCGGCCTGTGGACGGAGACCTGTGTCGCGCTTCCGACAGTGCAGGCGATCCACGATGGCTACGAGGTTTACGTAGTGGAAGACTGCTGCGGCGACGTTAGCCAACTCGCACACGACAATGCGATGCGTCGTGTTGTCCAGGCGGGAGCAAAACCGGTGACGGCCCTCTCAGTGACGCTGGAATGGCAGCGCGACTGGGCAAACCGGGACACGTATGACGCCGTTATGGACCTCGCGAAGACGCACTATGGCGCTTATGGCATCGGCGTTGAATATGCCTACACGATGGTTCACGGCGCTCCCGCTACGAAGTTTCCAGAATACGTAGTCCCCACGGCGGAACTCGCATACAAATAGGCTTGTGGAGGGCAGGCGATCCCTGCCCTCTGAACAATAGCGTTTTGCTACTAAGGAGAACTCTGTGGCAGTTGACACAATACTTCACAACTCCAAAATCGCGACAAATCGAGTGCCAGCGTTTGTCGAAGCGGTTGCCATTACCGCCAGAACAATCAGCGCCATCGGTACAGACGAGGAGATCCTTCGGCTGCGCGGCCCAATGACAACGGTCATTGATGGCAACCGGAGAACGGTCATCCCCGGTCTCAACGACTCTCATATGCATCCGATCCGCGGTGGGCTCAATTTTAATCTGGAGCTGCGTTGGGATGGGGTGCCGTCGCTCGCCGATGCCCTGCGATTGCTGAAGCAGCAAGCGGCCCGGACGCCCGCGCCTCAGTGGGTGCGGGTCGTCGGCGGCTGGACGGAGTTTCAGTTCGCCGAGCGCCGGATGCCGACGTTGGATGAAATAAACTCGGTGTCCCCCGACACCCCGGTTTTCGTCATGCACTTGTACGACCGGGTTTTGCTTAACCGGGCAGCGCTTCGTGCAGTGGGCTACACAAAAGACACCCCGGACCCTCCCGGCGGCGAGATTCAACACGACAAGCAGGGTAATCCCACGGGTCTTCTGTTGGCCAAACCAAACGCAAACATTCTGTACTCGACTTTAGCGAAAGGGCCCAAGCTGTCGCGGGAAGACCAGCTCAACTCGTCGCGCCTCTTCTTCAGAGAATTGAATCGTTTCGGCATCACCAGTGCAATCGATGCGGGCGGTGGCTTCCAGAACTACCCTGACGATTATGGGGTCGTGAACGAACTCCACAAGAACGGTGAACTCTCGATTCGCCTGGCCTACAACCTCTTCACGCAGAAACCAAAGCAAGAACTTGCCGACTTCCAGAATTGGACAAAGATGACCAAGCCTGGCAATGGTGATGACTTCTATCGTGTGAACGGTGCTGGCGAGATGCTAGTTTTCTCCGCCGCCGACTTCGAAGACATCCTTCAACCTCGGCCGGACATGGCGCCTGTCATGGAGAGCGAGTTGAAGGCGGTGATTCGTCACCTTGCCGAAAACCGATGGCCGTTCCGCCTGCATGCCACATACGACGAAACAATCTCTCGGGCCTTGAATGTCTACGAGGAGGTTAACCGCGAGATTCCGTTTGACGGACTGCACTGGTTTTTTGATCACTGCGAGACGATTTCCGACCGGAATATCGAGCGAATCAAATCACTTGGTGGCGGTATTGCCGTTCAGAACAGGATGGCGTTTCAGGGCGAATACTTCGTCGACCGGTATGGCGCGAAGCAGGCGAACCGCACACCTCCAATCCAAAGAATGTTGGAGATGGGAGTTCCGGTGGGAGCGGGCACAGACGCCACGCGGGTCTCGAGCTATAACCCGTTCCTTTCTCTCTACTGGCTGGTGACCGGGAAGACCATCGGTGGGTTGAGCTTATATACCGAGAAAAACCGGCTAAACCGCGCGAAAGCGCTCGAGCTTTATACCGTTGGGAGCAGTTGGTTTTCTACGGAAGACGGCAAGAAAGGATCGCTAGCCCAAGGGCAACTTGCCGACTTGGCGATCCTCTCCTCGGACTACTTCTCAATTCCGGAAGAGGAGATCAAGAACCTGGAGTCGATGCTGACTATTGTCGGTGGCAAGGTAGTTTACGCGGCAGGCGAATTCTCAAGCATGGCGCCTCCGGAACTGCCCGTGAGTCCGGACTGGTCCCCTGTCGAGAAATACGGTGGATATGCGCAGAGTGAGGAAGAATCGACCGTTGGGGCTACAGCGAGCCACGAGATGTCGTTGCACGATGGCAGGCATTCCGCCGCTCATAAGACGCACCAATGGATCTTGGGCGACAAGGGACTTTGGAGTCTCGGCTGCGATTGCTTCGCTTTCTAACTCCAAATTGAAAGGATAAGCAATTGGATCAATCTCCAGAACTGCCCAACAAAGCGGAGCGCGTAAGCATTAGTCGACTGGCGCGAGACAGCGGGTTTGAGCTGATCCTCACCTCTATTCTGCTTTTCGGGGTGGTCAGTATCGTGAGGTGGGTGATTGGACCGTCGCCCATCTCACGGACGATCCCGGGGATCCATGCGAAACTCTGGATCGTGGGCGCTGCTGTCGCCTTTTTGCTTGCCGGGCTGATTCTCAGCCCACCGGGAAAAGCCTCTGGGGGACATATGAATCCAGCCATTTCGCTGGCTATGTGGCGCTTCGGAGTCTTCCCCGGAGCAGGAGTCATCCCCTACACCATCGCACAATTACTCGGTTCCGTATTTGGGGTCGTCGCCGCTCGCGGGGTGTGGGGCCATATTGTGGCGGAACCGCCGGTAGTCTATTCCGTGCTCCAGCCAGGACCGGGGTGGTCGACCTGGGAACTATTCGCAACCGAGGCCTTAGGCATGGCGGTCATCGTGTTTCTTGTCGGGCTATGCCTCGCGGTTCAGCGACTGACGCCGTTCGTGCCTTGGATCGTCGGGGCTCTCGTGGGGATCGGAATCGCACTGCTGGGAACAGCGACCGGAGGCAGTCTGAACCCCGCTCGCCAGTTTGGGCCTGCTGTCGTTTCGGGACATACGCAATTCCTATGGGTGTACTTGGTAGCTCCGTTGGTGGGAGCAGCAGTCGCGGCGTGGCTGAGATCGCTACTTCAGTATCGCCGAAAGGTATTGACCCATAGGCTATGCGGCACCATCGGGTACCCAGCAGGAAATCAGATCTAAAATCCGGTCCGCAGTAGAGGAGATTTCAATGCGTATTAACAGATACCTTACCGTGACCACCGTCGCCGCCCTCCTGATCTATGGAGGCGCGGGTCTTTCATGGTTGTCAGGAACTACGCAACCGGTCGTCCACGCTTCTACGTCAACGCCGACCCCGGGAGTGGCACCGCAATACGATACAACTCACGTTTATGTCTCACCAGATGATTTCGATCGCTTCGTGGCCAGTTTTCTTGCGACCTTTGGGGGCACGACCACGAAGCAAGGCGTCTTTACCGTGACGCCAACTCCGAGCAGCACGATGTCGCAACTGGTCTTGACACCGGTGGGAACCGTCTCAGTATTTGGCTTCAAGACGCCAGTTCCCTATCCATTCGGCGCGGAGCGGACAGGTTATTTGGTGACAGACCTGGATGAAGCGACCCGAACTGCGGTCGAAGATGGAGCAGATGTGCTCGTCAGCCCATTTAACGATCCGATCGGACGCGATGTCGTCATCCAATGGCCGGGCGCCGTGAATATGCAACTGTACTGGCATACCACAGCTCCGTCCTACAAAGCTCTTCAGACGATTCCGGAAAACCGGGTCTATGTGTCCACCAACAAGGTGGAGGAGTTCCTTCGTGGCTTCCTGGCCTTCTCTCACGGCAAAGTTGTCTCCGATGACCCGCATGCGCCCGGCGTCGAGATCGGGCGGCCGAAGGACATCTATCGCAGAATCCGGATCGAATCGGCCTTCGGCAAGATGACCGTGCTCGTAACGGATGGTCACCTTCCGTATCCCTACGGGCGCGAGACGACCGGCTATGAGGTTGTAAACCTCACCGATACCCTTGCCAGAGCCAAAGCAGCCAGCGTAGAGATTCTGGTCGCTCCCTACACTGCCGATCAAAGAAATGCTGCCTTAGTTCAATTTCCTGGAGGTTATATTGCCGAGGTTCACTCCCCCGTGAGCAATTAATGTGTGTCCGGCCGCTGGTGAGAGATCGACAGAGTCCCAGCTAAGGTCGAAGAAAGTAATGATTGAAGAGATGAAATCGATGGGAATCTTTCTGATTTTGGCAGCCGCGTTCTTCCCTATCGGGCTGACCGCATACGCCCAGTCAGACCATGCCGGAGACCCCGCGATCCGGGATCGCAGTTACAAGCTGCTGCGTGAGGACGAGAACTGGACCTTCCTGCGCGATCGGGCTCTCCGGCAGGACCTCTGGGATCCGATCAAGTACATCCTCTTGCGAAACCACGCCGACGATTGGTATCTCACCATCGGAGGTGAGGCTCGAGAAGTCTGGGAGCAGATCGGCAACGACAATTGGGGACAGCAGCCCTATATGAACGGATATCTGAACGAACGATACATGCTTTCGTTTGACGCTCACTATGGAAAACATGTGCGCTCATTCGTTGAGTTTAAGAGTGGATTGAATTCATACCGGATTGGTGGTCCGCGACCCATCGACGAAAAGAAGCTCGACTTCCAGGCCGGATTTCTCGAATTTGGCACTTCCAAAGGTGCGAACTCCGTCGCACTCCGTGTTGGCAGGCAGGAACTCGAGTACGGCTCCGGGCGCTTCGTTGATGTGCGGGAAGGTCCGAATGTTCGGCTGAGCTTTGACGGCTTCATGGTCAAAAGTAAGATCGACTCTTGGCAAATCAACGGATTCGCTGTTCGTCCCGACCTGGACAAGTTCGGGTTCTTTGACAACGCACCAAATCACGCTGTTGGCTTCTGGGGCGTGTACGCCACTCGGCCCTCGCTCAGCAAAACGTCCCTGGAGGTCTACTACTTGGGTCTGGACCGCAGGCAGGCGACTTTCGAACGAGGCACCGCTCAGGAGGTGCGCCATTCCTTGGGTGCGAGAATTTCGCGCCCCATTGCAACGGAACGGTCCGGACTGGATTTCGACTACGAAGGCGCCTGGCAGTTCGGCACGTTCGGCTCCGGGAACATCCGGGCATGGACGATTGCGTCCGAAACGGGCTATCGATTTCCGACCGTTCGACTGAAACCGCGGTTCAGCGTTAAGGCAGACATCTCTAGCGGAGACAATCCAATTTCAAAAACCTTGGGGACCTTCAATCCCCTTTTTCCGAAGGGAAACTACTTTGGAGTCCTGGCCACAACGGGACCCGGTCCGATTAACTTCATCGATGTTCATCCGCATGTCGAAACAACATTTCCACACAACGTAGCCGCATCGTTCGACTGGATTGTTCAGTGGCGGGAAAACGTCCTGGACGGAGTCTACTCGGTCCCGGGATCTCTGATCCGGCCCGCAGGCAATAGCCAGGCGCGATTTGTCGGACACAGGCCAGGCACGGAGTTGCGATGGCAGGTTGACCGGCATCTCTGGTTTCAGGCTGACTATGGAATTTTCTACGCTGGCAGATTCTTGAAGGAGACGCAACCTGGCCGCAACCTTAACTATTGGGCACTGTGGGCCGGCTATAAGTTTTAGAGACGCAATCAGGATGCGGAGTTAGCGCTCGCGAAACGATTATCCCAGAGATAATAGATGGAGTGATGAATTGATTGCCTATGCATCAAGTGACCACTCCGATTGCCCGATAGGGGGCACCCTCCGACGCGATTTCGGTTTCAATCTTGTTCCGCCATGCCAATCGCCCTCCGAATTGATGATGATGATTTCGTTCGCCATCCAGGCAATCCTGATCGCAAAGCGGGTCCCCACTACAAGGAATATGTAATTTATCTAGGACAGTCAGGGTTGCTACTATCACTCAGTCGAAGGGACCACGACATCCTCTAAGGAGCTTAAGCATGAGGTCTGAATCCGCGGTTAAGGAAGAAATCCCCGCTCCAGATCGTCTCACCGAGACGATCGTGGACAAGTTACGCAATCCCGCCACATCCTCAGATTTCGATTTCTACCAAGGTGTGAATCAGGTCTTGGCAGAGGTTGGAATGTCAGCCGCGGACAGCGGTGGCCAGCTAAGTTTCTACGGCCAAGATCCGATCGTTCCGAGCCGGATCCGGTTTGCAACGATGGCAGGAATAGGCCTTGCCGCCAAAACTATTGCGGCTGCAGCGGTTTGGAGAGACCGAACCGGGCAGGGCCAGGACGTTCATATTGATGTTCGCAAAGCATATCGACGTTTCTGCGGATTTTTCGAGGGTATCTGGGAGACCCTGAATGGGCGTTCTCCGGCAATGGGAGCTTTTGAAAATAACCCCTTTCTAAAGATGCCGTTCTTTCGTGAGACGCGCGATGGCCGGCATGTCGTAACGCTAAACTTCTACCCTGAGTCGCATCAGCGCGCACTCAATTTCTTTCGATGCAGCGATAGTGTCGAAGCTCTTCAGAATTCGATTCTGCAGTGGCATGCGGATGATTTGGAGATGGCAGCGGCGGAAGAGGGATTAGTTCTTGCCAAAGTTCGTAGCTATGAGGAGCTGTGCAAGGAGCAGCAATACATCGACGTGCTCGCAAGGACGCCGCTGATCTCCGTTGAGAAGGTCGGGGAGAGTGAACCCGTTCCTTTCACGGCGGACGCCAAAGCGCCGCTTGACGGGATCCGAGCGCTCGGAATGGGGCATGTAATCGCCGGGGCTGCAATCGGGAGAGACCTGGCCTTCTATGGCGCTGACGTTCTGAATGTCTGGAGACCCAACAACACGGAATTAGAGGCTTTCTATTGGGACGTTCAGATTGGTATGCGTTCGACAATTCTAGATTCCTCAAAAGAGGATCGAGCCAAGTTCGACCTCTTACTCAACGACGCTGACATCTTCTTCGCAAATAAGCGTCCTGGTTACCTAAGATCCCATGGACTGGATGCGGAAGAATTGTGCGCAAAGAAGCCTGGGCTGATCCACGCTACGGTTGTTCTTCACGGAGAGAAAGGACCGTGGTCGAACAGGCCGGGATTTGATGAGATTGGTGCAACGGTTTCGGGCGTCTTCGCCCTCGAAGGATCTCTTACTAGCCCGAAGCAGCCGCCTATCGTACCCATCTGCGACAACGTTGTGGGTTGGCTCGGCACTGTGGGCGTTCTCGCAGCGCTGCGTAGGCGAGCGGTGGAGGGAGGAAGCTACAAGGTTGTCGTCTCGCTCACTCGCACTGTGCTTTGGCAGCTCTCCCTCGGGATCTTCGACAGAGCCTACGCCCATGCGACGGCTGGTTCTTCTGAGGAGCACACAAACGTCGCTCCAGATCTGTTCACTGCAGAGACCACGCTCGGCACCTATCAGGGTCTCGACGAACAGGTCTACTTGTCCAAATCTCCCGGATCGTATCGGACAGTGATCGTTCCACGGGGATCGAACAAACCTGAGTGGCTAAGTTGATTCAAATTTCACTTAAAAAAGAGAGACGCCATGAATTCAGGAAAGCTCTACATTCTCCAGTACCGACCAGGCGGCGAAATTATCGAGATGGATCCCGATGGAGGCAATCGTCGCACGCTGCTTGGGAATTTACTCGATAACGTAGACGGAATCGTTGTCGACAGCAAAACCAAGACGCTCTACTGGACAAACATGGGGCCGGCAATCGGTCCAAGTGCGGGTGAATTCTTCCAGGCAGACGGTTCCATCGAATGTATTGGGCTAGACGGTACGAAACGTCGCGTGTTAGTCGGCCACGGTCTCACCGTGACTCCCAAGCAGGTGACCGCCGACTTCGATAGGGGCTTCTTGTATTGGTGTGATCGTGAGGGAATGCGTGTGATACGGGCAAATCTCGACGGTTCCAACGTGACTGTTCTCGTGCGCAACGGCGTGTTCCCTGCCGATTCACAGGACGTTATGCGTCACTGCGTCGGCATTGCCATTGATCCAGTCAACCGCCATATCTACTGGACACAAAAGGGGCCACCAGATGGTGGCAAAGGTCGCATCTTCCGGGCGGGGCTTGAAATTCCAGCGGGTCAGCAGCCTGAGAACCGCGCAGATATCGAGCTGTTGATCGACCACTTACCCGAGCCAATCGATCTCGAACTAGACATTGAGAACAACATTCTCTACTGGACTGACCGGGGGAACCTCGATGGCGGCAACTCGCTCAACCGGGCCCATATCGGTATCAAAGAACTGGAAAATCACGAGGTGCTCGCAACCGGATTGCAGGAAGGTATAGGGCTTGCCATCGACCACGCCAACCAGCGTGCGTTTACGACAGAACTCGGTGGAGAGGTACGTGTCGCTCCGCTCGAAGCCAACGCGCAGTTCACCACGGTTGCAAAGTTAGGGGTTCTCACTGGAATTGCCTACGTTGCCTAAGCGGCGGGATACGTGGTCTTGGTCTTGTTTAACCAACTTCGAACCGGAATCATCCGGCAGAAGCACACGAACGCAATCGAGGAAAAACATGAAAAATGATCTCAACGTAAA
>Ga0210406_10001596_pt1 | contig 27313 bp, 25 predicted proteins | sample IncBWC30MmetaG_FD_155454 | JGI IMG/M metagenome (GOLD analysis project Ga0210406, IMG submission 155454) | Forest soil microbial communities from Barre Woods Harvard Forest LTER site, Petersham, Massachusetts, United States - Inc-BW-C-30-M | ecosystem: Environmental > Terrestrial > Soil >... | reverse complement strand
TTTGCTTGCGGCCGCGGCCTTGGTCGGAATAAGCTTTTGACCGGGACAAGGCAGCCTGAGACTTTGGTTTGCGCCTGCGCCGCCGATCAGGGGAGTCGTCATGAAGCAGTGGAAGTTGGCTGGACTGGTGGGTCTGTTGGGCGTTGCAGTCCAACCTGCGCTTGCTCAGGACAAGATCAAGGTCGGCATGATCGTGACCCTGTCAGGACCGGCAGCGGTGCTCGGCCAGCAGGCGCGTGATGGTTTCGCGCTCGCGGTGAAGGATCTCGGCGGCAAGATGAGCGGCAAGGACGTCGAGGTTACCGTCGTCGACGACGAGCTCAAGCCCGATGCGGCGGTGACGAAGGTGAAAGGCCTGCTCGAACGCGACAAGGTCGATTTCGTGGTCGGGCCGATCTTCTCCAACATCCTGCAGGCGATTCACCGGCCCGTCGTCGACAACAAGACCTTCCTGATCAGCCCGAACGCCGGGCCGTCGAGCTATGCCGGCAAGGATTGCAGTCCGTTCTTCTACGTGACCTCATACCAGAACGATCAGGTGCACGAGATCCTGGGCAAGGTCGCCCGGGATCGTGGCTACAAGCGGGTCTATCTGCTGGTTCCCAACTATCAGGCGGGCCGGGATTCTGCAGCGGGTTTCAAGCTCGACTACAAGGGAGAGATCGTCGAAGAATCCTACATGCCGCTGGGCACACTGGATTTCCAGCCGGAGCTTTCCAAGATCGCCTCGCTCAAGCCGGACGCCGTATTCACCTTCATGCCGGGCGGCATGGGCGTGAACCTCGTGAAGCAATACAAGCAAGCGGGACTTGCCGACAGCATTCCGGTCCTGTCAGCCTTCACCGTCGATGAATCGACGCTGCCCGCACAGCAGGATGCCGCGGTCGGCATGTTCGGCGGTGCGAACTGGGCACCCAATCTCGACAACCCCCAGAACAAGACATTCGTGGCCGGCTATGAAGCGGCCTATAACAGCGTGCCCGGCACCTATGCCATGCAGGCCTATGATGCGGCGATGCTGATCGACAGCGCAGTGAAGGCCGTCAAGGGCGATCTCGGCAACAAGGATGCTGTCGCGGCGGCGCTGAAGAAAGCCGACTTCACGTCGCTTCGCGGCGGTTTCAAGTTCAACACCAACGGCTATCCGATCCAGGACTTCTATCTGACCAAGGTCGCGAAACGTGCGGACGGTAAGTTCCAGACCGAGATTGTCCAGAAGGTGTTCGAGACTTATGGCGACCGCTACGCCAAGGACTGCACGCCGGGCAAATAAAACAGCGGAAGGGAAACCCAGCACATGCGCAACGAGATCGCAGGCATCACGCGTGCCAATGAGGGCATTCAAGGCATTACCTGGAATATTCTCGGCCAGACTTATGTGCCGAAGAATCGCACCGAGCACTGCTTCTCCTGGCATGCGACGTTTCCGCCGGGCACCTTCGTGCCGCCGCACATCCATCCCGATCAGGATGAGTATCTCTACATTCTGGAGGGCCGGCTCGATTTCATGCTGGATGGTGCTGATGAATTCGCAACGCCCGGCGACACGGTGCGCCTGCCGATGGGCAAGCCGCATGGCATCTTCAACAAGTCACAGCAAAACGCCAAGACGCTGTTCTGGGTGTCCCCGACCAGGCGCCTTTACGACCTCTTCTGGGCCATTCACAATATGAAGCAGCAAAACCCGGATGAGGTGGTCAAGCTCGCGGCCGAGCACAACATCCACTTCCTGCCGCCTCCTCCGGCGTAGTCAGCCCTAGCGCATCAGGGTTGTCGCGCGACCACGCGCGCTGCGAAGCCCGCGCGGGCGGCGTAGCCACGCACGATCGCTTCGCGCGATGCGTAATCCAGAATGGTGTCGATGTCGGTGAAGCCTTGCGGAGCGAGCTGCTCGACTGCGTCGATCACGCCCTCCGGCCCACCCCGGCGGTTGGACGCAACGATGTCTGCCGTCATCGGCAGGCGCTGCCGCTCATAGGCGACCAATGCCTGACGCGGGTGTTCCGATCGCGCAAGTGCATCAGCGAGGCACCGCGCGTCGAGAACGGCCTGGGACGCGCCATTCGATCCCACCGGGTACATCGGATGCGCGGCATCGCCCAGCAGCGTCACGCGTCCGCTCGACCAATAGGGCAGCGGATCGCGATCGCAGCAGGGATATTCCCAGAACTCAGGCGTCGCACGCACCAGGCTCGCGAAGTCGACCTGCGGGATCGAGAAGCCCGCCACATGCGGCATCAGTTCTTCCGGCTTGCCGAGCCGCGACCAGTCCTCGCGCCGCGCAGGTGGCGCGCTGCCGTCGCTGACCTTGACCAGCACCGCCCAATTCGTGAGGCGGCTCGCCGGGCTCGACCCTTCGGCAATCGGGTAGACCACCGCCTTGGCGTTCAAGCCTCCGGCGATGATCATCGACTGCCCGGTCAGGAAGACCGGCCAATCGGCCGCGCCGCGCCACAGCATCAAGCCGTTCCAGCAAGGCGGTCCTTCCTCGGGAAACAGCGTTTCCCGGACCTTGGAATGAATGCCGTCCGCACCGATCAGGATATCGCCGCGCACCGTGTGCACATGCGCGCCGCTGCGGTCGAAGAAATAGGCGGTCGCCCCACCTTCGTCCTGGGTGAAGGCGCCAAGCCTGCAGCCAGTGTGGATGGCTTCGGCGCCCAACCGCTCAATCACCGCCTGATGAATCAACCCCTGCAGGCGACCTCGATGGATGGAGAATTGCGGCACGTCATGGCCGGCGTCGAGCCCACGCTTTTCGTGCCAGACCTGCTGGCCGTGACGGGTCAGATAAAACAGCTCGGCGGTGCGGATGGCGGCGTCGTCCAGGCGATCCAGGAGACCGATGCCGGCAAGTTCGCGGATCGCATGCGGCAGCGTATTGATGCCGACGCCGAGCTCGCGGATCGCATCCGCCTGCTCATACACTTCGCAATCAATGCCGCGGGCCCGCAGCATGAGCGCCGTGGTCAAACCGCCGATACCGCCGCCGACGATAATCGCCTTCATCGCCCGTACTCCACTCGATCAAGACGTGACGGCCGTTAACCTTGCATGGCCGGTTATTCCGCCGCAAGCGGCTTTGTCGCCTCCGCCTTCAGTTCGGCTCGGGTCTTCGGCTTAGCCTTAATTTTGAGATCCTCGAAATCCTGCCGGTCACGCACGCTGTTGCGGAAGATCTGCTCCTTTCCGGGCAGATATTGCGGCGGGCAGAATACGCCGTCCGCGCCGTACCAGGCCGCAGCCTTCATCGTGAACGCCGGATCGACCAGATGCGGACGGCCGAGAGCGACGAGATCTGCCCGGCCGCCGGCCAGGATGGTGTTGACTTGGTCCGCGGTCGTGATGTTGCCGACGCACATGGTAGCGACGCGGGCTTCATTGCGAACCTGATCGGAGAACGGCGTCTGGAACATGCGTCCATAAACCGGCTGCGCATCGCGCACGGTCTGCCCGGTCGAGACATCGATCAGATCGACGCCGGCCTCGGCGAAGGCACGCGCTATGAATACGGCGTCGTCGCCGGTGATGCCGCCCTCGGCCCAATCAGTCGCCGAAATACGCACCGACATTGGCTTGTGCGCCGGCCACGCCACGCGCATCGCTTCGAAGATTTCCAGCGGAAAGCGCAGGCGATTGTCGAGCGAACCGCCATATTGGTCCGTGCGCTTGTTGGTGAGCGGCGAGATGAAACTCGCAAGCAGATAGCCGTGGGCACAATGCAGCTCCAACATGTCGAAGCCGCAGCGTTCGCCGCGCTCCACCGCAGCCACGAACGCCGCTTTGATCTGATCCATGGCAGCACGGTCCAGTTCACGCGGCACTTGGCTGTCGGGAAAGTAAGGAATCGGCGAAGCCGAAACAACTTCCCAGCCGCCCTCTTCCAACGGCCGGTCCATGCCGTCCCACATCAGCCTCGTGGCACCCTTGCGGCCGGCATGGCCGAGCTGCAGCGCGAACTTCGTGGCCGAATTGGCATGGACGAAATCGACGATGCGGCGCCAAACCGCTTCCTGCTCGTCGTTCCAAAGCCCCGCGCAGCCCGGCGTGATGCGCGCGTCGCGGCCAACGCAGGTCATCTCGGTGAAGATCAGCCCCGCGCCGCCGATGGCACGCGATCCATAATGCACCAGATGAAAGTCGGTCGGCACGCCTTCCTTCGCGGAATACATGCACATCGGTGACACCACGGCGCGATTCGACAGCGTCATCTCGCGCAACCGCAGCGGCTGAAACATCGGCGCGGCCGGATTTTCGATGCTAACGTCGAATCCTCTCGCCCGAACTTGCCTTGCGAACGCCTTGTCGACTTCGGCGACGAACTCCGGCGCGCGCAGCGTCAGATTATCATACGTGATCGCTTTCGAGCGGGTCATCACGCCGAACGCAAACTGGACCGGATCGAAATCCCAGAAGCGGTCGACGTGCTCGAACCAGACCAGCGAGACGTCCGCGGCGTGCTGGGTCTTTTCGACCTCCTCGCGGCGCCCTTCCTCGTAGCGCTTCAGCGCGGCGGCAATCGTCGGCGCGTTCTGCATCGCATCCGCAAGCGCGATCGCGTCTTCCATCGCAAGCTTGGTGCCAGACCCGATCGAGAAATGCGCAGTCGCCTTGGCGTCCCCCAGCAGCACCATATTGTCCTTGACCCAGCGCTTGCTGCGGACCATCGGGAAATTGCGCCACATCGAGCGATTGATCAGAAGCGGGTGACCCTTGAGGAACCAGCCGAAAATCTCGGCCATACGGTCCGCAGACTGCTTTTCGTCCAGGCCCTTCAGCCCCGCGCGCTCGAACGTCTTGGGATCGGTCTCGAAAATCCAAGTCGAGCGTCCGGCCTCATATTGATAAGCGTGCGCGATGAACGGCCCCCACTCGGTCTCCTGGAAAATGAAGGTGAAGGCGTCGAGCGGCCGGGTCGAGCCCATCCAGGCGAACATGTTGGCGCGGACATCGACCTCAGGCTGGAAGTGATCGATGTATTTTTCGCGGAAGCGGCTATTGATGCCGTCGGCAAGAATGATGAGATCGGCATCTGCGAAGCGCGCCTCGTTGTCAATTTCAGTCTCGAAATGCAAGGCGACGCCGAGCTCACGCGCGCGCTCCTGCAGGATCAGGAGCAGCTTGCGCCGCGAGCAGCCGCAAAACCCGTTGCCGCCGACCCGATGCACCGTGCCGCGAAAGTGCACGGCAATATCGTCCCAATAGGCAAATTCCTGCGTAATGCGGCGATAGCTGGGCTGATCGTACTTCTCGAAATTGTCGAGCGTCGCATCCGAGAACACCACGCCGAAGCCGAACGTATCGTCGGCACGGTTGCGCTCATAAACCGTGATCTCGGCAGTGGGCCGCTGCTTCCTGAGCAGGATCGCGGCATAGAGACCGGCCGGTCCACCGCCAATGATCGCGATCTTCATAAGGACCTCCGGAGCAAAGGGCCAAGTCGGAAACGAGCCAAGTCGAAACGGGTCAAGTCGGAAAAGACCAACTTGAATTATTTTAAACCTAAAATATCTTCTGACAAGTACCTCTCATCCGGCCGGCGACTTCAGTTGCCCTGGAATACCGGCTTTGCCTTGTTCGCAAAGGCCTCGAAGGCACGCTCGAAATCGACCGTGGTCATGCACAGCGCCTGCGCGACCGCCTCCGCCTCGATTGCCTCTTCCACCGACATCGCCCATTCCATCGCCAGCATCCGCTTGGTCATGGTGTTGGCGAAGGTCGGGCCCTGGGCGATTTCGCGGGCGAGCGACTGCGCCTGCGGCAGCACCTGTTCCGGCGCGACGATGCGGCTGAAAAAACCCCAGCGCTCGCCCTCCTCCGCGGACATGAAACGCCCGGTATAGAGCAGTTCCGAGGCCCGCGATTGCCCGATGATACGTGGCAGCATCGCGCAGGCGCCCATGTCGCAGCCGGCGAGCCCGACCTTGTTGAACAGGAACGCGACCTTGGCGCCGGTCGTGGCAAGCCGCATGTCCGACGCCATCGCGACGATCGCGCCCGCGCCAGCGCAGATGCCGTCGACCGCCGCCACGATCGGCTGCGGGCATGCCCGCATCGCCTTGACGAGATCGCCGGTCATGCGGGTGAAGGCGGTAAGGCCCTTGGTATCCATCTTGACCAGCGGGCCGATGATTTCAAAGACATCGCCGCCGGACGAAAAATTGCCCCCGGCGCCGGTCACCACGATGGCTTTGACCGCATCGTCGAAGGCGCAGGCACGGAAGAAATCCGTGAGTTCACGATAGCTTTCGAAGGTCAGCGGGTTTTTCCGCTCGGGGCGATTCAAGGTCACCGTCGCAACGCCATCGGCGATGGACAACAGGAAGTGCCGCGGCGAATATTCTGCCAAGGGCACGGTGACGGGGTTGGCTGGTCTGCTCATGGATCTCCCTCGACTTGTCGTTTCTTGCTTTCCACGGCGCCTCAGATCTCGCCGCCGGCAACCGCAATGGCTTGGCCTGTGATCGCATTGGCGCCCTCGCCGCACAGCCACAGCACGGTATCAGCGACTTCGGCCGGAGTGACGAGCCGGCCTTGCGGATTATGCTTGGCGAGTTCGGCAACCGCCTGTTCACGACTCCGACCGGTCTTCTTCATGATGGTGTCAATGCTGCCGGCGACGAGATCGGTATCGGTGAAGCCGGGACAAACCGCATTCACCGTAACCTGCGTGTTCGCGAGTTCCAGCGCCAGCGAGCGCACCAGGCCGATGACCGCATGTTTTGCCGCGCTATAGGCGCTGACATAGGCATAACCCTTGAGGCCAGCGGTCGATGCAATCGCGACAATGCGACCGTACGGCCTGCCCTTCATCGAGGGCAACGCGGCTTGGATCGCATGGACGACACCAAAAAAATTGACGTCCATCATGTGGCGGAATAGCGCGGTGTCGGACTTTGCGAATGGCGCGGATTCCGCGACACCGGCATTTGCGACCAAGATGTCAATCGGCTGCCGCGCCGCGGCCTCCGCGATTGCCGCGCTGATTGCGGCCCGATCAGACACGTCGGCAACGACGGCGAAATGCGCAAAGCCGGCAGCAACCGCGTCATCGAGCCTTGCGCGGTCACGACCCAGCACCGTCACCGTCGCGCCGGCGCGCGCCAGCACGGATGCGATCTCCCGGCCAATTCCGCGACCACCACCGGTAATCAGCGCATGCGGGGAATGCGGCAGTCCGGACATGCGCAGGGCTCCCCGATGCATTTTTCAAGTGTCAGAATTTTGCGTATATTTTAAACTTCAAACTTTTGCAAGAAACCCGCTAGGCTGTTAGCATCGGATGAGGACGCACAGGAACTGCTATCTGGACGCATGACAACGGCTATGAAAACCGCAGATGGCCGCTTCACGCTCGAAGAGGCCGGCGACGCCAGCGGGATCCCGCTCGTGTTCCTGCACGGCATTGGCGGCGCGGCGGGGGCGTGGCGAGGCCAGCTGGGCGTCTTTGGCGATCGCTACCGCGCGATTGCCTGGGATATGCCCGGTTATGGCGGATCGGCGCCGCTTACGGCCGTCAGCATCGCGACGCTTGCCGGCGCCTTGCAGGATTTCCTGGGACAGATTGGCGCAACCAGGCCCATTCTCGTCGGACACTCGATCGGCGGCATGATCGTCCAGGAATGGCTGGTGCAATATCCCACCATTGCAGCAGCCGTGGTTCTGGCCCAGACCAGCCCGGCCTTCGGCAAAGCCGATGGCGACTGGCAGAAATCCTTCATCGATGCGCGGCTCGGCCCACTCGATCGCGGCGAGACCATGGTCTCGCTGGCGCCGACTTTGGTGACGGAGTTGGTCGGCGATGATCCGGACCCGTCAGGCCTGGAGCTCGCGCGGGACTGCATGGCCGGCGTTCCCGAAGCCTCCTATCGCGCCTGCATGCTGGCACTGCTGGGCTTCGATCGGCGCCAGGCGCTACAGGAGATCAAGGTCCCAACGCTGGTCCTCTCGGGCTCAAAGGACAACAATGCGCCGGCTCCGATGATGGCGAAAATGGCAGGCTATATCCCCTCGGCGAGTTACGTTGAGCTCGAAGGCGTTGGCCATCTTGCGAATCTGGAGCGCCCCGATGCTTTCAACAGACCGCTCGATCAATTCCTGAAAACGGTGCGGGTGGCGACAACATGACGGTTCAAGTCGACAAAAGCGCAAACGCGACCGGTAAGGTCGCTCTCGATGCGCCGATCTTCTGCCCCGATGCCTTCCGCCTCGGCGACGGACAAACCGCGATCGTCGCTCGTGCGCGTGAGCTGGGCCAGACAGTGTTCGCGGGCCGTGCGTCAACCTATGACCGCGACGCGACATTCCCGACCGAGAACTATCGGGATCTGCATCGGGCGGGCTTGCTCGGCATTTCCATCCCCAGGAAGCACGGCGGTCTTGGTGCCGACTATCAGACCTATGCGCTTGCGGCCGCCGAGATCGGTCGCTATTGCGGCGCGACGGCGCTGACCTGGAACATGCATGTTTGTTCGACATTATGGTCGGGTCCGCTCGCCGATGATCTCGACATGGATACTGCAACCCGGGCCGAGCACGAGCGCCGGCGCGCAATCCACTACAAGCGCATCATCGACGACGGCGCGATCTATTCGCAGCCGTTCTCGGAAGGCGGCGCGGCCGCGGCCGGCGGCGTCGCCTTCGGCACCGAAGCCAAGCCGGCCAAGGGCGGGTGGATCGTCAACGGCAAGAAGATTTTTGCCTCGCTGTCCGGTCACGCCGATTATTACGGCGTACTCTGCACCGAGATCACGGAAGGTGAGAAAGCCTCGCGGCGGAATACGCTCTACCTCGCGATATCTGCCAACGCAGCCGGCATTTCCGTGGTCGGCGACTGGGATCCGCTCGGCATGCGCGGCACCGTATCGCGCACGCTGTTGTTCAAGGATGTGTTTGTGGAGGACGACGCGGCCCTGATGCCGCGCGGCGTCTATTTCCAGGCCGCAATGCGCTGGCCGCATATGTTCCTGACACTGTCGCCGACCTATATGGGGCTTGCGCAGGCCGCCTACGACTTCACCGTGCGCTATTTGCGCGGCGAGATGCCAGGCGCGCCGCCGATCAAGCGGCGGATGTATCCGACCAAGCAGATCGCGGTCGCGCAAATGCAGATCAAGCTTGAGCAGATCAAGGCGATCTGGTTTCAGGCGGTGACCGAAGCCCGCGCCAATCCAAGCAAGGAGCAAGTGCTCCGCGCCTATGCCGCGCAATACTCGGTCATGGAAGGCGCCAATGAGCTCGCGGCCTTGGCAATCCGCACCTGCGGCGGCCAGGCGATGTTGAAGTCACTGTCGCTGGAGCGGATCTATCGCGACAGCCGTTGCGGCTCGCTGATGCTGCCGTGGACCGCCGAGCTCTGCCTCGATCGCATCGGCCGCGAAGCACTTTACGAGGCAGGCGAAACGGACGACTGACGGTGGATCTCTGCAGTCTGATCGAGCGCAATGCGGCTTTCGCATCCGAAAAGCCCGCGATCCGCTTTGAAGGCAAATCGCTGAGCTATGCAGCATTCAATGCGCGCATCGAGCAGACGGCGCGGGCGCTGAAGTCACAACTCGGCGTCAGCCCCGGCGATCGCGTCGCAATCCTGAGCCTGAACCGACCCGAATACCTCGTGCTGCTCTACGCTTGCGCGCGGCTCGGCGCGATGCTGGTGCCGTTGAATTGGCGTCTCGCCGCCGCCGAACAAATGTTCGTCCTGTCCGACGCCGCAGCCAAGGTCATCGTGTTGGAACAGGCGTTCTCGGCAATTCTCCCTCCTCTTGAAAAGCAACTGCCCGAGACAAGCGTCGTCGGATTCGACTTCGCGCCCGCGAGGGGGACTTCGTTCGAAACGCTGCTGACGCAAGCGCACGGGGACGGCCGCAATCCACATACCGATCTCTCCTGCCCGCTGCTGATTGTCTACACCTCAGGCACGACCGGACGGCCCAAAGGCGCGGTGCTCCGCCAAGACGCTTTGTTGTGGAACAGCGTGATGAGCCAGCATATGCATGGCCTCACCTCGGACGATCACGTGTTGACCGTGCTGCCCTTCTTCCACGTCGGCGGCCTCAATATCCAGACCACGCCTGCGCTGCATCATGGTGCGACGGTCACGATCCATTCGCGTTTCACGCCGGAGGCAACGCTCACCGCGATCGAGCGCGATCGGCCGACTCTCACGGTGCTGGTGCCCGCGACCATCCAGGCCGTGTCTGATCACCCCCGCTGGTCAACGACCGACCTATCCTCGCTGAAGGCGATCTCGACCGGCTCGACCATCGTCCCGCAACATCTGATCGATCGCTTTGTCGCGCGCGACGTGCCGGTGCTGCAGGTTTACGGATCGACCGAAACATGCCCGATCGCGGTCTATACACGGCTCGGCGGCGATCTTTCGCGCGAAGGCTCGACCGGCCTGCCCGGCCTGTGCTGCGAGGCCGCCATCATCGACGACGCCGGCAGGGAGCTGCCTCCGGACGTGCCCGGGGAGATCGCGGTGCGTGGTCCCAACGTGTTCTACAAATATTGGGGTAACGAAGAGGCGACGCGTGAGGCTTTGCACGACGGTTGGTATCGCACCGGCGATCTCGGCCGCAGGGACGCTGAGGGCTATTTCTGGGTTCATGACCGCAAGAAGAACCTGATCATCTCCGGCGGCGAGAACATCTATCCAGCAGAGGTCGAACGCGTGTTATTGGAACATCCAGATGTCAGCGAATGCGGGGTGATTGGCCGGCGTGATGCACGTTGGGACGAAGTGCCTGTCGCCTATGTAATCAGGCGAACCGGCCGCTTGGTCGATGCGGACGGCCTGAAGGCGCATGTCGAAACACAGCTCGCCCGGTTCAAGGTCCCGCGCGAATTCGTCTTCGTTGACGACCTGCCCCGAACCGCATTGGGCAAGGTGCAGCATTTCATGCTGAAGCAGATAGATGTGAGAATTTCCGTGCAGGGAGACGCTTCTTGAAGATCGCGGTTCTCGGCGGCGGGAACGGCTCATTCGCGGCCGCAGGTGATCTTGCTCTCCAGGGTCACGATGTGCGTCTATGGCGGCGCGATGCCGGACGGGTCGCGGCGCAGCGGGCAGCCGGTTCGCGCATCCTCCTCAAGGATGTCAACGGCCGCCATGATGTCGCGCTCGCGCTGGTCACCAGCGACATGGCTGAAGCGGTTCGCGACGCCGAGTTGATCCTCTGCCCTGCGCCCGCTTTCGCGCAGGCCGATATGGCCAAGCAACTCGCACCGCATCTGCGCGACGGCCAGGTGGTGTTCCTGCCGCCGGCGACCTTCGGCTCGATGATTTTCGCGCTCGCCACGCACGATGCCGGCAATCGCGCAAAAGTCTGCTTTGCCGAGACCGGCACGCTGCCATGGCTGGCGCGCAAGCACGGACCGTTCGAGGTTGCGATCACGGTCCGCGCCAAGCGGCTTCCGGTCGGCGTATTCCCGCTTCACGCGGCAGATCATGCGCTCGACGTGATCGGTCGAGCGTTTCCAGGCGTGATCGAGCCATGCGGCGATGCGCTCTCTGGTGCCTTGATGAACGCTGGCCCGATCATCCACCCACCGCTTATCGTCATGAATGCCGGACCGATCGAGCATTTCGAGCGCTGGGACATTCACAAGGAAGGCACGCAGGCTGCGATCCGTCGGGCGACTGACGCGCTCGATGCCGAGCGCATCGCCGTGCGTGAGGCGCTCGGCTATGGCGTCCCGCATTTTCCGCTGGCGCACCACTACGCGACCGAAGGCGAGATCTGGATGTATGGGCGCGGCTCGCACGACCGCCTCACCGACTCCGGCGACTGGCGCGAGCGGATCGTGCTGACCCAGCACCGCTACATGCGGGAGGATCTGCAGCTCGGCCTGTCGTTTCTGGTGTCCGTGGCCGAGCTTGCCGGGGTCGCAACACCGTTGGCAAAGTCTTTCCTTGCCATCGGTGGCACGATCTGCGGCGAGGATTTCACGAAGGCGGGCCGTACCCTGACAAGCCTCGGCCTCGGCGGCCTGCATCGCGCCGAACTGCAGACACTGCTGTGCGAAGGTTTTGGCCGGTGGTGAACTCCCGTCCGACGATCGCCTGCCTCGGCGCCGGCCGCATGGGCCGTGGCATCGCGGTGGCATTCGCCTATGCTGGCCATACCGTTACCATGATCGACGTCAAGCCGCGTTCCGCCGAACAATTCGCGAAACTCGAAGCCGATGCACTTGAAGAAGTGAGGAAGACGCTGGCGAGCCTTTCACGCTTCGGACTGATGGATGGTTCAGCCATCGAGCCCCTCATTGCGCGCGTGACGGTGGTGCCAGCACAGCAAAGCGCTGCGGCGCTCGCGGAAGCCGGCCTGGTGTTTGAAGGCGTGCCCGAAGTCGTCGAGTTGAAGCGCGAGGTATTGGCTGCGGCCTCGGAATCGGTCGGGCCCGACATCATTATCGCCTCAACCACATCGACGATTCTTGTGGACGACCTTTCCGGCGCGGTCGAATATCCGAGGCGTTTTCTCAACGCGCACTGGCTGAACCCGGCCTATCTGATCCCGCTGGTCGAAATCTCGCCGGGCAAAGCGACCGATCCAACCATTGTCGCTGACGTCAAGGCCTTGCTTGAAGGCATCGGCAAGGTGCCCGTCATCTGTGCCGCGACACCCGGTTTCATCATCCCGCGCATCCAGGCGCTCGCCATGAACGAGGCGGCGCGCATGGTAGAGGAAGGCGTCGCCAGCGCCGAGGAGATCGACAAGGCGATCCGCTACGGCTTCGGCTTCCGCTACGCGGTGCTGGGGCTATTGGAGTTCATCGATTGGGGCGGCGGCGACATTCTGTACTATGCGAGCCGCTATCTCGAAGCTGCGCTCGGCAGCGAGCGCTATCGTGCGCCTGAAGTGATTTCACGCAATATGCAGGAAGGCCGAATCGGCCTGCGCAGCGGCGCCGGCTTCCTCGACTATTCCGGCGTCGATATCGACGCCTATCGGGAGAAACGCCTTGCTGCGCTGGTCGATATGCTCCGACATGTCGGACTGGCCCGGCCACCGGTGCTTTGACGATCAGCCGAACACGTCCTGCAGCACGCCTTCGCGCACCACGGCGACGCCGTCCAGCTCGATCGTCGTCCCCATCATCGGCAGATCGAAATGGCCTGCCGTATAACGTCCGGCAAACTCGTTGGCACCGGTCGAAAAGAGGAAGTTGCCGGACACGGCGCGCAGCTCCGTGCCGTTAGTATCACGCTGGTCGTACATCGAAAGTGCCTCGTAGCGTGCGCCTGGATTCATGCCGAAGCCGACATGTGACACAGCGTAGGCTTCGCGATCACCCCAGGCCGCGAGATAGGCTCGCATCATCGCGGCGTCCGCCCCCTCGCCTTCGAGGTCGGTGACATAATCGTTCTTCAGCGTCATTTTCACTGGAGACGCCAGGTAGCGCTTGAAGGTGAGATTGATATCGCCGGCGGCCATGACCAGCGTGCCGTTGACCGTGCCGCTCTTTGGAAAGCTCACCACGATGCCGCCCGGCCAATGCGCCAGCGTGCCGGGCTTGTCGGTCCAGCCCCAGACGCCGACCGTCGACGCACCGACCATATCGACGTCGAGGTCGGTGCCAGCCTTGGAGGTCACCCGCATGCGCTTGGTAGCGCGCAGCATCTTCGCCGCAGCCCTCACACGCTTCTCCAGCGCCGTGTCCGGCACCATCCGCTCCAGCGCCTCCGGATGTTCGTTGGAGATCACCAGAATGCGCGAACCTGCCTTCAGGATGTCGGGCGTTTCGGGCGCGTGCATCAGCCCTTCGATCGTGCAATCAACGACAAAGCCAGCCTGCTGCAGCGCGGTGACGACAGGCGTCAGCCGCTGGATCGCTTCGCTCGCCCCGGTCGAGCGGATCGGCACAATCTGCCGGTTGCGCGGTGTCGGCACGATGACGTGAAACGGCCGAGCGCCGATCCGCAGCAGCGCAAGCTCGGCCAGATGAACGTTCAGCACCCGGGACTGCGTTTCCGAAAGAATGGCGGCGGTGTCACCGGATTTGACCGCGCAGCGCCCGAAAATCTCGCAGAATGCGTCGATCCATTTTGCTTCGATACGGTCCGCCAGCATGCCTCGTCTCCACTCGCCCCTTCGTATCAGATTTCCGGAAATCCGCGCAGCAGATAGGACCTCAACCCTTCCAGCGCACCGTTGAGGATCAATCCTAACAGCGAAATGGTGATCAACGGCACGAACATGTCAACAGCCTGAAACGTGCGCGCCGCGGTGACCAGCACATGGCCAAGGCCATTGGTCGAGGTGATCATCTCAGCCAGAAACACCACGATGCAGGAAATCACGAGGCCGATACGGCATCCCGTCAGAATCGATGGCGCCGCCGCCGGCAATACCACCTTAAGCAGAAGTCCATGATGTGGCGTGCCCGCTGCCATCGCCGACCAGATCAGCTTCTGCTCCACGGTCGACGCGCCGTAATAGGTCGAGAGCAGGATCGGAAACAATGCGTCCGCGGCAACGAGGGCAATCTTGGATTCATGGTCGAAACCGAGCAGCAGCAATAGTGCGGGATAAAGCGCGACCTTCGGCAGCGGCGCCAGAACTCGCACGATCGGGCGGACCACCGCATTGACCGGCGAACTGGCCGCGGCAACGAGCCCAATGACAACGCCAAGGACGACCGCAATGGAGAAGCCCACGAACAGCCGAAACAGCGTGGCCGCGATATCCTGCTGGAATGTGGAGCTCAAAAGTTGTTCGATCATGCGAGTGAACACCTGGCCAGGCGGCGGCAACAGCGTCACAGGCGCATAGCCGAACGATACCAGCGCCTGCCACGCGGCGATGAGGAGCGCGATCGGCGCCAATCCAAGCAAGAGGTCCGTGGTGACGGTGCGCCCGTTCATGAAAAGCTCAAGGGAATGTCGAACTGCGGTTCCGACCACCGCACGAGCCGCGCGCGTATCCTTTCGAACAGGGCATCAAGCCCGATCCCCATCGCGCCCACGATGATGATCATGGCGAACACGGTGTCATATTCGCCCATATCGAGCGCGTTGAACAGAATGTTGCCTGCGCCCGACTGCCGCGCGATCATTTCGCTCGTAATCATGGTGATCAGCGCCAGCACGAGCCCGGTGCGGCAACCCGTCAGAATTTCCGGCAGCGCTGCCGGCAACACGATGCGCATCAAGCGCTGTGCGGCCGAGAGCCCCATCGCGGCACCCGACCACAGCATCTTTTCCTCGACCGCTTTGGCGCCCGCAAAACTGTGGTAAATCACTGGCAGGCTGACGCCGAGAAAGATCACAAGCGTCTTCGAGAGATCGCCGACGCCCAACCAGAGCATGATGATTGGCATCAGCGCGGCTTTGGGCACGGGATAGATCACCATCAACAGCGGGTTGAAGAACGACGCCACGAAGCGGCTACGCCCCATCAACAGTCCAAGCGGGATAGAAACGGCGACGGCTACAGTGAAGCCGATCGCCATCCGCCGAAGCGAGGCCATGATGTTGATTAAGGCATCTTTGTCACCGAGGATCGACGGGATTGCCCGGATCGCGTCCACGGCCGTCGGAAAGCTATCGTTGTGCAAGGCGATCGCAGCGGCCTGCCAGACCGCAAGCAGGCCGCAGCAGGCGAGCAACGGCGTCACGCGTGCAAGCAAAGCCCGGCCCGCGATCACGGCGGTAACTCGTTTTCGCCGCTGTCGTCGAACATTCGTTCGATATCGACGACATATTTCTGATATCGGGGATCAAGCAGCAGTTCGCTACGACGGCGTGGCCGCGGCAGATCGATATCGATGACTTGCCTGATGCGGCCGGGCGAACGGGTCATCATGACGACCTTGTCGGAGAGAAACACCGACTCCTCGACCGAATGAGTAACGAACAGCACTGTTTTGCGGTCGCGCTCCCAGATATTGAGCAGATCGTTCTGCAGGCGCGTTCGCGTATGCGCATCGAGTGCGCCAAAAGGTTCGTCCATCAGGAGCACCTCGGGATGATAGGCGAGCGTCCGTGCCAGCGCGACGCGCTGCTTCATGCCGCCCGATAGCTCCTTGGGATAGAAGTTCTCGAAGCCCTTCAGTCCGACCATCTCGAGCAGCGCGCGACTTTGCGCTTCGGCATCGGCATGCCTCACGCCCTGCTGACGCGGGCCATACATCACGTTGCCGAGCACGCTCTTCCAAGGGAATAGCGCGAACTCTTGAAATACCGGCCCGCGATCCGGCCCCGGCCCTGAGATCGTCTTGCCCTTCATTCTGGCGGCCCCTTTCGTCGGACGAACGAAGCCGCCGACGATATAGAGCAGCGTCGACTTCCCGCAGCCGGAGGGTCCGAGAATCGAGACAAAGGCGCCATCTTCGATGGTCAGAGAGATATCCGACAAGGCCAGATGGTCTTGACGCGCGGACGTCTGAAACACCTGCGAGACATGGTCGATCTCAATCATGGCGGTTGCCGGCTTGCGCGCACGCACAGCGGCCATCTCGGCGTCCGATCGCGATGGCGCCGTCTTCATCCAGACGTCTCTTGCCACTCGTGGAACATCGGGCGCTGCTACCTTTGTCATTCGTCAGCTTAAACCTATTGGCATGCAGCCAGAGCCTCAAGTCCGATCGAACCAGGGCCATTCGGCCGGGCCCTCATGCGTGACGGCACCTCCTGGCGCCTGGCCGACCAACCGTGCATATTTCGCGAGCGCGCCCGCCCGATGTCGCGGTGGTCTTGGCTGCCATGACTCGCGGCGCCTTGCCAATTCGCCATCATCGATCAAGACGTCCATGCGGCGCGCGGCCGCATCGATCCGAATACGGTCACCGTTTCGAACCAGCGCCAGCGGGCCGCCAACAAATGATTCCGGCGACACATAGCCGATGCACATCCCGCGCGTCGCACCGGAAAATCGTCCATCCGTAATCAGGGCGACCTTCTCGCCCATGCCCTGCCCGTAGATTAGCGCGGTCACGCCCAGCATCTCGCGCATCCCGGGGCCGCCGACCGGGCCTTCGTTGCGGATCACCAGGACCTCGCCTGCAGCATAGTCGCGCTTGCGGACAGCCTCGACGCAAGTCTCCTCATCCTCGAACACGCGCGCCACACCTTCGAACACGAGATTTGTCAGGCCGGCGATCTTGATGACAGCACCATCGGGACAAAGATTGCCCTTGAGGACGGCCACGCCACCATCCGGCATGATGGGCGTGCGCGTCGGATAAATTACCTCGCCGTCCGGCGCATTCGCGCCGCCATATTCTTCCGCGATCGTCTTGCCGGTAATCGTCAGGCAGGAGCCGTCGATGTGACCGCTTTCCACGAGCGCGCGGATTACCACGGCGGTGCCGCCAATATCGTAGACATCCTTTGCCGTATATTTCCCGCCCGGTCGCAGATTGCCGATCAACGGCGTGCGTGCGAAAACTTCGCCGACATCATCGATCGTAAAGCCAATTCCGGCCTCATTGGCAATCGCAGGCAGATGCAGGGCCGCGTTTGTCGAGCCGCCGGTTGCGGCGACGATCGCGGCACCGTTTTCCAGCGATTTGCGCGTGACAATGTCGCGCGGCAATGGCCCGCCGCGTTCCAGCATCTGCATCACCAGACGCCCAGCCTGACGCGCAATGCGTGCGCGCTCGGGGTAGACGCCGGGAACCATCGAGACGTTGGGAATGGTCAGTCCCATCGCCTCCGACACCATCGCCATCGTGTTGGCGGTAAACTGTCCAGCGCAGGCGCCGATCGTCGGCAGGCACGTTCGCTCGATGCCCGCGAGCGTCGCCTGATCGATTTCGCCGGTCATGAAGCCGCCGACCGCTTCGTAGGAATCGAGCACCGTGAGTGTCTTGCCCTCGAACCGGCCCGGCAACGCGCTGCCACCATAGATGAAAATCGACGGCACATTGCAGCGGATCATGCCCATCATCACGCCGGGCAGCGTCTTGTCGCAGCCACCGAACCCGATCAACGCATCATAGGCGAGTCCGTGGACCACAGCCTCGATCGAGTCGGCGATCAATTCACGCGAGAACAGCGAGAACTTCATGCCCTCGTGGTTCATGCTGATGCCGTCGGAAACGGAAACCGTGGTGAACTCGCGCGGCGTGCCGCCGGCGGCCGCGATCCCTTCTTTCGCGGCCTGGACCTGGAAGTCGTGAGTCATGTTGCAGGGTGTCTGTTCGCCCTTCATGCTGACAACGCCGACCATGGGTTTTGCCAGCGCGGCGTCGTCGAGACCCATCGCGCGCATGAAGGCACGATGCGGCGCACGATCGAGGCCATCGGTCGTCACGCGGGATCGCCATTTCTTCATGGACATAGCTTCTCCGCAGCCTGCCCCCGGCGCATGCCGGAAAACATCATCCTTCGTCTTCGATGCGCTCTATTGCAATGGCGCAACGATGGTCGGATGCTTGAATTGCGCAACATCCAATTTCGGCAGCATTCCCGTCTGGGCATAGATGTCGAGCATCTTCTGTATTGCCGGGAAGTTGGGCGCGGCACCAGGATCCCTGCCGAAATCATTGTCCTTCAGCAGATAAGTGTCGAGCACCGGGATCGGGGCCTTCAGCACTTCCGACACGACCTTCAAAGTCTCTTCGCGGTTGGCCAGCGCCTTCTTCATGCCAGAGGTGATATCGCGCACGTAAGCCTTTACCAGATCGGGGTTTTTGTCGACGAAATCGGCGCGGCAGGCTTCCAGAATATGCACGATGTTCGGCATGGCTTCGGACAGCGAAAACAGCTTGCGCGTACCCCCCTTGGCCTCGGCTCGCGCCGCGAACGGCTGATTCATGTTGACCGCATCGACGCGGCCCTGACGCAGCGCATCCTCGGACACCGCGAAGCCGACCTCAACCAGCTTGATGTCCTTCCCGGGGTCGACCCCGGCCTGCTTCAACAGCATATTGAACGGGCCCTGAGTTCCGCCGCCGATCACCGAAATTCCTACCGTCTTGCCCTTGAGATCGGCGACGGTCTTGATCGGAGAATCGTCCTTGACGGCCCAATAGACCGAGAAGCCGCCCGGCTTCTCGAACACATGCTGCGCCACGATATAGGCTTTCAGATTGCCGCCCACGACGCCATTGGCGAGAGACAACGGGGCCTGCGTCGCACAATCGAGCGCGCCCGCGGCAAGCGCCTGCGTCATCGGCGCAGTGCCCTGAAATTGCGTCCATTCGATATTGTAGGTCTTGCCGAGATCGGGAAATTCCGAGGGCCGGCGCATCATCCAATATTTCGATTCCTCGGCCGGAATGGTCCATCCGACGCGGATCGTCTGTTGCGCCTGCGACGGGCTGCCGCTTGCAATCATGGAAGCCATAGCACCCATCGCCAGAACCCATTTCGAAACTGTCCGCATCCTGCCCACTCCACTCTTTCGTCAGCCCAATTGGATCTGGCGGCAAATCTTTCATGGTTCAAATAATTACGCAAGCCATTGGAAGCGCGGATGGATTTGGCCGATATGGCGGCATCCGTGGTAAAAGCCATGCTGGCAAGTCATGGCGTGGGCGGTGACGGGAGGGCAGGAATGACTGGCGCGGGTGGACAGCAAACCGAAAAACTCGGCTATCTCGGACTCGGCCTGATGGGCCTTCCGATAACCGCGCGACTGCTCAATGCAGGTCATGACGTCGTGGTCAGGTGGCGCGCGACACGGCCAGCCCGGTGCCGATGGCATCGCTCGCCGCACAATTGTTCAGAATGGCCAAATCCTTGCGGGGCGCGGATGCCGACGCGCTTGAAATTTACAGATTGTCCGCCGCAATCGGGTTGAAGTGCGTCTTAAAATAATCGTCGTGATGGAGGAATTGATTTGCGGCCGTGATCTGCACGGCTAAAGACTTCGGAAAACTGTCGAGGAAATGCTGCAATGTATCAGCCAGCCGGCGTCAACACGTCCACCGAATTTCCTGTCCCCGACAAGATGAAGGCCTGGGTCCTGGGCGGCCCTGACGAACTTCTCCTGCGCGACAAACCAACACCGGTTCCGGCACGCGCCGAGGTCCTGGTCCGCATCGACGCTGTTGCGATCTGTGCCACGGACCTTGAAATCATCCATTCCGGATCGCCGGCCAGCATCCAGGGCGGCCTTCCCTTCAACAAGAACTTCACACCAGGCCATGAATATATGGGCACGATTGCAGCCCTTGGCCCCAGCGTCGACGAGTTCAGGATCGGCGAGCGCGTGAGCGTGGAAATCCATGCCGGATGCGGTCAATGCAAACGCTGCCGCCAGGGCATGTACACTTCATGCCTGAACTACGGAAAGCCCGAAAAAGGCCATCGCGCAAACGGCTTTACGACAGATGGCGGCTTTGCCGAATACGCGATCAATCACATCAACACATTGGCGCGCGTGCCGGACACGATGAGCGACGCGGAGGCAACGCTGGTGGTCACTGCCGGCACGTCGATGTACGCTCTCACCGAACTCGGCGGCCTCGTTGCCGGTGAAAGCGTGGTCGTGATCGGTCCGGGCCCCATCGGACTGCTCGCCGTTGCGGTTGCCAAGGCGCTGGGCGCAAGTCCCGTCATCCTGACAGGAACGCGTCGCAAACGTCTTGCGATCGGCAAGGAGCTGGGCGCGGACCGGATCATCAACATCTCGGAGGAAAACCCTGTCGAGATCGTCAAACAACTCACTGGCGGGATCGGCGCGGATTATGTGATCGAGTGTGCGGGCACAGTAGAAACCGTCGATCAGGCTATTCACATGACCAATCGCGGCGGAAAACTCTGCCTCGCCGCTTTCCCGCATGAGCCGGTGACAACCGATCTCGCGCATCTCGTGAGGAACAACATCTACGTCTACGGAATTCGTGGCGAGGGCCGCAGCGCCACGCATCGCGCAATGGAACTGATGGCTGAAAAGCGTTTTGATGCAACCAAAATCCACACCCACACATTTCCGCTTGCCGACCTGCCGACTGCGCTACGCTACGCGCGCGAACGGGTCGATGACGCCATCAAGGTCGTCGTCACCAACCGGCAGGCCGCCGCGGTCGCCAACGCTGCGGAATAGTGAATCACTCACCGGCAAAGTGCGCTTCATACCTCAGCAAGCAGTCATGCGGCCCCGCCCAGATAGAGCCGCTTGACGATGTCATTGCCTCTCAACTCGTCCACCGAATCGGCCGCGACGACGATTTCCCCGTGGACGATGATGTAACCGCGATCGGCGATCCGGATCGCCTGGTTGAAGTTTTGCTCCGCCATGAGCACGGTGAGACCCAGATGCTGGTTGAGTTCGCCGATCTTGGCGAGGGTCTGCGAGACCAGAAGCGGTGACAGGCCTACCGAAGGTTCATCGATCAGCAACAGCCGCGGCGACGACATCAGCGCACGCGCGATCGCCAGCATCTGCTGCTGCCCGCCTGACATGGTACCGGCGAGTTGGCTCCGTCGTTCCTTGAGAGCCGGGAATGTTTCGAAGGCAAGCGCAAGATTGCGGTCGATATTGTGCCGGGCGGCCTTGCGGAATGCGCCGAGCATCAGATTTTCCAGCACGGTCAGCCTCGGAAACAGCCGCCGTCCCTCGGGAACCATCGCCACGCCGAGGTCTACGATGGCCTCGGCCGACAGCCCGGACAGATCGTGCACTGTTCCGTCGATCGTCAGCGATACACTTCCACGCAGTGGCCGAACCAGACCCGCGACGCACTTCATCAGCGTGGTCTTGCCGTTGCCGTTGGTACCAAGCAATGCGACCGTCTCGCCAGCCTCGACATGGAGCGTAACACCGCGCAGCGCTTTCACGGCGCCATAACCTGCATCGAGGTCCGTGACGGCTAGGCTAAGTGCCAAGGTAGGCCTCCTGCACGCGCTGATTAGCCATGACTTCGGACGGCGTACCGATGGCAATGATCCTGCCGGCATCGAGACACATTACCCGGTCCGAAAAACGCATCACCGCCTGCATGATGTGCTCGATCATGATGATGGTGATGTCCTGGTCAGCGAGGCTCATCAAGAGATCAAGCACCTCGTCGACCTCGGAGCTGGAAAGGCCGGCCATGGCTTCGTCGGAAATCAGGAGCTTTGGGTGCGTCGCCATCGCGCGCGCGAGTTCCATCTTGCGCAATTCCACCTGGCTGAGCTTCATGGCCGACACGTCAGCCTTCGACGCGAGACCCATTCGCGTCAGAATCGACATCATGGTGTCTCGCCGCTGCGCGGCCGAGACGTGCTCCCCCGCACCCCCTGCAAAATCGAGCGCGACCATGAGGTTTTCGGCAACCGTCATGCTTTTGAACGGTCGCGGGATCTGGAAGCTGCGCGCGATGCCGCGGCGCGTGCGGATATGAGGCCGCAACCCGGTGATGTCCTCGTCGCGGAACATGACGGTGCCGGCCTCGGTACGGAACGCGCCGGAAATACAGTTGATCAGCGTGGTCTTTCCCGAGCCGTTCGGGCCAATAAGGCCGAAGCGCTCTCCCGGACGAATGTCGACACTTACATTGTCGAGCGCGGTGAAGCCGCCGAAACGTTTGGTAAGCGCTGATATCCGCAGCAACGGGGCCTTGGTTTCGGGGTGCATCATGCTTCACCCTTGTTGCGACTGCCGCGAACCCTTCGGATCAAGCCGATAATTCCCTCCGGCGCGCCCACCACGAACAACACCAACATCACGCCGAGTATCAGCACGTTCACTTCCGACGAGATGGTAACGGTCAGCAATTGCTGTGTCGCGCTCAGCAAAACCGCCCCGACGACCGGACCCATCCAGTGTGCGGTCCCCCCGATCAGGGACATCGCTAGTGTCGAAACAGAGTAAGTGAGATTGAATGCGGATGAGGGGTCGGCATATTGCAGGTACATCGCGGCCGGGGCGCCGGCGGCACACATGAGCGCCCCCGAGATGACGCATGCCAATAGTTTCAGCCGCAAGGTTGGCACGCCCGTGCATTCCGCAGCGAGTTCGTCATCCTTGAGCGCCTGCAAGCCGCGGCCGATCCATGAATTATGAATGTAGCGCGAGATAGCAACGGCAAGGACCACGAGGAGCGCCTGGACGAAGAACAGCATCTGCACATAGTTTTCGAACGGCTCCGTGACCTCCGGTCGCTGTATCTGAATGCCGGCTGCACCGCCGACGTATCGCCAGTTCGTTACCGCGGTCTCGATAATAATCGTCAGCGCAATCGTCGCGATTGAGAAGAAGATGCCTTGCATGCGCAGGGTCAGGAGGCCCAGCGCGAACCCCATGAGGGCGCCGATGGCGGCTGCAGTTGCGATCTGCACGGCGAGCGGTGCGCCAAAGGCCTTGACCAGAAATACGGAAGCGTAGACGCCCATGCCGAAGAACGCACTGGTGCCGAAATTGACGTACCCCGCATAGCCGCCGAGGATGCTCCATGCGACGGCGAGCACGATGAATTGCAGGATCACGTAGCCGGCAAAGAAGGGATATTGGTTGCCGATGACCTGCGTCATCAGCAGGGCGGCGGCAAGAAACAGGAGGGCTCCGATCCAGAAGAGAATTCCGTTAAGCTTCATGATCGCCTGCCGAACAGGCCCTGCGGCCGGACCGCGAGAATGCCGAGCAGCATCGCAAACGAGATGGCTGGCGCCCACGACGCGCCGAACATGGTGAGGACGATCGTTTCGGTAACGCCGAGAATGATGGCGGCGACAAGCGTGCCAGTCATGCTGCCAAGCCCTGCCATCACCACAACGCAGAATGTCCGCCCGATATAGGTGCGGCCGAGTGTCGGCTCGACGGGAGCAACGATGATGAGCAGGGCACCGGCGATCCCCAGCACGGCGGTTGCAATGCCGAACGCCCATTGCTTGATCCTGATCGGGTTTGCGCCCATCAAACGCAGCGCCTCCTGGTCCTGGGCGACTGCGCGGATCGCGCGTCCCATGAACGTTCGCGACAGGTACAGCGTCAGCAGCACGGTCAGCGCAGCAGCGACCACGAAAGCGACCAGCAGTCGGAACGGAATCCGGATATCGCCGATCCGCCAGGCCTGACCCACATAGGTCGCAGTCACCGAGCGCTGATCCACCCCGAATTGCAGGATGATCAGCACCTCGATGATGAACGCGACGCCGAAGAAGAACGCGATGCCGCGAACGCTGGCGTCGGTGCCGCGCTTTTCGAATGCTTCGTAGTACAGGCGATAGGCCACGAGACCGAACACGAAAAATACCGGTGTGATCAGCAGCCCCGCCAGCAGCGGATCGACCCCGTATTGGTCGTTGAGGAAGAACACCGCGTAGGACGCCAGCACCAGGAAGGCCGGATGCGCGACATGCGGGACGTCAAGCAGGCCGAACGAGACGGACAATCCGAGACTGACTGCTGCATAGAAACAGCCGAGCAGCACACCAATCACCACTGCATCGAGCAGCAGGTCCATTGAAAACAATTGAGGTCCCCCCTAACCCGTCTCAAGCCCGCTCTTCGATCAGCGTACCCCGCGTTATCCGTTCCCTGCCCGGGATCATTTGTAACGATCCCGGGTGGCCGCACGACAGGCCTATCTACTTCCGTGCGGCCTCAAACGGACTAACGAGCTCACCGGACTTCAAATCCTCCGGGAACAGGATCACCTGCTTGCCCGAGTTTCGGAACTGCTCGATGTTCTTGTCCACGACACCGCGGAACTGCGCCTGCAGCACTGCCGTTTCCTTGCGCTCGCCGTCCGCCGAGAATGCGATCGGACCAACGATGGTCTTGTGCGTGTTTTCGTGCAGATATTTTGCGATGGCCTTTTGGTCGAGAGAGCCCACCGCCTTGATGGCCTGCTCGACAAGCTGGCCGCTGGTGTAGCCGAATGGCGCAAGGTAGTAGCCCAGCGGATCGACTTTGGCTTGCACGGCGCGTTTTGTGTAGGTCTCAAAGAACTCCTTTGTCCCCTCAAAATACATGCTCTTTTCCGGGAGCCATGAGTTATAGTTGACGACGCCGTTGAGCAGCGAGCCCAAATTCTCCATCACCGCGCCGAATTGCAGGCCAACCATGCCGCCGCCAAAAACCTTGACATTGTCGCCGATCCCGATCTCGTTCACGGCACGCAAGATTCCGGCCGAATCCGGCGGATAGGATGCGACATAGACGACGTCGGGTTTGGTGACCTTGAGCGCACGGATAATGCTGGAGAATTCCACCGTATTGGGCGGATAGGCCTGGTCGAAGACAATCGGCATGTTGCGCTTCGTTGCGACCTCCCTTGCGGTCTTCGCCAGATTCTGCGCGAATTCCTGGTCTGCGGTCAGAAGCGCAATGGACTTGCCGCCGGCCTTCTGGGCGATATCGAGGAAGGATGACGCCCAGCTATCGGGTGGCCCCCACGGCGCGTTGTTGAACCACATGTCGTGGCCAACCTTGCTATTGACCTGAAACGAGAAGTTCCCGATCAACAAGAGGCCGCGCTGCTTGACCATCGGCATGATCGGCGCCGTCGGCACGGTCCCATAGGGCGCGAACAAAAGATCGACCTTGTCGACATCGATCAGCTTCGAATAGATTGCCGGAGTCTCTGATGCGCTCGACTTGTCGTCATAGACCACAAGCTCAACCTTGCGGCCAAGCAGGCCACCTTTGGCGTTGACGTCGTCCCGCCAGATCTCGATGCCGAGCAACGAAGCCTTTCCGCCACCGGCGAGACCGCCGGTTTGTGGCATGCTCATGCCGATCCTGATCGGCGCCTGCTCCGCCTGGAGCAAGCTGCTGCCGAATGGCGAGGCGGCAAGCGCGGCCCCGGCGCTCGCGGTTGCGAGCAGGCCGCGGCGAGAAATCGACCCGGAGCTGAAGACCTTCTTCGACATTTGGCTGTTTTCTCCCTCGGTACTGTCGTTTGGCGTGATTGTATTTGGTTTTGGCGTCGGCGTCCCTTCAGATTCGCCCCAGGGCCGTCAGGATAACCTGCGGCGTCAATGGAATCTCGGTAATTGTCGTACCGAACGGCCTGAGCGCGTCATTAACCGCATTCGCCACGGCCGCGGCCGCTCCCGCCGTGCCGGCCTCGCCGGCACCCTTGGCGCCCAATTCGCTCTCCAGCGTCGGCGATACCACATGACCAACGTCGATATCAGGCATTTCGGAAGACATCGGGACGAGATAGTCGGCCATATTGGCGTTGGTGAGCTGGCCGCGCTCATCGTAAATGCACTTTTCAAACAACGCGGCGCCCAGTCCCTGCACCACCCCGCCCCTGATCTGCTCGTCGACCAGTTGCGGGTTGATGATCGTGCCGCAATCCTCGACCACCCAATGCTTGAGCAGCCTGATAAAGCCCGTTTCGGTGTCGACCTCCAGCCACGAGCCTTGGACGCCGTTAGTGAAGGCGAACGGATATTCGCGCGGCACGTAATGCCGCGTCGCCATCAATTCAGGCTGAACGCCGGGCGGTAGCGTATCCGGGCGGAAATAGACGATCCGCGCCAACTCCTTCAATTCAATCCGAGCGGCTTGGTCATTGACGTTCGGACTCCGCAAATGCCTGATCGACCTGGCCAGCATTGTGAATACGCTCGAACGCAAGATTGACACCTAGCGAGGCATGAATGACCGGCGTTCGCGGATCAAGCGCCGTCCGCATGTCGGTCACCGCTTCGAGTTCTTCATAGCTGACCGAGACGGTCTCAAGCGCATCCTCGGCAAGTGCGCGGCTGGTCGCGACCACGGCTGCGACCGCCTCGCCCTGCCAGCAGACGCGATCGACCGCAATGGCGTGCTGAGGAGCGGACTTCAGTCCTTTCAGATGCGAAAGCACGCCGGTCCAAGGGGTCATGACGGCGGCGAGTTCGTTCCCGGTCACAACGGCAATGACACCGGGCATGCGCTTCGCGGCCGTGGCGTCGATCGCCACGATTTTCGCGTGGGCATGCGGGGAGCGCAGGAAAACGACGTGCGTCATCCGCGGCAGTTCCATGTCGCTGACATAGAGACCGCGGCCTTGCATCAGCCGGTCCAGGTTCGGCCGCGGCACGGTCTTCCCGATGTAGGAATTTGGATGTCCCGTCACAGCAGAAATTCTCCAATGAATCAAAGGGCACTATGCACAAAACGGCGGCAAACGGCAGGCGATCAGCGTGAACATGGCGTGAACCGGCGCCGATATTGACACGCAATTGACAAGGTCTTGTTCCCCATCTGATCCGAGACAAAGACATGCGCGGGCCCCGACTGATTCCCAACGGCGGCTATGAGCAGAGACATCCATGAGGGTGCGCCAACAATGGCCATGTTCGATCGCGTTCACTGGAGCCGAATGCAGCCACGCCACGCCTTGCGGCCAGGGGAAATGTGGACTCTCGCCGTCAGGGAGCCCCTGCCCTTGCCATATGAGCCCGCATCGGCGACCGCAACGGTCACCGTCGTGCAAC
>Ga0210406_10001595_pt1 | contig 27323 bp, 29 predicted proteins | sample IncBWC30MmetaG_FD_155454 | JGI IMG/M metagenome (GOLD analysis project Ga0210406, IMG submission 155454) | Forest soil microbial communities from Barre Woods Harvard Forest LTER site, Petersham, Massachusetts, United States - Inc-BW-C-30-M | ecosystem: Environmental > Terrestrial > Soil >... | reverse complement strand
GTCGCGCCCACAGTACGTCCATCACCAAATGTTCCAGTTCGGACAGCCGCTTTTGAGGTTTTTTCGCGCTAAACATTGTAGCGCTACATAGTGTAGCGCTAACGAAGGTTCCTGTCGAGCTCAGAAGTAAATAAGGCGCCATTAGGAATTTGCAATTAGACAATGGACAACGGCCGCTCTTGACCGCAAAGGATTGATCGCGCGGATTCGCATGTGTTGCAAGGAGTCACGTCTGAACATTCGGCCCTGGGGTCGGCGATGAAGAGAGGGTTTTCGACTGCGCTGGATTACTCGTTGCGACCAGCAATTGTGGCCGGGAAAGCCGGGAATCACGACTGGCTCTCGTTCCACACGTACAAGAAATTTTCGTCGCTGGCTGTAGCAACACTGCGGTCGCTTTTATGAATGGCGCGGTTTAGCGCTGACCGTACATTTTCCTTGCTTTCCTCTAATTCCGCCAGCGGTACTTTAAGCGCAACTCCCGTAGGCAGTTGATCGAGATCGGAGAGAATCGCGGTGATTATCTGCTTGTGCTTTCCGTTGCGACCTTGCGGAACATCTGCCTGCGACATTGTCTTGAAGTTCATTGGAGCTTTTTGAGTGTGGCCCATGGTGATCCCCTGTTCCAGAATACATCGTTAACCTAACGTGACGTAATCGTAATACAACGATATGACATCGTGCAAGTATAAATTCGCACCGTTAAACACGGGCCACTAACGTGGCCGCAGCGTCCAGCTGACCGGTCCAACAAGTCCCGATGTTTGAGGGTACTGAACACGCTTAGGCGCGAGCTAAGATCGCCCAAAAGATATAACCCGTACTGCCTGTGGACTGCTACGGTGGGGGTACTAGAAGGGGATAAATCCAATGCGAGCGTCGAAAACACATTTCGAACAGATTCCGGTGGCGACGGTTAAGAAGATTGCTAAAGAACTCCCTAAGAGCAGCGTAATGCCAGACGAGATCACCCCTCCTCAGGAAAATTGGCGGGAATTGGCGAAGCAGGTCCAACAGGAACAGGATCCAAAAAAAATGGCCGAGCTGGTTACTCAACTCCTCGCTGAGTTCGATGAAGAAAATCTCCGCAAGGGTTCCGGCTCGTTCGGATCGAAACCTCAGTAACTGAGTCTCGACGCAAGTAGTCAGTCTCCTCTCGGTCAGTGGTTTCCCTGTCTGCTGTCGGATGCTCCCGCCCTTGCACGGTGGTACGGCTATAAACCCGTTCTGTATCCCCGAGGCTCCCCTGGCATAGGCAAACCTGATCGCCGCCTTTGAAGGCCCAAGGACGCAAAACCGTCTTTGTCCGCGTTCCCGACAACAACCTCCGCCCCAGAACCTGGGCGAGTACACGAGTACAGGAGACGGCGTCATCGAGGTCGCTTCCGTCGCCGGGCTCATTCCGCATTCCTGAGCGACCTCGCTTCTCTTCTATTCTCAATCGTTGACGCTATTCAGTAGGTTGGCGACGGACGCGGCGTTCTTCCACGAAAGGGTAGAGTGCAAGATGGGTTCGAATCCGCTGGACGTGTTCGTGCAGCGCAGCCTGGAGTTCGACGAGGATCATCGCCTGCTCTTCCTCATCGCCAGTGGCCAACAGGGTCCCACACAGCCTGCGGATTGTATCCTCAACTCGACGCATGGGCGCTACTGCATCTGGCGACACAGCGGCGCAACACTAGAGTAGCCAGGCACCTGCTACCTTGTCTCTACTGTGGACTATGTAGGGATTCCTACCAACCACCACTCCCGGTCTTCGTTCCTGCCCTCATTATTCTTACCCATCCCCATGAATCTCACCCATCAACCGTGGCTAACGAAACCCTACACAGGCATTCGGTACAGGGGGTCAGTTGGGGGAAGTGAAATTGAGTCCATGACGAGATTGGCAGAGCCAAGAGTGAGCAATCACCACGGTTCAGACAGGAGGCCGGCTGCACCGAAGATCGCGTCGCGATCTCGCGGCAAGTAGAGCGGGAATTGGTCAAAAGGAAATGCCTCTCGCAGTTGCTGGCCGCTCCACTGGTCCACTGCGCCGTTGGGTGGGCAGTCACATTGAAGTGGATCACGCGATGGCGATCATGAGCCAGGACCAGCAACCCATACAGGACCTCGAAGCGGATAGTCGGAACGGTGAAAAAATCGACCGGGACGATCTGCGAGAGATGGTTTTCCAGAAAGGTTCGCCAGTTCTGAGACGGCGGTTTGCTGCCGCGGACCATGTACTTGGAGACGTTACTTTCGCCGATATCGATGCCGAGCATCCCCCAGCGGCAAAGCTGTAGAATTGCTCCCGTTTAGATTAGAAAGTCTGCCCCTTGTGCAACGTTTTCTCCGATCGAATCACTGTAGATCTGACTGGATTGAACTCCGGCAAACGCCCGGCTTCGTTGCCACGGCACCGAGTGTGACCCTGAACCCACGTTTGCCGTTTTTTGAGAATCAGATTCCAGCCGGGCGGAGGAAATTGAAATGGCAGCAATACCGCAATTCCTGATCAATCCCAAGACAGTCGTAATTGACCCTGGTCACGGTGGAGCCGGTCACATGGGTGGATCAGATGGCAACCACGCGGTGTCCCCCAGCGGCGTTCTCGAAAAGGACATGACCCTGGATTTGTCGCAACTGGTGGAGGCTCAGCTTAACAATTTTGGCGGGAACAGGCTTAACGTGATTTTGACGCGGGACAACGACGTAAACCTTTCGTTGGCAGCCAGAGCGAATGTAGCCAGAGACAATCAAGCCGATATCTTCGTGAGCATTCACTTCAATGGTTTCAATGGAGCGACCCGAGGTGTTGAGGCGTTTGTGAGGCCTGCCCCCGGGAATGTTAATCTGGCGGACGATACCGCTTTGGCGCAGCGAGTTCTGGAGGCGGCGTTTCGTGCCATTCACACGCGGGACGCAGCCACCAATAATCGCGGGGTCAAGCGGATGAACCTTGGAGTGCTGGACGACACGGCTCTTGGTAATACGCCCGCCAATCATCCTTGCAGGGCGTGCTTGATTGAAGTGGAATTCATTGACGTTCCTGCGGTCGATGCTCTTCTCAATACAGGCCCTAACGCGGATCAAGTCCGGCGCGAAATCGCCGCGGCCATCAAGAACGGAATCCTGGACGATCTGGCGGTGCATCCGTAGGGAGGGAACAGGAATGCAGATATTTCGAATGGTCAAAGCGCAGACCGGTTTCGTGCTGCTGGCGTGCATGGTATTGCTTGCTCTGCAGCAGCCATCTGCTAGACGCGAGTACGTTCCCGTTTTCGCCAAACCATCGAACACCTCGGAACCGCGCGGAACTCTCCAGGGTGATTTCGATTGGGCCGGGCGGTCTTCGTCGCTTACCGAGGCCGCCGCACGCTGGCAGGAGTTCATCCGTTCTCATTATCCCGCGAACGGCGAATACGAGGACGACTTTGAGCACAGTCACGTCGTCGCGGCGCAGTTTGAATTGATGCGAGTGTATTACCTTCGTGGGCAAGCGGAAAAAGGGGACGAGATTCTCAAGAAAATCAACCCCCTCGGGCTCTAGACCAAGTCAGACGCACCCCGGTCTCTTGCTGCCAGGCCCATCAGAACCTGCAGGGGGCGTTCAAAATGCTGGCGCAGATCGGCATTGATACCGGTGGCCGCAGAGTTCAGGTCCAGGCGCATGTTCAGCCACGATTGGAGCCGCTGCCCAAGATCTGACGTCGGCGCCGTGGCGACGAGGGCCTCATGCCAGAACGACCGTAATTGTGCGCGAGCTTGCTCGATGGTGACACCGTCCTTCAGCCGTCCAGTAAATGAAGATCCAGAGCGATGAGCGGTTCGTGGTAAGAACGGCGGACGGTGCAGCCGTAAGTGGGATGGCGATTTCCGGTGGTGTGCCAGGAGTCATTCCCATGAACCACCTGCGGCTAACACCAACAATCGTGAATGGGGTGCCTTCGATGCGAATCACCTTGCCGATCACCCCTGGGTCTCGGCCGAACCTCCGGTCCCAGAATTCATAGCCGATCACCGCGAGGGGCACTCCTCGAGAACTGACGGTGTCCTCGGGTCCGATGAATTTTCCGAGAAGAGGGGTGGCGCCGAGTGAACTGTAGTAATTACCGGTCACGCCGCGCACGCTGCCGAGAAACAGCGCACCGTCTACTTCTATGTTGTAGTGCAAACCGCCTGTCCAACCGAACAGATTGGAGAAGACTCGATGATTCTCTTGCAGCTGTTTGAAAAACGGGAAACGAAAACGGAACCTTCGCTCCGTTACGGTAGGTGGCGGCGACCTCTAGCAAACGATCTGGCCGCGAAAGCGGCAGATTCCGGAGCACAAGCGCATCGAGGAGGCTGAAGATCGCTGTGTTTGCCCCGATCCCTAACGCCAGATTACTGTAACAGCAGCGAATAAGGGGCTCTGCTTGATCAGCCGCATGCCATAGTGGACGTCTTGTCGTAGCGATTGCATGCTGCTCGTCACCTGTAAACAATAAACCATCGTAGAAAAGTTTTTGACACAGACTTGACGTTAAATCGCGATTTTGAATCATCGACGCCAGTCGGCCAATTCTCCATGAGCGAAATCTGATTTGGAACTGCGAGACTTCTTTGTGGCGAGTGTTCTTGGTTTCGATCGGTTGCCTCCCAGCCGTGATTCCCATCGGTTCGATCGCCTGTCATCTGCAATTGCACGCCAGACTTGTTCTCGGTTTGCGATACAGTCAAGCAGGTGTTTAAACGAAAGGTGGTGCGTATGAATCGGGCCCGTATGGTGATTGTGGCAGTCATGCTGATTGTGCTGGCCTTCACCCTCGCCGGTGCATTTCTGACTCGCGGAGTGATGACATATCTTCCATTTTTGGAGCCCAGGAAGGGGAACTGGAAGGGGGCGTACGTACCGCACGGAGTGGTGGATCAGAGGCCGTGGCAGACAGCGGCAACTTTGGCGGCCTTGACACAGTCGGCGGAAGAGCGGGAACTTGCCCGGGAGGCCGAGCGCCTTGCGGATCACGAAGTCGACCAGGCGTTCTCGCAGTCACTCCGGCAAGCAAGCCTTGAAAAACCAAATCTAAGCGGTAAAGCATTGGCATTACAGCAAAGGGTCGCCGAGCTTCAGGAGACCATCAAGAACGACCAGGCGCAGATCGCAACAATCAGTGCGGGAGCGGGCACGAGACCAGCGGATGCAGTTTCCGAGGGCAGCGACCTGGAAATTGCCAAGGCGCAGCTTGGCCTCGACCAAAGCGAACTGGAGGACTCGATCGAAGACCTCGCTCGCGAAAGCGGAGATCAGCGAGTCAATCTTCAGCAGGAACTAGCGGCACGCCAAGCCACCATGAAGCAGTACAGGGAGAGTGTCTCGAATAACGATGGGCAAACTGCGGTCGCCTCGGCCGAACAGTACCGGACCTTAGCCCAGCAGCTATCAACGTGGCGATCCCTCCGCAGCCGGAAACAACTGATTATTCAGGCTGAGCAGTTGGCCCGGGACGACGTCGCCGCGCTGACCGGCGATCTGGCAACTCTGAAGACAGGAGCCGCTGCCCTTGGTGCGAAGGCTCTTGGAAAATCAGGCCCCGAACGAATCGACCGGCTGCGACGGATAAGCGCTGAGCAAAACATCCAGAGCATCCTCAACGATCGTCTGGGCGCGCACAAGCAGTTGCTGGCACTCTACCGGCGATGGGGAGAGCAAGTCGAGATACAACGAAAGATCGTAGTTCACCTGATATTGCGTTCTCTAGCCTTGATTGCAGCCATCTGTGTGTTGGCGATCCTGGCGGGCTGGGCCCTTCAACTGGCATTGGAGAAGATGGTTCGCGACTCTCGCCACAAGCAGACGTTGAAAACAGTTCTGAATTTGGGAACGCAAGTGGTCGGCCTCTTACTAATCCTGCTGACCATTTTCGGTGTACCACAGCAAATGCCAACGATTTTGGGCCTGGCGACCGCAGGACTGACCGTCGTCTTTCAGGATTTCATCCTGGCCTTCTGCGGTTGGTTTGTTCTGATGGGACCAAATGGAGTCAGGGTTAAAGACTGGGTAGAGATCGATGGTGTCGGCGGCGAGGTGGTACAGGTCGGTCTGTTCCGCACGTGGTTACTGGAAACCGGAAACTGGACTGCCAATGGCCATCCGACGGGAAGAAAAGTGTCGTTTTTAAACGGTTATGCCATACGCGGCAAGTATTTCAATTTCTCCACCGCAGGACAGTGGATGTGGGATGAGATTAAGGTAACTGTTCCTCCCGAGACCGATATTCACCTTCTTCTCAAGGGGATCTACGAAGCGACGGTGAAGACAACCGAAGCGGATGCGAAAATGGCGGAAGCGGAATGGAAGGGGGTGACGCACGAAGACGGGTTGCCACAGTTTAGCCCCATGCCGTCGGTCAATCTCAGGCCGGCGGGAGGGGGTGTAGACATCGTGATTCGCTACATCACTCGTGCGGGAGTGAGAGTTGAGAGCCGGAATCAGCTGTTTGCAATGATCGTTGCGCTGATGCAGGGCGTGTCGAAAGAGGATAGGAAGCTTGCTCCACTTTCACCGAATAGAGACTGAACGGTGACGACCATCGTAGGACGGCCCAAAAACAAGAAATGTTTAAAGACCAACAGCAGATACGAGGTCCCATAACCGGCGAAATCCGCCATAGACTCATCGACCTCGCGGCGGTTGATGAGGGCCAAGGCCAGTGAACAGAGATTGAGGGTGATCGGAGGCGGGTGCTCCTCAAGGTTGCAGTCTTCAGATATCATGGCCTGCCGTGACCTTGACGAGGGAATCCGCCCCGAGTTCGCGCCGCCGCGCGTTGCGCGACATCCTGCTCTACGGCGTGGCCGGCGGCCTGCTCATCGCCGTCCTAAAACTGACGGAGTACCGCTTCCTGGTCGTCGAGCATTCTGTGGAGATTTACGGTGCCCTGGTCGCCGCCCTGTTTGCCGGACTGGGCATCTGGCTCGGGCAGACACTCACGAGAAAGAAGCCGGCAGTGATCATCAAGGAAGTCCCGGCGCAGGCCACGGTCCAGCCCATGGGTCCGTTCGTCGCCGACCAGACGCGCGTGAGCCAGTTCGGGATTACACCGCGCGAGATGGAGATTCTGGGGCTCATCGCCGCGGGGTTGAGCAACCGGGAGATTGCCGGGCGGCTATTCGTCAGCGAAAACACGGTGAAGACGCATTCGAGCCGGCTGTTTGACAAGCTCGGCGCAAAGCGGCGCACCCAGGCGGTGCAGATCGGCAAGACCGCCCGCCTGATCCCGTGACGCGTGCCACCCCACCCGAAAGGATGATTTTTTGCTCCCCGATGCAGAATCACCCAAAAGGGTGACGACAACGTTTACGTCCCCCGCTACACTTCTGGCCTGTGAGATCTGGTGAAGGAGGCTCATGAAGCGCGTAACCGGCATTGGCGGAATTTTCTTCAAATCAGAGAACCCGCCGCAGCTCTATGACTGGTATGAGAAGCATCTCGGCATCCAGCGCCAATCGCACGGCCAGGGGGCATCGTTTCACTGGCGTGAACCGCAGGCAGCAGACGGCACCGAGCCCGGTCCCAAAGCCTTGACTGCGTGGTGCATCTTCCCCCAGACGACGAATTATTTCGCCGCGAGCAAAGCCAGCTTCATGGTCAACTACCGCGTCGACAATCTCGACGCGCTGCTCGAAGACCTAAAGAAATCAGGAATCGAAATCGATCCCCACCGCGAAGACTACGACTACGGCCGGTTCGCTTGGATCACCGACCCAGACGGCAACCGCATTGAGTTATGGGAACCGCCAAAGCCAAAGGAAGACTGACCGTAGGGCCGGCGAACCCCCACTACACTTGGGGCGCGTTAAACCAGGTTTCACCGAATCGAGGCAAAAGGAGACTTAAATCTATGAAAAAGACGGTGCTGACTTTTGGACTGATTTCCGGCGCTCTTTCCTCGTCGATGATGGTGGCCACAGTGCCGTTCGCGCACAGGATAGGCTCTAACCAGGCCTTGATCGTCGGCTACACCACCATCGTGCTCTCGTTCTTACTGGTGTTCTTCGGCATCCGCTCGTACCGCGACAACGCTAGCAACGGCCAGATCACCTTCACCAAGGCGTTTGCCGTGGGGATCTCCATTACCCTGATTTCGTGCATCTTCTACGTCGTGACGTGGGAAATTATCTACTTCAACTTCATGCACGACTTCATGGACAACTACGGCGCTCATACGATCGAGAAGCTCAAGGCCTCGGGCGCGAGTCCTGCAGCCGTCCAGGTGCAAGTTCAGCAACTGAAGAAATTCAAGGAGCAGTACGAAAACCCGCTCTTCAACTCGCTGATGACTTTCATCGAGCCCTTCCCGATTGGGCTTGCCATCACGCTGATTTCCGCGGCGGTCCTGAGGAAAAAGGCGCAATCACAACCGGCACCATCACCCTTGCCGGCATCCTGATTGAACCCGTTCCCGCGACTGTGCTCCTTGCTTCTCCTAGCGTCGTCGTGGACGTTGATGAGTAAGGCGGGGATACGGCGATTCTGTCCGCTTTGTCTGCCCACCGGAAGTGCGCGCTGAGCAGCGCGTGGTTCAGGAGGGTTGAACTCCCTCTGGCGCTCCAATGAGGGGCGCCATATCCCGAGAAGCGGGGTTCGCAGCCTCGCTGGCCGGAGAAAACGGAAGGCATGGAGAAGGTGAAAGCGAACCGGGGAAGTGGAGGAGTCGATGGGCAGACTCTGAAGAGCCCCCCGGGCTTAGAAGAAGGGCCTGCACAAATTCTCTTCCGATAGACTATCCGGCTTCTTCCAGGTTAAGCATTTGTGCGCCCATCCGAAAATCACGCACTAGTCCGAATACTTGCGCACCATCAGTGAAATCGGCAATCCGACCATGAACATGTGTACAGCGACATCCCTAAGAAGTCCTGCCATGGTTGGAAGCGCAATTTTCGTGTGATAGGCGGAGATGGGGAGCACGATGTAATACATGAAGACGTAGACCGCAACTCCGTAGAGCAGCCCCGATGGGAGGGCGTGCTTTACCAGGAATTTCAACTTGCGGCTTGCCAAGTAGAAAACTGCCGCAGCCGTAGTGGCAATTAGAAAATGAAAAAAAGCTCCCAGCGCTGCAGTCGCCAGTCCTCCTCGAAAAGAAGACATTCCTAACAGTCCGCCAGCGATGCCCTGGAGGAGAGACACCGGCCCCCTTCCTTCCAGACCAGCTTCAACAAATGCGGCGGTTATATCGAGAGACCCTGCCAGCAAGCCGGCCCACCCGATGGCCCGGTAAACCTGCGAGGGCCGCAACAAAGGCGAAGAGGTAGCATGGGTAAAGCCTCCCGCTACTGCCTGAATTTGGCTCACGGCGGGCTGATCGTCCTTTAACCTGGCAGCTCGCAAGCCGGAAACGTATTCAAATAAAACTAGGATGAATCACGCTAGCTGCATTTGTCTTGAATCCATTTGACTGGACCGAAGCGGTGCAAACCGGGCTATCCGGTCCGTACACCGCGGTTCGAGTCTCCATCAGCACCAGCTTGCAACGAGCATCACGAGAGCGATTCGGGTAGAATTTGAACCACGAAATAGACGCAACTGTCAGGAAGATGACGAGAACTGTTTTCCTGCTCGGGATCAAGGTCGCAACGACATTGCCGGCGGGGACCAATCTACGGCGGGGCCGATGCCCAACGTGAAAGCTTATTCATCATGATGAAAAATTTCAAGGGCCCTAATGACCAACCATCGTACTCTCGTCGACGGTTCCTTCGTGCTTCCCGGGCCACAGTAGCCGCTCTGAGCGCCGTGCCCATGCTCGGCAGCGCAGCGGACCTCCTCGCCGCTACGGTCCCGAGTGGTTCGGCGGATGCGCATCCGGACTACTACGACAAGCTCGGTGTAACCAAGATCATCAACGCCGCGGGCACTTACACGGAACTCTCATCGGCCGTGATGCCTCCATCCGTCCGTGCCGCTGTCGCGCAGGCCGCATTGCATCCTGTCCACCTTCGGGAACTGCAGCAGAAGGCAGGAGCTTATATCGCGGAAAAGCTAAAAGCCGAAGGCTGCTGCGTCAGTTGCGGCGCATCTTCAGCGATCACGCTTGCCACGGCAGCCTCGGTTATGGCCGGAAACAACTGCCGCCCATTGGACATTCCAAACCTGATTGGCACTCCTCAGTTTCCGAAGAACGAAGTCGTCGTCCAGAAAATTCACCGCTATGAATACGATGTGGCCATGCAGCTCTGCGGCATCAAGATCGTGGACGTGGTCACGCTGGACGATTACAAGCACGCCCTTGGCCCGAACACCGTCATGACCAACTATTTCAATGCAGCAGACGAGGTTGGCATCAGCCGCGAAGATTGGATCGCCGTAGCCCACGACAAGGGCGTCCCCTGCCATCTGGATGCCGCTGCCGATATGCCCCCGATCTCCAATCTTTGGAGGTACACGGGAATGGGGTTCGATATGGTGTCTTTCTCCGGGGGGAAAGACATCCGCGGGCCGCAGAACACCGGTCTTCTGCTGGGCAGGAAAAAATACACCGATCTCGCGCAACGCAATCTTTGCCCGGTTTCCTCAGTCGGTCGCGGCATGAAAGTGGCCAAAGAGCAGATCGTCGGTATGGTGGCAGCTGTGGATTGGCTGCTCACGCAAACGGATGAAGGAATGGAAAAGGAATCGCGGGAACGAATGGCAGTGATCATCCGCATGGTCAAAGACATTCCAAGCGTGCAGACCAGCATCATGGTGCCGGAGTTCGCCAACCATGTTCCGCATTTGATGATTAATTTCGATCCGGACGTCATCGGTGCTTCGGCGCGCGAACTCGGGGTTCGCCTGCGCACCGCAACACCTTGCATCGAATCAAATCCTCACACCGGAAGCGTGAGCCCTTCCCAGGGTGTTCCGGCGCAACCCAACGCACTCGTGATTACCACTTTCCTTCTTAATCCGGGAGAAGAGTTCATCGTCGGCCGGCAAATTCGGAAAGTGCTGAAAAATCCGAAATCAGTAGGCACGTACCCCGCGCCCCATTCCTCGACCGCCGCCGACTGATTTCGACCGGGTTAAAGTTAAAGTTAAACCGTTCACGACCAGGGCCGAGCTTGATTCGTCATGAGATCAATGAGCAATATGCCCGAATCTTCCGTTACCGCGAAGCTGCTCAGCCACCTCAATCGCCGTGACGGAGACCCTACGCCGTGCCGACAATAAGTACTTGCTTGAGCCTTTCCGTTGCATCAAGGGTCTAAGGCTGTATAGGCGTGATTCCCGTCGAGCGCTGCCTGGTTTCAGGGCAAAGTGAAACTGAACACATCGCTACCTGCGGCAACTGCAACATACTGTTTTCCTTCGACCGCGTAGGCCATGGGAGATGCGCTCATGTCCTGACCAGTGTTGAAGTGCCACAACGCCTTACCCGTGCGTGCGTCTGCCGCTTCAAACGACCCGGCATCGTCTCCGAAAAACAGCAAGCCTCCCGCGGTAGTCATGGTTCCTCCGGAAGAACGCCCGCGCCCGTTTTGGCCATACTTCCAGGCAATCGAGCCGGTGTCCAAGCTGTAGGCGACCAGGACCTTCTGCGGGTCTTCCTTCGGAATTCGCTTGACCCCGGTCGAGTAGAAAGTCTTGCCCTCACGAAATTCTTCTGTGGGCTTCGAGAAGTAAATCTGGCATTGTTCCAGGCTTAGAAAATAGACCAAATGCGTAGCTTCGTTATACGAAGGCGAGTACCAGTTCGTGGCCCCTGAATAACCTGGACAGACACGAGTTCCTTCGGGCGTTGGCCTCACATCCGTCCTGATCGGGCGGCCTTGTTCGTCGATGCCTTTGGCCCAATTCAGCTTCTCGACGAATGGAGCAGCCGAGAGAAACTTTCCGTTTGTGCGGTCCAGTACATAGAGATACCCATTCCGGTTCGCCTCCACGAGCAGTTTTCGCGCCTCACCACGATAGACCGCATCAATCAGCATCGGCGTTTCGACTGCATCGTAGTCAAACAAATCATGCGGAGTGAATTGGAAATACCACTTCAGTTTGCCCGTATCTGGGTCGATCGCGAGTACGCAGTCTGTGTAGAGGTCGTCACCCGGGCGCACGTCGTCATTGAAATCCGGAGCGGGATTGCTCGTACCCCAAAAAATTAAATTCAGGGAGGGGTCATAAGTGCCGGGCATCCATGTAGTTCCGCCGCCGCGCAAATACATTTTCGCGGGCCAGCTCTCGGACCCAAATTCGCCGGGACCAGGGATCGTCCAGAAACGCCAGGCCAGCTTTCCGCTCATTGCGTCGAAGGCCGCGACAAAACCGCGCACGCCGTCATCACCGCCAGAGGTTCCTACCAAAATTTTGTCCTTTACCACCAGCGGCGCGCTGGTCGCTCCGTAGTTTTTGTTCCAGTCGGCATAGGCTACGTCCCATATCTGGGCGCCGGACCGCGCATCCAGGCAAAGCAGATGCGCATTGTCAGTCTCCATGAACACGCGGTCGTGCCAAATCGCGACGCCCCGGTTCAGGTGGGAGGAAGCATCATCGATCAGCCCCTCAGAATTCGGTCGCGAGTAGCGCCAAACCACGCGTCCCGTACGGGCATCGAGCGCGCTTGCCTCATTCGCCGCGGTCACGAACATCATCCCGTCAACAACCACAGGAGTTGTTTCCAGGCGATTTGAGTTTTGGGCGTGAAAGACCCATTCGGCACGCAGCTGCGCAACGTTTGCCGAATTGATCTGGCCGAGGCTGCTATAGCGGCGGCCCGAATAGTCACCGTTGTAGGAAATCCAGTTGGCCGCAGGCGGCTGCACCAGGAGATCCTCCGGCCGCACATCGATCTTGCCTGGAGCGAACGGGTTAACCGCGCCTGCAATCACGAAGCTTAAAACGATTATTGTGGGCACTGCCGTGCGCATTTTTCAGGAGTCCTAGTTCTCTTCAACCTCGCCCCACGCAATCGAAATGGACTGATCCAATTGCCCGCGAGATTCTCCGTTCCATTACCTTGATCGTTGGATGTTTGCCCGAAGAACAACTGTTCAGCGGAGGAAACGCCGAACCCGAACCCTTCCAGGGTTCAGAGGGCCACTTTGGCAGAGCGTACCTCCGTGACACCATTCTTACTCACTGGATGCATTACGCTTCCTGTTGGGCGGTAGCCAAGCTGGCGCGAGATTTGCAGCCCTGCATTCTGAATCAACGGTGCGAGTTGTCGCAGGCGCGTAATCGGCATCCGCACCACAGGAGCTGTAATACTGAGGCTCGATCGAACGCTTCCCGTGTGATCCCAAATGGGAGCCGCTAAGCAGCGAATGTGCATTTCGTGCTCTTCTAGGTCGGAGGCGTATCCATTGTTGTGCACCCGGTACAACTCTGCTTTCAGCTCCTGCAGGTTCCCCACGGTGTTCGGCGTCAAGCGCTTCAGATTCAGCTCCGAGAGGATCAGATCGAGCTCCTCGCCGGCCAGATAAGCCAGCATCACTTTGCCAACGGCAGTGCAGTACAGAGGAACCCCCGACCCGATCCGCGAATGAATACGCAACGGTTCAGGAGAATCCAGCTTTTCGACATACACTGCGGTTAGGCCATGGCGGACAGTGAGGTGAATCGTCTCTCGCGTCTGTTGGTTGAGTTCGGTCAAATACGGCAAGCTCAAACGACGAATATCGAGTTGACCCACCGCAGCTTGCCCAATCGCGAAACAGGCGATTCCAAGATTATAGCGGCCGTCTCCATCACAGCTTAAGAAGCTGGCAGTCACCAGGTTGGCCAGAAAGCGATGAACGGTGCTTACCGGCAACTGCGAGAGCCCGGCAACCTGCTTCGCAGTAAGCCCGCGCGGGGATTCACTAAATAGGTGCAGAAGGCGCAGGCCCCGCTGAAGGGAAGTGATCTCGTAGGTTCGCTTGGACCTGGCCGCCATGGGCTCCATCCGCAAAAATGAAAGTGCGAATTATCTGATGAAAATCCATTTTCTGCAACTCCATTTCTTACTCTCTTACTCTCCTCCCATTCGTACCTTGAAAGCCGGCCAAAATGTCTTCACCCCCTCCGCGACTATCCTGCCCGCTCAGATTTGCACATAGCATAATTCTGGATGTATATATGAGCGCTGACGGCAACGTTGTCGGTAGAGTGGGGAGCGTGATGTACTCGATTCAACAAAGGAGACACTAAATGCAGACGAGAACGATGCGGTTGTTTTCCCTGGCAACTCTGGCAATCATAAGCGCCTCGGGTTTGACTTCCAGCTACGCGCAGGAGCACAAGGCAATCAATCTTTCTAATGCCAAGGGGCTTCCGTTTAGTGATGGAGTATTGGCAGGGAACACTCTGTACATCGCCGGACAAGAGGGATCGGACGAGTCCGGCAAGCTGGTTGGCGGGGGCATCGGGCCAGAAACCAAAGCCGCTCTGGATAACGTAGAAAAAGTCCTGAAGGCAGCAGGATTTGAATTGAAGGATGTCGTTTCTGTCACCGTTTACCTGGCGGACATTCACGATTTTGCCGAAATGAACCGGACTTACAAAAGCATGCTACCGGATCCAAAGCCGGCGCGAGCCACGATTCAAGCTGCTGGCCTGGTCAACGATGCCAGGATCGAGATCGGGGCCATTGCTGTCAAGCAGAAGTGACCAAGAGCGTCGCTTTCACAGTCGACCCTCACGGCGGCTACGCTGCGCGCGCCAACTCGCGGACCTTGCCGTTGCCCGGGGTGCCATCAATCGAGGGTTGACATGCGCCCACCACTTGAGATAAATCCTCGCCCATTGATTTGGGGGATATCCCATGCGGATTGTACTTTCATCTGATGAAAATCAACTTCGAAGCACGAGGCTGGTGCCAGACTGGAATGCAAAACGACTGACAGAAAGGTCCGGTTATCGACGTCAACTTGGCCCCCCGGTTGACGTCAAGCAACCAGAATTCGATATGACGCTGCTTGGTTTGGTCTCTAACGCGCAACCTGCACACATCATTGAAAACGGGGCGACGTTCCTTATCCAATTCTATGCATAGGCGACAGGCGAGAGGAGCCACACTGTTTACGTTCCGCATTCCATCGCTCACAGCGGTTGCTCTCCTGGCCATGGTTGCGGTGCCATTTTCTGGCAAAATCTCATTTACAAGTGCGTCCGCGCAACCGCGAGCCAGACAGTCTGACTCGCGTCCAGGTCAGAGTGTGCCATCCCACGTTTCCTCCAGCTCGGGAGAAAGTATTTTTGCGGCAAATTGCTCCGGGTGTCACGGGCTGGACGGCCAGGGTAGCGAGCGTGCTCCGGGTATTGCGGGAACTGCCAAGGTGCAGCGTCTTTCTGATGAGCAACTCGCCAAAATCGTTTCGAACGGTGTACCGGGCACCGGCATGCCAGCATTTCAGGTGCTAGGGGATGACAAAGTGCGCAAAGTTGTGAGCTACCTCAGAGTCCTGCAGGGAAAACACGGTCCGCGCCCTCTTCCCGGCGACGCCACTCGAGGCCAGGAGATTTTCTTCGGCAAAGGTGAATGTTCCTCTTGCCACATGATCTATGGGGCCGGCGGATTTCTGGGTCCTGACCTCTCCACTTACAGCCCTGGGGTGTCGGCTCAGGCGATCTTGGACGCTATCCTCACGGTCGACCGGGTTGTACCGGCCGGCTATCGTGTGGCCATCGTCACAAGCCGCGATGGCAATCGTTTCGAAGGTATCGCTCGCAACGAAGACAATTTCTCCCTGCAACTCCAGACCAAAGACGGAACCTTTCACTTTTTCGAAAAATCGACCTTGGAAAGAGTGGAGCATCCAAACCAGCCGCTGATGCCGACCAATTATCGCCAGCGGCTCAGCCCCGACGAACTCAATGATCTTGTGAGCTATTTGGTGAACGGCGGCATCTCGAAAAAGCCAGCCCGCGTCCCCCAAAACGACGAAGATGAGGAAGATTTCAAATGATGATTCGGGGGACAACTCATCTTTACTCGCTCCCAGTAGTTTGTCTCTTACTGGCAGCATTAGGGCAAACGCAGAGTCCGCGTGCCTTTGAACTGCAGTCGCTTTCCCCGAAGTTCTGGGATTTGGTCGATCATGATGCAAAGCTTGAAACCCTGGCGACGGGGTTTGGCTTTACGGAGGGTCCAGTGTGGGACGCGAGTGGGTTCCTCTACATCAGTGACGAGACGTTAAACAAGATTTTCCGCGTATTTCCCAATGGAAAAAAGGAAGAAGTGATCGCGCTGGGCGATCCCGACGGCAACACCTATGACCGCCGGCATCGCCTGATCGATTGTGCCAGCGTATTGCGTGCGATTATCGAGGTGACGCCCCAAGGGAAGTACCAGGTCCTCGCCGACCACTACGAGGGAAAAAAGCTCAACAGCCCGAACGACGTGATCGTCGGGCCCGATGGAGCGCTATACTTCACCGATCCCACGCTTGACCTTGTCGCCGGCGAAAAGCAGGAGATTCCTTTTCAGGGCGTCTACCGCCTCGACGACAAAGGAAACGTGCGGTTGCTCACCAGGGACCTGTCTCAACCGAATGGGCTGGCTTTTTCTCCCGACGGCCAGCGCTTCTATGTCGACGACAGCAAGGAAAAGAACATTCGCGTGTATGATGCGGCGACCGACGGTACGCTTTCCCATGGGCGCATATTTGGGGAAGAACCTCCGAGCGGGAAGCATGAAGGCGTGCCCGATGGAATGAGAGTGGACAACGCTGGGAACCTGTTTGTCACCGGTCCGAAAGGCATCTGGATCTGGGACGCCGCGGGAAATCATCTCGGAACAATCGTTATGCCGGAGCAGCCTGCAAATCTGACGTGGGGTGACGCGGACTACCAAACGCTCTACATCACGGCCACGACATCTGTGTATCGACTGCGAACCAAGACCCACGGCTTTGCGCCCTATCTTGATCACTAAGGCGGTTCCGTGCTGGGTGAAACTGCGATTGATGTTTTTCCTTAGAAGTGCGGCAGATGAAATCGTATTGCATTGCGGGAGGCGCGATGCTGAATGCAGCAAATGCGGTGATCGGAAGAGTGCGAAGCTGCGGCGCATGGACCGGGAGCGTGACAGGCGGGGCAGCAATCGCGATTGTCATTGTGGCCTCGTTGGCGAACAGCCCATTCGTTTTCGGCCAATCGATCGCCAACTCCACGTCAGCGCAGCCCAGCACGGTGCACGTCGATGTCACGCCCGGCCATGCTATCAACTCGTTCGATCCTGACAGCGCGCTGGGGAGTTCGATCGATGTCCTCTCACGAGCGGGCATCGACACGGTCTTTACTCCGCATATCATCCAGGAATCTTTGTCAGCCGGATGGGGGCCGATCTCCTACCGCAATAACAGCGAACTCCGCATGGCCGCATGGCATTGGACCGAAAACGGAACGTGGAGTGACGCCGCTCACAAGCGCGGATACTTTACCGGGAGCACAGAACTCAAAGAGCCGATCCGTTACGTACTCTCCTATTCTCTGCCTCACCGGGGCTTCTCTACGAGCGGCGATCGTCCCATCATGGGTCCCAATCTCAGCTATTGGAAAAGCAATCCCTATCTCACCAGTAAGTTCACGGGGGAAAGCGATTCTCTGCATCCGCAATGGGTGGTGATCGATCTCGAGGCCGAAAAGCCGGTGAACGCGATTCGGATCGCGTGGCAAGATCCGTACGCTACCAGCTATCAGATCGAGTATTGGGCCGGGAAAGACGCTCTCGACTTTGATCGAGGACCGCAAGGCGACTGGAAAACGTTTTCGTCCGGCATAGTAAGAAACGCGAAGGGGGGCACCGTTTCGTTAAAACTGTCCGACGCTCCGGTTTCGGCTCAGTACTTCCGCGTATCGATGACGGAGTCCTCGAACAGCTGCGATGAGCACGGAGCAGATGATATTCGAAACTGCGTTGGCTATGCGATTCGCGAGATTCATGTGGGAACTGTAGATAGTAGCGGCGCTTTCGTTGAGATCCAGAAAAATATCGGCGACAGGCCCACCGCCTATTGCTCCTCTTCTATAGACCCCTGGCATTCAGTCGGCGACGTCGACGCGACGGGAAGTTACCAGCACACCGGCTTTGACCTGTTATTTACGAGCGGACTTACGAACAACTTACCGGCAATGATCCCTGTGACCATGCTCTATGGCACGCCCGACGACGCTGCAGCGGAGATCGCTTATATTGAAAAGCGCGGCTACCCTATCTCCTATGTGGAAATGGGAGAAGAACCGGACGGCAAACACGCGCTGCCGGAGGACTATGCCGCGCTCTATCTTCAATGGGCCACCGCCATTCATAAAGTCGATCCGAATCTCAAGTTGGGTGGCCCGGTTTTCGAAGGTGTAAACGAGGATATCCGGGTGTGGCCGGACGCCCAGGGGCGGACATCGTGGATGGGCCGTTTTGTCGACTACCTCAAAGCGCATCATCGACTGAACGATTTGGCCTTCGTATCATTCGAGCACTATCCGTTCGAAGCGTGTGACATTACTTGGAAGAGTCTCTACCGCGAGCCGACGCTGGTGAAGCACATTCTCCAGGTCTGGCGTGACGACGGCGTTCCCAAAGATGTGCCTTTGATGATTACCGAAGATCATCTCGCCGCCAGCCTCACCGGGCCGATGACGACGATTTTCGCGGCGTTGTGGCTCGCCGACAATGTCGGCGCTTTCTTTGAAGCTGGCGGAGCGCTATTTACTCACTCCCCCATCCAGCCCCAGGGAATTCAGAAAACATGCTTGGGTTGGGCGTCCTGGTCAAACTTTGTCACTGACAATGAGATCTCGCAGATACGGGGATACACTTCTCCTTATTACGCCGCCCGCATGATCAACCAAGAATGGGTACAGCACCGCTCCGGGGTACACCACATGTTTCCGTCCTCTACCGATATCAGAGACTCTCAGGGAAACCTCCTGGTCACGTCGTATGCGGTATATCGCCCGGACGGCAACTGGTCTTTGATGTTGGTGAATCGCGATGAGACGACCGCCCATTCTGTGCGGGTGGTATTCGATGATGCGAAAACCAGACAGACCGTTTCTTTTTCCGGGCCTGTGACTCTTGTAACTTTCGGCAGCGAGCAATATGTGTGGAACAACGACGGGCTCAACAGTCGTGCTGATCCTGACAATCCCCCCGTCGCTTCTACGACTCGAGGGGATACGGGTTCCGTCTTCAACCTGCCGAAGGCATCGATCACCGTTCTGCGCTCGAAGATAGCACCGCTGAAGAGTTACGACCAACTTCGCTAGGTGTGGATCAACCCTGCCTTTTAGAGCAGCTTGCTTCTAGCGCAGACATCATTTGATGTCATTTTACTTTCTGGGAAAAACGACCGAAGGAGAACTCAAATGGGCAACAACACTCGACGAAATTTCTTTAGCAAGGTCTCGGCGATAGCAGCGTTCGCAACCAGTGCGAGACTGTTCGCGCAACAGGCTCCGGGTGCGAGCACAGGCGCTCCTGCACCCGCTCTCAATACCAACCAAGACGCGCCTCGCCGCTCCGGTGGTGAACACCACATACAAGAAGGGATCTACTACATTTCTGGCACCGGCGCCAACGACGGATATCCAAAAGAAGATCACGTGCTGGTCAGCGATCCTTTTGAAAAACATGTGACCCGCACCATGGAGGCGCTTAAGAAATCGGTCGAGCGCGCCGGAAGTTCCATGGACAACGTCCTCCATCTACAGGTATTTCTGTGCCTGCCACTGGCCGACGGTATCTCGATGCCAACGGGCAAGTCTCGATTCGATGCCCACAAGGCGCAGTACGACGCATTGAACAAGATCTACGGCACTTATTTTTCCCCCGGCAAGGCTCCGTCCCGCGCCTGCATGGCCGTCGAATGGATTCCCGGCGATTCGCTTATTGAAATCGTTGGCAGCGCCAAGGTTGCGAATCTACTCAAGCCGGTCGCAGACAAATAGTTTGTAGGCCCTGGCCGAAAGGAAACTGGATATGAAGTTTGGATGGAGCCGCCGCGCATTTCTCGCCGCGATGGGAGCAGCCAGCAGTCTGTTTACTCCTGCCGAATTGACCGCTGCCGGCATCTTCGGGAACAAGCACAAGCCGGCGGCCGTGCCGTCTCTAGATGGCGCACCGATTGTGCCCATCACGAGCGGCCTTGGTTCCACCGGAGACATTTATGCCGAGTTGGGCGTGACGCCGCTGATCAATATCAACGGCACTGTGACGGTCATAGGCGGATCGGTGATGCGCCCTGAGGTCATGGAGCTCATGCGGCGCGGGAACGAGCACTTCGTCTTGATCGACGAACTCGAGATCGCCGCCGGTAGGTTTATCGCAAACTTGTGTAAATCTCCGGCGGGCTACACCGGCTTGGTGACGGCGGGAGCAGCCGCGGCCCTCGTGGTTGGCTACTCCGGGATGATGACGGAAGACTTCGAACCTCGCATGCGCTCGATTCCCGATGTCATTGACTTTCCCAGAAACGAGGTCATCATCCAGAAAAGCCATCGCTACCCGTTTGACCACCAAATCCGCCAGACCGGCGCCAAGCTCGTAGAGGTCGAGACGCGCGAAGAGATGATCGCCGCTATCAACCCGAAAACGGTCGCCATCCACTTCACCAATATTCTGTCCGACAAAGGCAAGGTGAACGGTCCGGAAACCATCGCCATTGCCAAGGCGCACAATCTTTATACCTTCAACGATGCCGCCGCGGACGTCCCGCCCGTCGCGCGACTCTGGGAGTATCCCGCCCTTGGCTTCGATATGGTGGCCTTCAGCGGTGGCAAGGATATCCGCGGCCCGCAGGCGGCCGGAATTCTAATCGGCAGGGAAGAGTTGATGCACTATGCGTTGCTGAACATGAGCCCGCAGGAAGATCGCATCGGGCGTTGCTGCAAAGTTGGCAAGGAGACCGTTTTTGGCATGCTCAAAGCGCTTGAGATCTTCGTCAATCAGGACTATGAAGCCACGCTTCGCACATATGACGAGCGGGCACAGGTTATTACGAATGCCGTACAGAAGTTCGGTGTCACGGCGCTGTCACGGCAATTTAATCCCCAGGCTCTTGGCAACGTGACGCCGCATTACAGCTGGAAGATTGACCGCTCCAAGCTCAACATCACCGGTCAGGAGGTTATGCAGAAACTAGCCAACAGCCGGCCACTCGGATTTGGCAGCATGGGCGCCGGAGCGAGCGGCATGCGTGGGCGGAATCCTGATGGAGCCTCCGCTGACAGTCACTCCAACCACCACGGCCCTTCGCCCGATCCGGACAGCTTCGGTTTTGCGGTCTGGCAATTGAAAGACGGAGAGGAAAAACTGATCGCCGACCGCTTGGTTGAGATATTCAGCGCCGCACCGAAAGCCTAGTCCTAGTCTTTCGAAGGAGCCAAGAACACCCTGCATAGCGTCCCGTCGCGGTTCAGCTTGTTCACGATTTGCTCGGTCCTTTACCGGGTGCAAGGTTTTAGCCCTCTCGGGGGTAACCATTCGCTATGGGTGGGGTGCGTCTTTCAACTCCGGCGCAATCTCGTAGGCCTTGTTGAATTCTGCGCGTGATTCCGCTTCATTTCCTGCCTGGTGTAGCACCAGCGCCAGATTGTAGTGTGCTTCCGCGTACCTCGGCTTAAGACGCACCGCATCGACAAACTCCTTCTGCGCCCCCCGAACGTTGCCAGCCTGCAACAGCACCAATCCGAGATTGTTGTGACCCTCCGCGAAGTTCGGATCGCGTCGCACGAGCTCACGGAATACATTTGCAGCGCTGGTAGTGTCATTTTTCTGGCCGAGCGCCAATCCCAGCTGAACCCGCGCGTCGGTGTATTTGGGATTAAGACTGATGGCAGTGCTTAGCTCGTGAGCGGCTTCGTCCAGATTTCCTGATTGCGCTAGCGCCAGGCCTAGATTGTAGTGCGCCTCCGCCAAGTCGGGATCGCACATGGTTGCTTGCCGGAATTCATCGAGCGCGTGCGGGCGCTCGTTCTGACGCCAGTACAGCAGGCCGAGGCTGGAGTGGGCCTGTGCGTAGTCCGGCTTCAGCTCCAACGCTTTCTCGAACGCTGTCAGAGCCTGCCCGGCGTCCCCCTTGCGCTCCCACGTGAGGCCCAGGTAGTAGTAGCCGCTCGGGAGCTCGGGGCCCTGCTCAATGGCCCTTTGAAAGAAACCAAGGGCGTCGTCGAGTTTTTGGTCCTGTAGTGCGTTTACGCCCTGAAGGGTCAGCAATTTCGCCTCCGCTAGGCGCGCACGGAAGCGCCGTAGCCCGTTGATCTCGTTCAGTTCCTTTTGCCCCGCTTCCCTCTGGCCCTGGTCACGCAAGGCGACGCCGAGGTTGTAATGCGCGTCTTCGTAGTCAGGTCTCAGCTCGATGGCGCGCTGGAAGGCCGCGATGGCGCCTCGCAAGTCGCCGCCCGCCTTTAGTTCCTTTCCAAGATTGAATTGTGCTCGGGGATCACCAGGATCGGCAGCCACCGCTTTGCGGAATTCGTCTAAGGCGCCAGTGTGATCGCCTTGGCGGCGCAGTGTCACACCCAGAAGCATGTATGCCGTCGGAAGCCGCGGATTCAACTGGAGGGCGCGGCGAAACGCGGCCGCTGCACCGGGAAGATTGGCAAGCTGTCCTTCGGTCAGCCCCAACTCTGTGTAAAGTTCTGCCGAGGGCTTCGATGCGATCGCTCGTTGAAGCTCGGTCTTGGCGGACGAAGGATTGCTCTGCTCCAGATAAATGCGTGCCAGCAGCCGATGTGCCGCGGCGTTTGCGGGGGCGAGCCTTATGGCAGTCTGCAGTTCCTTTGCGGCGGCAGGGAGATCGTGAAGATCGTACCAGGCGGCGCCCAATCCGTATTCGGCATCGGCCCATTTCGGTTTGAGGCGCAGCGCCGCCTCAAACTCGTCAACCGCCTGCCTGGCTTCACCTTTGTATTTGAGCGCGAGGGCTAGGTTGTAATGAGTGGGGGCATCGTTGGGCTCGAACTCCAGCGCCTTGCGATAGCTGGCAATTGCTTGATCCCACGATTTTTGGCGGGCAAACTCGGTCGCGTCGCGACGGTAGGTCTCCGCCGTTTGCGCAAGACAAGATGCTGCCATCATGAGCGCTAGAAACAGGGAGACCTTCATGATCACAGCCTAGCACGGCTAATCGGGCGGGAATTCTTCACTTTTGGAGTGATCGCAACAGGCAAAAAAAATTGCGGACGAGGCCTCGAGCCCCGCCCGCATGATTGCGTGAGCGCATCACCAGATGAACTTCGCGCTGACCTGCCCGATGCGCGGGTCGCGAGCATTGGTGATGTTTCCGAAACTTCCGCTGCTGATATCCCCGCTCGGATTCGTGAATTGCGCGTGGTTGAAAATATTGAAGAATTCACCCCGAATCTCGAGCATCTTGGCTTCGGTGACCGGGATCGTCTTCTGAAACCCGAAATCGGTGTTGTTGAAGCCGGGGCCATGGAAGAATCGCCGGTTCGCTGTCCCGAAAGTTCCGCAGTCAGGGCTTGGACCAGGATTGAAAGTGCAGCTGGTCGCGGCGAACGCGTTCTGGTCGAAGTAGGTGTACGCCTGTGTGCTGGCGGTAGCGCGGGGATTCATGGTGTGAATCGGTCCCACCAGATTAGGCATATCGGTGGACGGGCTGCCCGCAAGGGAGGAGTCACCCACGCTTTGATTCATCTGGATCGGAAATCCCGAGGCAAAACGCGTAATGCCCTGGATTTGCCAGCCTTTCGTCAGCCTTTTCGGCAAACCGTGGAAGGCTCGATCAAAAGGTATGGCCCAGACGTAACTGACCACGAAATTCTGGTGAACGTCAGTTGACGACAGGCCACGGCTCAGCTTTGGGTTGGCAAAATTGACCAGATCGTTAAACCCTGACGAATCGTCCAGACCTTTGGCTAGCGTGTAAGCAGCCAGCAAGGTTACATCTCCGGCTTTGCGTTCCACCGTCACCTGCCCGGCGTTGTAGATCGAATTCGCAACCAGCTTGGTGAAGGTGTTGCCATAGCCGAAGCAGAGTGAACCGTCAGTGGGACCAGGACCGGTGGGGCACCAATTCGGGTTCAGTAGCGTGTTCCTGGTGCCATAAACGTATGCGCTGCTGGGAAGCGTGTAAAGGTCCTGCTCGGTGTTCGGTCCGCAACCCACGGCATTCGCGGACGTATCTGTAGCCCCCTGCGCGGTCAGTTGCTCGCAGAAAGCTGCGTTGCCCGGGTTGGCTTCGGCCTGCGATATGAGCCGGTGGCCTTCGGTTCCCACGTAAGCCAACGTCAGCACGGTTGACCTGCTCAGTTCACGCTGGATCGAGAAATTGAAGTGCTCGGCATAAGCAAGCTTGTTATGGTTGTCGTATCCGGGGAAATAGGACATCGGCTCGTAAACCGAGAAATTGAGCGTCTTATTTGCCGGGCTTCCCGGAATCGGGACGGTGAACGGGAAGCGCTGTCCCTCGCCGTCGGTGCCTCCGTCCAACCGATTGCGGAAAGGTTCCGCAAACGGAACCGGACCCGGACTGCTCCAGTACAAGCCAAACGGAGCATCGGCCACCTCGTAAAACAGGTTCAGGTCTTCCACCGACGTATAGTAGATCCCATAGGCTGCGCGAATGCTGGTCTTTCCCGGCCCGCCAAAGACCTTCCCCAACACGCCGTCGCTGAAATCCGGTGAGTAGGCAAGACCGAGGCGCGGGCCGAAATTGTTGTATCGGGTAGGGGCGAGCGTCTTCGGAATACCTGGATCGCCCGGAAATACGAGACCCGTGGGGGAACCCGGAAAGACCACTGACTGCTCTCCCTTAACCCAAGTCTGGATCTTGCCCTGCGTGTCATACCAGGGCATGCTCACTTCCCAGCGCAAGCCTAGGTTCAAGGTGAGGTTGGGTTTTACTTTCCACGTGTCTTGGGCGTAGGCGCCGCCGTATCGAGTGCGGGAATCCAGGAGCTGCAAAGCAGCCTGGGTATAGCCACCTTGCGCCTTCGGAGCCCCGATGAGGTAGTCTGCAAAGTCGACTCCTGTTACGGAGCCGTCGAAGACAAAAGCCCCGTCCTGGCTGGCCAGGTTGCGTTCGTTGATCTGCAGATAGCGGAATTCTCCTCCGAACTTTAGCGTATGCCTGCCCACTACCTTGGAAAACCCGTCCGATACGGTGTAGGTGTTATTGGGCTGGAACGTGATCAGAGAGGGCGCGCCAATGGCGAAGTTGTTGAAATAGAGTTGGGGCACATACTCCGGATATCCGGGAGTAGCATCCGGGATAATTCCGAGGCTGCCGGCGCCGGTCACGAAGCCCAGAGAGGAAAGCGCCGCTTTCCCACCCGTCGGGTTGTTCAAGTGGGTAGCCGTGCGGAAGAAGGTTGCCCGCGCCTCATTGACAGCGGTAGGCCCGATGACCTTCGTGTTACTGATGACGAACTCTTGGGCGCGGGTTGGCGTCTGCGCAGGGAAGCCTGGCACGCTTGCACCGCCGCTGGGCAGGGCGCTGAGAACGGTCGAATCGTCAAAGTGGTAATAGAACGACCAGTTGCCCGTCTTGCGATTGTTGAAGTCGACCCGCTCTCCGATCTTGTTATCCGTAACGGTGTTTCTTTGGCTATTGTTAGAGTACTGACCCGTCGCGGGATTAATGTTGGGCTGCGGAATATATGAGAGAGTTCCAGTCGAAGCTGGCGACCACGCACTCTGGGGAATAATGCCGCCTGGAAACACGCACATGCCGTTCTGGGCATCCTGCAGCGTATTGCAACCGGCGACCCAGTAGGGCTCGCCATTGGTTACCGTATAACCCAGCCGTTGGGAGAGCTCCGTCGGCCAGCCACATGCAGGACAAGTGCCGCCCGCAGTGCCATCGACGGCGCCACTCAACGTACAAGGTTGAAGTTGCCCATTAAGAAGGCACGTAGTCGACGGACCAAAGTTCCCCTGAAGCTCGGTGGCGGTCGGCAGGTACACGATCCCCGTCTCGGCCCCCTGTACCTGTCTGGTGCCCTGATAATCGGTGAACCAGAATAGCTTGTCCTTCCAGAAGGGTCCTCCCGCCACGCCTCCGAATTGATTGCGCCGCAGTTCGGACTTGACGGGTGTGAAGAAATTCGCGGCATCCATCTTGTCGTTGCGGAGGAATTCGAACAAGTCGCCATGGAAACCGTTGGTGCCCGATTTGGTGATGGCGTTCATCACCGCGCCGCTGAATTTTCCGTATTCCGCGTCAAAGCTGTTGGTGATCAGGCGAAACTCCTCAACGGAATCAAGGTTCGGAACCAGGCCGGCGCCCATGTTTCGTCCTTCGCTGACATCGCCCCCGTTCACCAGAAACGCGTTGGCTGTCTCGCGCTGGCCATTCACTGAGACATTGCCAGCGTTTTCAATGTAACCTGATACCGGCCTCGCGCCCGTTCCCGAGCTGCCACCGATAGTCACGGACCCGCTCGGTGCCACCCCCGCCTGCAAGCCCAGCAGGTCAAGATAGCTGCGGCCATTCAGCGGCAGAGCGAGCATCTTCTGTGAATCGATGACGTCGCCCAATTGCGTGCTCTCGGTTTCTACACGTGCAACGTCCGCAGCAACTTCGACATGCTCCGATACCGCGCCGACATCCAGCGTAATGTCAAGGTGGAGTTGATCGTTCACCTGCACCGTGATGTCGGTCCCCGTGTACAGTCGGAAACCAGGGGCAGCTGCGGTGACCTTGTAGTTCCCGGCAGCCAAGGCTAGGAAGTGGAATGAGCCATCGGCAGCCGAAGAGACTTCTTGGCTGAGATTGGTCTGGACGTTAATGATCGTGACCTTGGCACCGGGAATGACCGCTTGCGCACGATCACGAACAACACCTGTCATTGAGCCAGTCACATCCGCACGCGCCCCGATCGAGCTAAAGGCGAATACGGTGGATATTAAAACGATTGAATACGACAGCCTCAACCAGCGATGCCTTTTGTCCACAGCGCACCCCCGCAACGATGTTGGGTACAATGCCACAAAGAGTTGGAAAGAATCAAGGAGGGAATGGAATGCTCCTAATTCGTTTCCACAGGATAAGAAACGTGTCGCTCAAGGGGCCGCGGTTATTCTATCGATGCGGTCTGCCACACCTGACTCGCCAGAGGATTGTCTCGGCCTGTTGGACCTCTTCCGTCAAAATACTCGTACCCCCATCATGCTTGTGAAATCGATTTTTGTTTTTCCTGTAGCTCGAGCACAGCGACGTATTTGTCTCATTTTCCGGGATCGTTCGCCAATGGTAGAGACGCGTTAGCGAGGCTTCTCTCGGCAATGGCAGCGGGCTCAGTGATTCGAGGGTCGTCGAACGGCGATCAGCGATACTTGCTCCAGTCCGGGAAAGTGATCCTCTTTATCTGCCTTCCTCTCGGTGGGAGCTATTTGCTGAACTGTGGTGCGCGCTGGCATGGTTCGGCCAAAGTATTG
>Ga0210406_10001594_pt1 | contig 27327 bp, 15 predicted proteins | sample IncBWC30MmetaG_FD_155454 | JGI IMG/M metagenome (GOLD analysis project Ga0210406, IMG submission 155454) | Forest soil microbial communities from Barre Woods Harvard Forest LTER site, Petersham, Massachusetts, United States - Inc-BW-C-30-M | ecosystem: Environmental > Terrestrial > Soil >... | reverse complement strand
TTCGGCTTCCAGGCGCGGATGCTATCCAACCTACCGGAGTATTGATTACTTTTTGTCCTAGATTTGCTATCTGTGTGCTTGTAATTTCAAGTTCTTGTGCCGGAACTAAACTTCCTGTATTAGATTTTACAAACAATGCAAGAGTACCACCATTAGCATTAAAACCTTGACCTGGTGCGCCCACTAATACAAAATTATTTGTAGAAGATGCTGCGATAGAAGATCCAAAGTTTGCTCCTATATTTGTAGTAAATCTTGATAGATAATTAGTAAAATCGAATGGACTCTGTTTTTGCAGCACTGCCCATTGTCCTAAATTTTGATAATTATCAACCCAAGTCATATCACCATCAAGCCATGCATTTATAGGAGTAAATGAAGACATATCTGATGCTACAGTAAATCTAACACTTTGCAATGTGAATACTAAGCCAGTTCCAGTAGCTTGGATAAATCCTGTCAGGCTAGCTGAATAAGCAACCAGAATATTCTGAAGATCAACAACTTGCAATACTTGATAAAATCCATCAAATGCAGTGCTAAAATTCTTTAATGCAATAATTTGTCCCACAGTAAATTGGTGATATTGTGCAAATGATAATTGAATCAATCCATCAAGTGCATTAGATACCGTCTCACAAGTTACACCTGTCTCAGAAACCCTGAAAACATTCCAATCATTGCTGAAGTCTTTCGCAGTCCAAATAGTATATCCACTGCCAATATTTGGAATCACGTTGTCAATAGAAGAAATGTCAGTGATATCAAAAATGATTGCATCAACATCACTTGGCCTTACATATCCAGCAGTGGGCAACTGTTGTTCGACAGGGGTTCCTGGCCCAATTATAAATGGTACCGAATTCCAATCCAGTGGTGCTGAATATAATTCTGACGGTGCATAACTAACAGCCGGAACAACGCTATCAGAAGTATCTACAACTGTAGGATTAAATTCAATGATCTGTGGATTTCCTGTAAAGGTAGCACTGTTCAACTGAACTTCTACATCCAATTTCGTTTGGGTTGCTCCGAACGATCCCACACGAATTGCCCACTCTTCGAACAATTCTACATTACTGCTTAGATTTCCGAAGTTTGCACGCGTAAATGCATCAACTGCTGTAGTCGTTCCTTTTTGTTTAATAAATCCTTGATAGAACTTAATTTGACTACTACTTTCAACATCAAGATCCGTTAAATAAGTTCGTGGTCTAAAGCCAATTAATCCCTTAGCATGCTCATCTGCTTGATCATTAAAATTCACATAATCAACATTGTAAAAATTTTGATATTGCTGTGCAGTATTTGCAAAGTTAGGAATCAAACCAGTCTTAATGACTGTTGAATCAATCTGTTGCCATACATTAAAGTTAAATGTGGAGCTAGGATAAACAATTTGTTTAGCTGTATAGAATACACCCTTAAAGCTTACTAAATCGTTTGTATTATATGTTGCATTAGGATTCCACTCTTGAACATTATTTTGATTAATAAAGAATCCTGGAGTAGATAATGATCCATTCCAATCTGTAGTCTTATAACCATTCAGCTTTACGCGGAATTGTCTATCGCTTGTTACAGGTTGATAGATGATGTCATTAAACGATGTGATATTATCAAATACCAACACATGTTCCCATTGGACTAAATTAACAGTCAATAATCCTATCGTAGTTCCATCAACAACTTCTACTGCAAATATATTAGGAGATGCTGAAGAGTCACGCAATATTGTGTAACGAGTATTATCTACAACATTAAAATTCAAATCTAAGATTCTAGCGCCGAAAGCATTATCCTGCAAAGAATCTGCCACTGACAATGTTGATAATAATTGCAATTTATTTGCCACTGGACTCAAAACAATGGCACTGCCCAAATCCCAACCCTGTTGGCTCCAAGACAAAAATTCATTCGCACTTAGGTACCAATCTTGTTGTTGATTCAATGCTGAACTTCTATCTGAAAAATTAAATCCGACTGCATTCAAATATCGTTGATAGCTGACTAAGAAATCCACAAGTTGTTGTTTAGTAGTGAATGTAGATCCGTAAGCAACTGACATTAATACAGGATCATAGTCTTGATATATTGTTGCTGTAGCACCAGCTTGTGAAATAGTTACTGAATTTCCACTTGAAATGCTAGGAACTATATTGAAGAATGGTGCTGTCGTATCATATCCTCTCACAGAATAGCCAGCAGAAGTTAGTTCAACAATAACAGCACTATACGTTGCTGTGGTTATTGGGGCAGATTTAATCAACGACACGCTGTAATTATCAACTGGTACTAAAATACCTTGAGTAGTTACTGCAGGAGTATTTTGTTCCAAAATTACATTCAAATAATTTTGATCAGTAAATGCTCCCATTTTATACGCCAATTGGATAGTCATTGCATTGATATCAGACAGCAATGTTATTGATGGATTAATACCTTGAGTTCTAATATAATCCGCAATCCAGTTTGTATAACTTGCTTGTCTAACAATACTACCGTTGAGTGTAGTTCCATTCAATGATACATCAATTTGTTTGAATCGCTCATTATCCGTAAATAAAAATTGATTAAGTGAAGAATTTTTTTGGTATCCATTATCAATTAGTAACCCAAAATACTTAGCGGGTTTAGCTAATGCAGCCAAAATTTGCAAGGAGAATGGATATTCACTAGAACTTCTCCAAGAGTATTCTGGTGGTGCAATATCACCGAATGAATAATTCGCATCTGCTAACGTCGAATCAAAGTTTTTTGTAATGACTTGAGTGGGAGGTAGCAAATTACCCGCTAGATCGACTGGAATGTATTTTGACAATCCTGGTCTAGCATATAATGGGTTTATGCCTATATTATTTCCGCCAGCAATATAACCTGCTTCTAAGTCTTGCCACAGTAAAGTGTTGCCTTTAGTATATGGTGCAGGACCGTATTGGCTAATCCACCAGCTTGGAATTTGCGAGAATCCCAACATTTCCCACGGACGAGAGTCTGGATGAGTTGTATCATAGAAATATTCATAGATGCCTCTCCAATAACCACTAAGTGCTTTGCTATCCTTATCTAAGAAAGAACTATAGTTCCAAGTAAATGCATTACTATTTTGAAACCATTTATTGTCAGTGTAATCTACTTTGTTAATTCCTGCCCAAGTTAAGAACTCACCAGATAAAATTTGATTTATTTCTGCAATAGAATAATCAGTAGTTCTGAACTTACCAGGAATTATTGCATTGATATCAAGTTTATTTGTATATGTTGTTTTGATATTGTTATAGATGCGTAATTCAAGTTCCAACAATAATTGATCTCTAAAATCACCGAACGATGGTGTATAGCTACCATCGTGCCCGATAATAACATTCATAGGAGTTTGATACGTATCATCTAGTGTAATTTGAGGAACGAAGGATGGATACAAACCCAATTTAGTCGGAGTTTCTGGAACCAATGAGCCATCCGTACTAGAATAATCAACAATATCGATTACATCGCCTGCAGCAAATACAATATTATTAAACTCAATAACTGCATTGGTTTTACTAAACTGATAATTAATTCCTTTAACTAATTGAGTTCCGTTATGATACACTAATACTGCTCTATTAGATAATGCAGTTGGATCAAAAATTGCAGAAATATTATAATTTAATTGCGTAGGATTAGAAATATTATAAGTTGTTGTAACTCCTGTAGTTCCGTAAGGAATCATATCACTATAGTAATATGGGAATGAAATATCTTTATTCGCATTAATATATTTCATTATAGTATCAATTGCTACTGGAGCAGTTAATTGATCTATATCACCAATGGTAATTGCCGCTTGCAAGAATTTTATCTTGAACGTATTATATTCATATCGTGCTTGACGAATAGCATTAACAAAATTATAATTATTGTTCAACAAAAACAATTCAGCATATTGAAGTCCAGCACTATTCTGAATAATTTTCCCTTTGTATTTGTATATGTTAGGAAAATCTCGAAGATTTTGTGTTTCTACTCCTGTTCCGCCATAAGTTAAATTAGGCGATGATACATTGTCGCTAGAATACAGCATTGTATCAGCATCAAATAATGTTGTATCAGAAGTTAATATTTGATTTTGAGTATTTTCAGCAAATGCGAATACATTAGTTTTTTGTGAAGAAAACTGTGATACATTATCAGAAGTAACGATTGCTGTATCAGATGTAATCTGTGTTGTGTCAGAAGTATCAACGACTGCTGGTGAATAATTTGCAACTGCAAGACCAGGAATAATACCCAATGATTGTGTCGCTGAGATAAATTGCTCGCTAATATGATTTCTGTATTGTCCTAATGTAACTGTTCCGATGGTCGCATTTTGTGCATTATCTTCTAAGTTGTCTGGGATTTCATAGTAACCAATTGATGTTGATTCTTGGCTATAGATAAAAATATCCACTTTATCACCGGCAGTCAATATAACATTTAGAACAACAAACAAACCAGCATCAAGTTGTTCAATAGAATAAAGATCATTTTCAACAAACAAATCATTTACATACAACAACATATTTTCAACCAAAGTTGAAATCTGTGGTGTTATATCGATAGCGAATTGAGTTGCTCCGCCTGTATAGGTATATGTGAAATGTTGATATTGTTTGCTATCTTCTATCGCCGTAGACCAGACATTTCTTAAATCATATCCTAAAACTTCTGCTGAATTTGTTTTATGCAGGAATCCTATATTGATATTTTTAGTGATAGTCAATCCATTACTCAAATACGAGAATGTATCAGTATCAAAAAAGTTTGTAAATTGAATATCTCCTACATTATTGAAAGTTCTATGTGTAATAGGGAATCCTAGTGCTGAGTCAGGATTTCCAGAACCAATGGTATATCCGAAAATCTTTGTCCCTATGAACGTTGTTCCTGGATATAACGCTTGATCCGTAAAACTATTTCCATTTGTATCGAAAACATCAAATAAAATAGGTTGATTAACAGAAAATTTTTCTTGATTAGATACCCAATTGGTTCCGTCATAATGCATCGAAACGCCAGCATAACTAAATCCCTCTGATATAATAATGTTTTGACCTTCTTCTGCTACTTCTACTGGTGTCAAATTCAACTGAGGATTGGATCCTGCTGTAACTGTAATTAGCTGAGCTTCATACACTGTTTTTCTAACTGTAGGATCTGTTGCAGCAGCAAATATTACTTTTATACCATTGGTCAAATTAACTCTATCAACATAGAATCCTAATTTACCTTCAACTTGCGAAAATGGATCAGTAACAGAAAAATCGATCAAATTGATAACGTCGAAAAACGATGATCCACTATTTACAAGTTGATAATTTTTTTCAAATTCAACAATAGGTCTGACCGCACGTTTCGTAGGATCTAATACTAACGAAGTGCTATTATAATTTGCAGCAGATTGCAACACATCAACGTGGAACCAACGGTTTGATCTTGCCCATGGATTTCTATCTTCACTAGATCGTTGCATAGTGAGATAATCTGGTTCTGTCAAACCGATGACTGTATTTGCGTATGCCTCTGGAGTAACAAGTGTATTGACTGGAACCAACTCAATGGATTGTCCTACACCCTCAACATAATATGCATTAAATTGATAATTCGATGGAGAAACATCATCCCCAAAAATAATTTTTAATCCATTTGTGAATTGCACGCCATCTGGGCTAGTATATGTTGTCCTTCCTAGAATTTCATTAGTTACATCAATAATTGCTGATGTAGGAGTATTAACGATGTTAATAACTCCAAATTGTGTAGCATCATTGCTAGTTTGATAATACAACTTTTGAAGATTCGCTGTAATGACAGGAATCAATTCGAAAGAATTATCATAATTCGTGCTTCTAGTAAACTCTCTGTTAGCGTAAGTATCACCCTCAAGGACGTGAACCTTTTGTCCAATTGGTACTACATTTAGTGGTGATAAGCGAATATAATTATTCGTATCCACAGTGAGCAACCAAGTCCCGAATCTTTCAGATGATGGAACTACAGTATGTGTCTGAGTGGATGTCCATGCTGAATCAGCATTCGTTTGATTCGAGAAAATGATTATTTTATTATTAACATAGCGAAGGCCATCAATTCCATCGTAATTAGAAATAATAGTATTGAGCGGCATATCAGCAATTTGCGCATATGTTAAATCTGATGCAATATTAACTGTTGCAGCGACTGTCATGTTGATATAACCATCCTGAGCATCTGCTTGAGGCACAGTGAATGTTACCGTCTGAAGTGAGGAGGCGCCATTATTGCTTACACCATCAATTTGTCTAGTAGGAACAGTAGTTAATACAGTATTAAATCCGCTAAGGCCTGGCTGTGTTTGAATCCAAAAATTTTGAACATCTGTATTTAAAACAAAGGAATATGATCCTCCTCTAGAGAGATTCAGAGTAGGATTTGCATCATTTCCAGTTTGATCAAATTGAACATGGTTTGCTTGATTGTTTGACGATACTAAAAATGATTCATTTAATGGAACAGTTACTGTGCTTACATTAACGACTGGAGGACCCTCAGGAATCCAATAGTATTGGAAGAAGTTTATAAATTTATCTTCATCAATCAATGGGTTGAAGTTATAGTATTCGTTTTCAAACAGTCTAGAATGATTGTTAGTAGGAACGTTATAGTTCGCTAACTTATTAATCAAGTCAGGATAAGTGGTAACTGATGATACTAAACCAATGGTTTTGTCTGTAATAACAAGACTAGGTTCTAATTGATAATTAGTTCTGTCCGTTGTTGTTTCGACAACATATCCATCACCTTGCTTCCATGTTGGTGTAAATGTTCTACCTACAAAAGCACTAATCTTTTGTAGTTGTGGTTCCGTAGTTAATTTATCTAGGGTTGATCCTAAAAATTTTCTGTTTGTATCAGTGCGGAAAATACCTGGGAGAAAGTCTAAACTGCGCAATGTAGCCATAGGTTTATCAAGTTAATATCTGTTAAAGATATTTATGCCATAAAAAAGCCCACTTTTTGAATCTGTGGGCTTCTTTTTAGATTTACTAAGTGAATTTAACTAAAAATAACATTACTAGCTTTGATTTGACTTGCTGTTATAGAAGAAATAATTTGAACATTTGCCACAGTTGCTGCTGAAATTAAAATTTCATTGAAGTTTGCATTTACTTGCATCAAACTACCAAATGATTGATTATTTGCTGCAGGAACTAACAAAACTGAGCTAATTTCTGATGCTAACTGTGTGTGTAAATATGCCGCCAAATCAGAATAATAAAATGTCTGGCCAAAATCCCAATTGCTTATAGAGAAATAATTATTAATAGCACCAATGATGCTAGTCTGTACTTCATTCGGCGTAGCATTTGTAGAAGGGTTCATAACTACTAGGAAATTCGCTTGCAATGACGGATCTGCCTTAGATCCAAATAATGGCTTATACACTGCACTATTAAAGATCAGTTCATCACTTATCATCTTAAAATTATTCAACGAACTATATGCATCAAATAATTCGTCTGTTGTGGGAGCACTAGGTTCCGTCACTGTTCCTGTGGTGTCTTGAATCCAATTTCTAAAGGCTGTATCGAATGATTGAGTGAGCAAATAGATGTCAATCAAATTCATAGGGCTAGGATCAATGCGTCTATTGCCTGGCGCATTATGTTTGTATTGGAAATACAAACCATAACGACCTACCCTAGTGATATAATTTGTTACAATATTCAATGTAGTTGCCGTGAATAATCCTGTTACTGAATTTATTGTATTTGCAGATTGATAAAACACTCCTTCACTAGTAGCATAAAATACTGTTCCTATTGCGAAGGTATTTACTGCCGATTTGATTTGTGCTTGAGTTGCATATGCATTAATGATTACGCCTGGAGCGACTGGAGTATATTTAATATATCCACCGTAAGTAGTAGATTGCTTAAAAAACACAATTTTGTTATTGACATTTACCGTAGGATTTACTATGTTTATAAAAAAATCAGGATTATCAGGAGCACCATTACCATTTATGCTACTGAATGTCACCTTAACTCTGTTCGGATCGACAAAACCATCACTTGCCGTAATTGAGTTTAATACTGAGCATGAGATATCATTCGGGAATCCAACTGAAGTGTCAGGCTGCGCATTAATTTTCAATACATTGATTGTATCTGCAACTACTTGACCTGTAGATGAATCATATACTTTTGCTAGTGGATCAAAATAAAATGTTGTTTCACTAACACTTTCAAAGATATAAGCTAATCCACGATAAAATGCATTATAACCAGTTGATGTTGGTTGAAACCAAATTAACCAACTGTTGTCTAAATTTTGATTTGATGTGTCTCCTGCAAATTGCAATGAAAATGGCGTGGTTGTGTTCAAATTTTGAGAATTTATAATCACTAGGGAACCAGTAGAAACATCGTATCTGATACCAAAAGTAACATTAGTAATAAAATTAGTTAGCATAGTCTTGCTAAGCGATGACGAAATTTGAAATTGATATTGAGGAATAATAGAAGTGACAATTGCGTTAGTCGGCAATACGCCATCGATTACAACAGGCCCGAATCCTGTAGATAAAATGCCTGTTCCGTTAGCAGTTCCATCTCCAGTAACTGCTCCTATTTGAAAATACAATACAGTTGAATCACCTGGATTCACCGGAGAGCCACTAGTCAGCAAACCTGCAGTTGAAAAATAAAATCCTGTGGGCGCAGTAAATTTAAGTAATGATCCTTGAGTAATATATTTGTTATTTGTTTGAGAAAAACTTCCCAACTCAACAATTTTTCCAGTAGAATCTGTGAAATATCCTGTCGTATTACTAGTCGTTGCAGTCACTTGATTCCAAGTCAATGCAGAGGAAAATCTAGGAAAATTTGCATAGAAAAATTGGAGCATTTCTGGACCTTCTAGTGCTTCTTGAATTTCACCTGTAATAATGTTGTTGATATCATTATTGTTAGTAAAACTAAATGCAAAAGATTGATCATCTTCTTCTTCGTATATGATGCCATCATCACAAAACACATTAGTGCTACTATATGTTCCTGTCACATCGATTACATCAATGAATCTACTAATGCCGCTAGACACACGATTAACAGCTTTGGCTTTTACAATTGTGCTGAAGGATGTGTATGGTAAAATGTTATAATCTTCACCATTCACCATTCGATTTTGTGTATAATACTGCTGCGGAGCTTTTAGTTTAATATCTGCTAATGATTCGCGACTAGTTGCAGTAGAAACTGTGTATTGTAGGCTAGCAGTCACCGTCATCGTTTCTATTCTACCTAGCCTACTAATATAATTGACAGGCACAACAATTCGTTGCATTTCAGTAGGGCTAATAACATATGTTAAACCGTTGCTAATACGATAGTAGACTCTAAACGTTCCTTGGGGAATATTCGCAAAAACACCATCACCAAATACTAAATCAACCTGATCATTTGCTCTAGAAACAACTTGATAGATATTTCTATTTGTCGCAGCGATACTGTTAAACGCAATATTCACTCCAGAAACTGCAGGGACTTGCTTCCACAGTGTGGATGGATTATTATTTGCATCAAGTTGATACAACCAAATGTCTGTATTATTGATATTATCAAAATTTACGCTAATGACACGATTAGTCAAAACTTCAGTGATATTAAAATCTTGATATGCAAGGGTTCCTTGTGTAAATCTGACAAAGAAACCTGTATTAGGACTTGTGTTTCCTGCATTATCATTTTGATAAAATAATGAGAATGGTGCGCCTGGAGTCGGATTCACTTCTGCTATAGTTCCAGAATTTATATCTGTTCCTGTCACTTCAAACGATGTATTAGTTCCATTGACTTTATTTTGAAACGAAAACACAGGTAATACGTTTGACAACGAATTCACTTGATATACATTTGTAGAAATGTTATTTACTAGATTAGTGGCAGCAGGGGTGCCAACTTTTTGTGCGGGTGAAAATGATGCATTCAAAATCGAATTAAACTGTTCTTGCCAATTAAGATTCGATGCATCATTCCAATTTACTGAAATGTTTGCGATATTGTTCCCTAAACTATCAATGACACTTTCCGTTGTTGATAGTGAAACTATTTTCATCTGTCCGTTTGCAGGAATATTTCTACTTGAATTGTAGCTTACCAGGCGCGCCAATTTCAAGATGCTGTCTCTACGTTCAGCAGTATCAATAAAATTTTCTCGTGAATTTAAATCTCCACGGAATGCTAAATTCTGACCGAAAAATGCGATCAATTCAATTAATGCGATATATTCACTGCTATCAATGAAGTCATTGAAATTTTCTGCATAGTTCAAGCGCAGATAATCGATCATCGCTTTTCTGATAGTTTGAAAGTCATATGATTGAAAATCAGCCTTACTAAAGGCTTGATAGATTTTCGTCCAGTCATTTACTGCTTGTAGATTTTGTGAGGCCATGTATTAACCCGATAATATGAATATTTATCTTGATTCTTTAAGGCTAATTTTAGTTAAATTGTGGTTACTGTAGAGAATAATTGCTGATTTTCATTATAAAAACTTAGCAACATATTTGCGGTTTGATTTGTGGGTATGTATGTCAATGTGATTGCTAGTTGAATACCTTTGTTAAATTGCGTAACGACGATATTTGACAATGAAACACGAGGGTCATTTCCAGCGATGGTCTGAATATCTTTAACCATTGCTGATTTCACATCTTCAGTGAAATTTTCAAATAGTAGATTCCAAATGATGGTGCCATAATTAGGATTCATTAATTTTTCACCTTTTCGGATGTTAAAATTATTTAGAATATCCCTAATAACTAAATCTATGTCAGACAAAGTAAATTTCTTTGTCTGACCGATGGTTGAAAAACCTATATAATTTGCCATACTAATATTTAGCTAGATCCTGTTCCTGTCGTTGATGCAGCACCTAGAACAGTTACTCCATATTTCCCCTGATTGAAATATTGTGACCCTGTTGTTCCGAAAGCATCTGATCCTGCTCCAGTATTTCTCCACTGGTTTGCACCGCCGGCACCCAATAGATGTCCAACCTGAAGCATACCTCCTACAGTTCCTGGATCATCTCCAGGTTGAATTGCGCCATTCTTAATCATTGCATTATAGTTGCTTTGAGTGTAATTTGTCATAACAGTTTCTTGAACATTAGGATTATTCAAGAAATCTTGTGCAGAATTGATTCCGTTATGCCCAGTCCATGCTGATGGATCATTCACTACTGCATTGCCTTCAGCATTATATGATGCAGGTGAAATATAGCCTTGACTTACTAATGCTGCTGCTCCCATCTGATACTTTCCTAGAAAATGCCCGTTTGAGCCACCTTGAACACTATAATTATCTCCGCTTTCATTATATCCTACTTGGGCTAAGTATGCTTGCGTTTGCGCTGTAGATAACGTTCCAAGAGCTTTACTAGGAATAGGTTGATTTTGTAATACTGATAACGGTGCGCCCTTCTTGACTCCTTTACCTACTTGTGTTTTTACTGCATCTTGTGTTATTGTTTGCCCATTCTTAGTAACAGGGACAGTTGAGGTAGAACTAGCAACTGGTGCAGTTCCTGCAGGATCTACAGGTCTTTTCCATGGTTCATGCGTAGGAATTTTTTGAGAAACAGGATCACTTAATGACGGGGCGGATGCTACTGGGGAACCTCCTCCATCATTTAATCCTATATGACTAGCATTAAAATTTAATGTTCCTGGCGATGTAACATTTGTTCCTGATCCACTGGACATGTTAAGCTGTGCGCCAGCCTTAAACAATAAATTGCTACCAGTTGTAAAATTAGTATCAGATTTACTATTCGTATATAGATTATTTCCTTGTAATTGCAGATTTCCTTTAGCATTTACTTGGAAATTACCGCCAGCGTCGATCCTAACATCTTTATCAAATTTCATGTTTAATGATCCGTTAGCGTGCAAATTAAAATCTCCTTGCACAAACATGTTAAAATCGCCAACGTTAGTCAGTTCAATCCATACTGTTCCTTTGGCGTTAGCAATATAAACTACTCCGCCATTATCATGCATTAAAAATTGGTGTCCAGATGATGACCTCAATCTAAACAATTGATTGTCACCAAACACGTCACCGTCATCCATTACAAATGTGTGGCCACCTTGACGTGCTGCAACATCAAAATCAGATTGTTGAAATGTTCCATTTTGCAACTTTGCAGCGAATTCAGGGTCTTGTGCTAAGTCGGGGTCGCGGCGGCCTGGCGAGCTTATTCCAAATACAGCGCCTGGAATATCTCGTTGGCTACTACTTGTAGTTGTCCCTCTAAGTGTATCTTTGTCTAAACCTTGAGTTTGCAAAATTTGATATTGGACAGTATGTAAAGGATGTGGGTTATTTAAAAAATCTGTTTTCTTCGCTTGTGCATCAATTTTATCATTAAATTCTACTACAGGTGCATTGGGTGCTGCATTGTCTGCAACATTAGTGCTTGCGGCAAGGCCAGGCACCATATAATGATTCGTTCCGTCAGGAACACAAGCAAACCAATAACCTCTATTTGGGTCGCCATTGACAAACATAACTAATACAACTGTTCCAGGATCAGGTGGCACAAACCACATACCATAACTTTGTTTAGTATAACCGAATTGATTTTGTTCTGTCTGTTGTGAACTTTTACCTGTATTAGGATTAACTACACCATAAAAAGGAGTAGCATAACTAACTGTTCTCCAAAATGTAGGATCTTCGGGATTTTGTGTTGAGGTGCTTGTATCATTTGCACCCAATTCTGGGATATACACTTGCAACCGACCATGGCGTGCAGGATCAACCACGTTTTTAACAACTGCTTCATATGGACCTGCATCAATTCTCACACCAGGTGCAAGATTTCTGTCGTAAATATCATTCTGCTTACGACCAACTCGTTTATCTAACATTGTTTAACCTTTATTGTCGTCTATTATTAGGATTTTGAATTACTAATACATTTAATTCTGGATTCGGCATAGCGCCTTGTCCTGGAGCTAATATATCCGATACCGTTCCAGTAAAGTCACTAACAAACGGAGTTTGCCCTACCTGCACCCTATTTGTGGGCGGTGGTAAATTAGAAACTTGATCAGTTGCATTACTAACCAAATTATTCAAAGTGGATATTGCACCATTTCCAAATGATGCTCCAGCTAAAACAGAAGCATTAATTTGTGTAGAATTTATACCAGATGGAGTGTCATATCCAGTAACTGATCGTTCTGCACTTGTATCTGATGTTGTTGTTCCTTGTGCAGTGTAATCGTTAGTTTGATTAGGTAATCTAATCATACTTAGTTTTTGTGTAAATTGTCCTGACACAAAGCTGGATGTAACTTGCAATACTCTATATAAGCCGTCAAACACATTATTAGTTGCTTGATATGTTGTTTTAGAAAGCAATCCAGTATTCATATCATAATCACCAGCAGATTTAAACGTTAATCTAACATCCACTTCTCCAGTATCCATTGGAATGGAACCCTTCAAATTTGTGATATTGTTGCCCACATATAAAATATCATCTTGTTTAATAAAATCAGGGTCACCAATTATTTCCATTGATACAGACAACATATCTGCTTGCGCTTTAGACAACAAATTAGCATGCAAGTCAGCTGCCATAGTTGTTTTAGTATCTTTAAATGCATATCCCGGGGCAGTAGCAGACATAATACCTGCTACTGGCTGAAAACTGCTGGGACTCAAATTACCTTGTGTTGCAATTAAATTGCTTTCAACCTGAGGATTATTGTTATCGGTTAGTGATTGTGAAGAGGTTGCCTGAGCTTGCGCTGGAAATGCAGTTACTGCGGTATAAAATAGTGCCTCGAAACTCAAATCTAAATTGATAATACTAGTATTTTCTCCAGTGAATAAGTATTGATAATCCTTAACATACTTACTTGCTTTACCTTGAGGGGCATATGGATATCTCACATTAAACATAGTGTATTTGTTTATATAATATGTGATCTTTTTTGCATACTTATTTCTAGTTTTATCAAAATCCAATAGTTGCACTTGTGTGGTAATTCTCCAATGTTCATATGGTTTATTTTGATTGTTTGTTGATGATCTTGGTGTTTCAGATGCTTGCGTTCCGCTTGTTGGATCCGTCAATTGATTTGTCATATAATCACTATTTCTAATAATGTTATTGATTAAATCAATTATTGATGTGCCTGCATTTATTCTGAATGTGTTTGTTGTATAATCAACAGTATAAGAACCTTGATTTTGGGAACTCTGCGCACCTTTGAGTTTGTAATCCTTTTCATCTTTATCATTCAAATATTGAACATTTTTAATATCTGTTCTTGATGGGATAGTGAGTTTCGCACTAGCGATTGCTGGATCAAATACAAACACATATTCATCCTGCTTTTGCATAGACTTATTTTGGACTAAATTAGCATTCCATTGATTCAATGCATCCTTTACACCAGTGACTATCATCGTTTGACTAGATGCATCTGTAGTAGGTCCAGGATTAGTGCTTTGTGCATTAAGTAGTGCTTGTGTCTGGTTATCTGTTGTAGCTCCCTGGAGTTGCTGAATTCTCTGTGCCAATGCCACAGTAGTTGATTCTTGCCTATTAGTTGATGTGTTTGCCGGCTTCGCCGCGGTCGCATTGAAAAAATCATTTATTGTAGATGCAGAAATTTCAAAATTAGCTGGAATTATAACCTGAGTATCATTATACGCAGCATGATTGACAGGAATTGCATCAACCTTATACACAGTTCCTTTCTCATTATAATTAATCTTCATACTAATCAAATTGATAGGTATAATTTTAGTTGTCCCAGGAATAGGATTTACAGGATTACCATTCGAATCATATCCGACAAAATCAATTTGAAATATATATGGCATGCTGATGTAATTATGTCCGTTTATGGACGCTGTGCAATCGATCAACCTATTCAACAGAGTGCAACCATATGGTTCTATAATGTCAAATTTCATACTTATTGCATTTGACCCTCTTGTCTCAGCATTTAAGCCAATTACTGTGTCAATTTCGACATTTTCGAAATAAAAATCATCTGTAAATAATGAATTTCTAGTAAAAGTGTTATTGCCATATAATCCTGCACTAGCAATCAACACATTTGACGGCACAAAGGATTCTGGATTTTCGATCGTATTATTATACGTGCCAGGAGGGACCATCATCAAAGAAAATCTATAAGTATATGTAGGATAACTATCTAAGATATTTGGTTTAGGGGCACTGTTTGACGCTGCTTTTCCGCTAGAAGAAATATCTGAAATAGCTAATTGTCCGAAGCCTGCATCCACACCAAATAGCGAGCCAGGCAGATTACTTGCTGATACAGAATTTAGCGTTGTGCTATTCAGCAATGCTGCTGATGAGGATGTATCTGTTCCGTTTGGTGTAGTAAAATTGTATGACGATGTTTGTGTTGTAGTAGCAAATAACCCAGGAGAACCTGGTTGTCCTGATATAGAAGATGTATTAACACTATCTGATGTATTAGTCAATCCAGTCGAAGGATTTTGTGGGATAGGTGGATTATTTAAACCCCTTCCTAAATCGGTTCCGCCTGGCAAGGGCTCGCCACCAGTATTAATGTTGTTTATAGCACTATCAGTAAGCTGCCCTAGACTATTAGTTAAACCAGGCATCTTAAATTCCTAATGCAGTCGTTAGAGTTTGCTTCGATGGAAGTTGTATATTCACACCTGATACGAAATCCCCGATAGGATCTTCTATAACATTCGGATTTCTAACGGCAAATACCCACCACAAGCCTGCATTTCCGTATAAGTCAAATGCCAAAAGGTCTGGGCGAAATTCGTAAATTTTATTGATCTGAAATATTTTATCATCTATATATTTCGGAAAATTTCTAAAATTAATAACATCTAGAAACTGACCAAAAGTATCAGTTGTATAATATGGAGAAGTTGCTGAATATTGTGCTGTGCTCATTATATGAAGTTTCCTGCGCCTTGAATTAATTGACCAGCAGCAAATTGACTCAATGTAAAGTTATTGTGCAATACTTGCCTACTGTAGATAGGAGCCACTGTAATTGTTATGGTGCTCATCGTCGGCAATCGTGTGCTCAACGAACTATTAGTTATTAAGTTTTGCACTGAAGATGTTCCAAATTGTTGAGGAGATGATGATGGTATTTCTACATAATCAACATCATTGGGCATCTCATGAGAAAAAGATTTTACAACACAAGGAACATGGGGGAAATAATTAGCACCATATCCATCCAAATACACTAACGGGGGAGGATTTCCTGCTAATGCATCTTGTCCGAAAAACATCTTTGTCGCGCTTCTGAAAAATTCAATGACTGCCATAAGATATGTGCCTTCTTGAATATTCTGAACTGTAAATTGGCCAGAAATATTAATTTCAGATACTTGAGATCCCTTATAAAAATAGTTTGCATAATTAGAGTGGGTCAATGTTGCTGACTCATAATCTGCTGTGTGTGACAATCCAACCGTTGGTGTATATGGAAAAATAACTCCACTCGTTCCTATGAGTGGCCACTGGATTCCTGGATTCGAGGATTGATAGAATATTCCAGCCGCTGGCGGCAAACTAATTCTTACACGCCAATCATTTGCTGGTGTAACTCCACCTAATGCACCAGCAATATTAAAACCCACAGAAGGAATTAATGATCGTAATGCTGAATTGCCCAATCCGCTAGAAATTAATCTATTCGCTGATACATTTGCAATATTTGTTAGATTTGTATCTACAAATGTTTGTGCAGAGTTTAGTGCTTGCGATGTTTGAGACGAGACAAAGCCGCCGACATTGTTATTGATGTAACTAGTCGCGCTATTGACAGTATTATCTACTGTGCTAGTGATGTTATCCAGGAATCCCATTGATTAAGCCATTTATATACAATATTTATCGGTTGCATAATAGCATGACATTATAGTAGAACCAGTTTTACTTAGAATGCTTGACTATGGCTGTATAATAATTATATAAGGAAGGAATTTAGATGGCCAATTATATCAATAACAAAGATTTCTTATTTGAAATCGCAAAAAGCAAAATTACATATTGCTGTTTTACTGAAAAAACTGATGCATATTACGATATCATTCTACCTAATGTAGATTTGATTCCAGAAAGTATAGAACAAGGTAGGCAAAATCGTGCTGATCGTTTATCAAAAATAGCATATGATCAAGGTTTAATAGACGCTAAAGCTGCCGGGCAAGCAAAACCAAAATCTGAAGATTTTCAAATCGATCCTACAACTATTTCTGATGATGAAATCATATTTCGAATCATGACTTGGGAACATATTCCAATGGAAGTAGTAAAAACTAAAAAAGAAGCAAAACTCAAGATTGAAGAATTTTTTCCTGAGGATTCTTTGTTCGAAGAAGAGACAACTATGATAGAAGTTCCGGCTGTCAGTTTAGATCCAGAATCTGGAATAGCAAAGCCGAAGATGAAATATGTGAAGGTAAATTTTCCACCGTTCCAACATTTCAAATACGTTGATGGATCAATCACACTAATAGGTAAAAGTCATTGGAAAGGCACACTAGAAGATGGACATTTCTCTAAGGATCACGGTGCCATGACAAGAAAATTAGCAGAAATGTTTATTAAATTGTGCGATAGATATGCTACGCGTAGCAATTGGCGCAGTTACACATACAATGATGAAATGCGTGGCCAAGCCCTTCTACAACTCTCACAAGTTGGATTGCAATTTGATGAATCAAAGAGCAACAATCCATTCGCATTCTACACCACTGTCACCACTAACTCCTTCTGTCGTATCCTCAATGAGGAAAAGAAACGACAATCGTTGCGAGATGATATCCTAGAATCATATAATCTTAATCCGTCATTTACTCGGCAAAATGAATGGAACAATTATGATGATTGATGGATGAATCAGTATTGCTAATCATTTACAAATCCTGCATAATCATTGAATGACTACAAATTTATTTAAGAAGGCAGTGTTTTTTACAGATATCCATTTCGGAAAATCTAGTAACAGCTTAGCCCACAACAATGATTGCATTGAGTTTATTGAATGGATGATTAAAGTCGCTAAGGAACAAGGATGTGAAACATGTTTCTTCCTAGGCGACTATCACAACAATAGAGCAAGCGTTAATGTTCATACGTTGAACTATGCATTGAAAGGTCTTGAACTTATCAGCGCAGCATTCGATCAAACGTATTTCATTCCTGGAAATCACGATCTATATTGGAAAGAAAGCCGACAAATTCAGAGTATGGAATTTGCAAAACATCTTCCTAATATTACTATCGTAAATGACTTTTTTAAGCAAGGCGATGTTAGCATCGTACCATGGTTGATTGGGGATGACTACAAAAAATTGAGCAAAATTTCTGCACAATATATGTTAGGACATTTTGAGTTACCTAGTTTCTATATGAATGCTCAAATACAAATGCCTGAGCATAGCAACGGTCCTAAGAGAGAACAACTCTCAAAAATTGGGCATGTGTTTAGCGGTCACTTTCATAAACGTCAAACAAATGGTAACATTACCTATATGGGAAATTGCTTCCCTCACAACTTCTCTGACGAAGGAGATGATGATAGAGGTATTATGATCTTAGAATGGGGTCAGGAGCCAGTCTATCAAGCTTGGCCTGATGCTCCTGCATATAGAATTTATAGTTTATCTCAAATTCTAGAAGATCCAGCACAATTCTTAAAACCAAAACGACATATCAAAGTAAATCTTGATGTGGATATTTCTTATGAAGAAGCAAATTTCATCAAAGAAACATTCATTAAACAATATTCGTTAAGAGAACTAACTCTTATACCTACTAAAAATTCCGAGCATGAGCATGATTCGACCACTGGCGAAATCAAGTTTCAGACCGTCGACCAGGTAGTTTTTGAAAACATCAACGATATTTCTAGTGAATTCTTTAACAACCAGTTATTATTAGATATCTACAGGAGCCTTTAATGTCAATAAAAATTAAGAGTTTAACCTGCAGAAATTTTATGTCTGTAGGAGCAGTTAGTCAAGGTGTCAATTTCGATAGAAATGACTTGACAATGGTATTGGGTGAGAATTTAGATTTAGGAGGCAATGATGCCGGTGCTCGGAATGGTGTGGGTAAGTCTGCTATTCTTAACGCTATTAGCTATGGTTTATATGGACAAGCTATTAGTAATATTCGACGTGATAATCTCATTAATTTGACGAATGGCAAAGGGATGCTCGTTACTATCGATTTTGAAATTGATGGTAAAGAATATCGAATTGAGCGTGGTCGTAAGCCAAATGTTTTGCGCTTCTTTATTAATTCTGTTGAACAACAAGTAAAAGAAGATGCGGCGCAAGGTGACAGCAAAGAAACTCAAGCTGATATTGTTAGAACATTGGGTCTATCTCATGATATGTTCAAGCACATAGTTGGATTGAATACATATACTGAACCATTTTTAAGTCTCAAAGCTAACGACCAGAGGGAAATCATTGAGCAATTGCTAGGTATCACGTTGCTATCTGAGAAAGCTGAAAAGTTAAAAGAGTTGGTCAAGGCCACTAAAGATATGATTACTGAAGAAGAATATCGTATCAAGGGCGTATCAGATGCGAATACAAAAATTCAAGATCAAATTTTAAGCATTGAACGAAAACAGACTCTTTGGAATCGAAAAAAGAATCAAGATTTAGATGTATATCATGGAGCACTAGACTCATTGATGCATTTGGATGTTGCTTCTGAAATTGAGACACACAACCAATTAGTGTCTATCAAAGCAAATAGTCAAGAATTGAGGCGTATTGAAGATACCATTAATAGATTGACGAATGATGTAGCTAAAGATGCTAAGAGTATCCAAAAGATAGAAAAGTATCTCATAAATTTAGAAGCGCATAAGTGTCATGCATGTGGTCAGGAAGTTCATGATGCTCATGCAGAACAAACTAAAGATGATTATAAAAAACAACTATCTGAGTTAGAAAGCTTAGTAGAAACAAATAATCGGTTAATTCTCGAACAAGAAATCAAGAAATCATTCATAGAAATTCCGAAAATAATTCCTACTACTTTCTATAATAATGTAGAAGAGGCATATAATCACAAGAGTGAAATTGAAACCTTACAGAAAACAATTGAACTTAAACTAGCTGAATCTGATCCTTATGTCGAACAGATTAAAGAAATGAAAGAAGTTGGGCTGGAAGAAGTAAGTTATGACTATCTGAATGAATTGGTTAGACTTCGTGAGCACCAAGATTTCTTGTTGAAGCTACTTACAAATAAAGACTCATTCATTCGTAAGAAGATCATAGATCAGAATCTGAGTTATTTAAATTCACGCTTAGAATATTACTTGTTGAAAATTGGTTTGCCTCATCAAGTTGTATTCAAAAATGATTTGACTGTTGAAATTACAGAACTAGGAAGAGAATTAGATTTCGATAATTTAAGCAGAGGTGAGCGTAATAGATTGATTCTTAGCTTAAATTTTGCATTTAGAGACGTTTGGGAAGGATTGTATCATCCTATCAATCTACTTGTCGTTGATGAAACGTTAGACAGCGGAATGGATTTAGCTGGTGTTGAAAATGGATTAGCTCTACTAAAAAGTATGGCTAGAGAAAGAAATAAAAGTATCTGGTTAGTATCACACAAAGATGAACTTATTTCTAGAGTTAGCAATATAATGCGTGTTGTGAAAGAAAACGGCTTCACAAGATTTGAATCAGAAAGTTAAAATAGGGGCTCAAGCCCCTATTTTAGTATTATAAAAATTTACTAAGTAAATATAAAACTATGACAACAAAAGTTAATGGAAAGTCCAAAGGTAACACATTCGAACGAAAGATAGCAAATCTGCTATCAGATCGATTCAAAATTGCTACTGGTTTAGATCAAGCGTTCAGACGCAACCCAGATTCCGGGGCGTTCATGGGCGGAAAGAATCAAATCCGAGCGAAAACACACGATCTAGAAAAAGCAACATTCGGCGATATTATTTGTCCCAACAATTTTAATTTTTCTATTGAATGTAAGCACTATAAAACTGCACCTACATTCAAGAGTATCGTTGATGGGAAAGTAAAACAATGGGATGATTGGCTGTCACAAGCTGAACAAGATGCGACTAATTGCGGAAAAGATGTGATGCTTATTGTAAAATACAATAATGTTGACGAAGTGGTATTTGTAAAAAATCTACCAGTTGATGTTGAATCTATTCTAACTTACAACGACTATAAACTAACAACAATCGACAAAATTTTGTTGTTAGAGGACCGATTGTTCTTTTCATTAGAATAATGTCCCTAAGGGACATTATTCTTCATTATCTTTCTTTTTTCTTTCTTCTTCAATTTTAGCTGCTTTTCGTTCAGCTTGCTTTTGCATCCAAGTTTTTTCTGGATGCATGTTTATTTTATATGGATTTCCAGGACGAAATGGCTTACTATCATTATCATTCATCACCGTCATCCTCATCAATAGAATCATCATAGGCGCCTGGAGGATCTTCAGGTTTTTGTTTTAATGTATTAAACAATGCTGCTTGTTCGCACATTTCACGAACCGTCAATCTACTAGTCTTACAATGAGTTGCTTTCAATTGCAAAGTAGCAATTAATGTAGGGGCTTTTGTGTTGTTTGCTTTATTCATTTCAAATTCGAAACATTCGCCTTCTAAAAATAACCAACAAATCCATTGCCAGGAATCTGGATCTTGACCGATCAAAACTGCTGCCTGGGGCACTGACGCATCTTTTTGCTTTTTACCGTTAAATTCTTTATACAAGTAACAGCCATTTGCTCTAGCGAATCTATATCCATGTTTATTAACTGCTTTCAACGCTATTTTTACTGATTCTCTGAATTCTTCTCCAGATATATTCTTAATCTTTGTTGTAACGTCTTTCCATTTTTGAGTCAAAGAGCAGCCCATTTCAATCATCGGAGCTTTCATGCCTTGAGGCACCTTAGGTGCATAGCTCAACTTAATCATCATTGGTCGTTCTTTTGTTTGTTGCGTTTCAGTAGTTGAATTATCAAATAAATCGATCTTCAAATAATGAAGATATTCGGGTAGGGTATTAGACATGCTACATCTCCTTAAAAGTTTTGAGAACGCTCCTCAGCGCACCCAGACTAAAAGGCGTTCTTCACGCACGATTAGCCTAGGTATTTTACAGCAGCACAAACTTTTAAGGTCGAGACATTACATCTCAATAGTATTTATTATTTTCTCAGAATTCAACATTTTAGTCAAGGTATCTGGGAAATATAAAATGCTGCGGCCGCACATAAAAAGCGCGGATCATTATTAAGTAAGTAATAAGAAATAATAAACAAGTAATAAACAAGAAATAAGAAAGATTAAACAAAATGGCTCGTAGAGACCACTTTGAATAATAGGCATACTGCTTGATGAACCAACTGCACTGCGCGCTTCGCTTGCTCTTCGGGCGCTGCCCTCAGTAAGACGCATTGGGAGGGAGTTCCGTTTTTAAGCGCAAAATAAAAGAGGATAAAAATAAATTCTATCCTCTTGTGATTGTGTATGATAATAAGATATACTAAAAAAAATCTCTTCCGCTTTTCTTTGTTACCTCTAAGTTATCTTTAACGATATCTGAAATGATTTTACGGTCTTCGTAAGATAATGTCATGGCCTCGTCATAACTTAAGGATCCTCTCATATACCACATTGTCTTTAATGCTTCATGTTTTAGGGATTTGCATTCTCTTTCCAGCTTATCTATAAGGGTCTCTAGCTGGTCTGCTGGAGTTTTCAAGACCCTTAACCGAAAAAACGTGAGTAGTTGAAAACTAAACCAGACTCAAATTCATGCTGACAATGAGTGCATTGGACATGCAGTGGCTTAAGAATACTTGCGTCATTTAAACTCTTAATTTTCTCTTGCATACCTTTGTAGGTGGCTCTTGAACAGTTCATCAAAAACTCAGTAATATGCGATTTATCAGTCACTTTTACGCCTTCTTGCGTCGTTATACACTCAATATGAGTGGCAATATTTTGCACTGCTAGTAAGGTAATCTTTTTGACACTTTCCTTCATTATACGTGATTTTTCTTCATCAGGAAGTTCAATGTCCATAAGAGCTTTTACTAAACGGTCTTGTTCAAATTGCACCATATCATCTGCATTTGACTCTAGATATGTCTGAGGTTTGAATGAAATCTTTAACCCATCAAATACAACTGGAGAGGAAAAATTTGCAGTCTTAATTCGTTGTAACACTGTTCGAAGATCGATAGCAAAATCATTTTCTGAAGTGCATGCTGGGCAATCGATTGTTACATCCATTTCAATACCATAACTTGCAATACGAATTGCAATTAAGATAGCATCAATATCTGTAATAGGTGCATTCCATGCATTCTTGATTGCTGGGACACAATTGTGAATCAAATCTACAACAGCACTTCCATTGAGTAATGCATCAGGTGTTTTCAAAGTGATTTCATCACCTACTCTCATAGGATATATTGGGAGTTCTCCTGTTACAGGAATTTGAACATCGCCATCCTTCCAATATTTGCCATCTGATGGCAACTTTAGTTGAACAGTTGGTTGTCTAAATGATTTAGACAGTGGATTTGTGTTATCTGACATGGGATTTTTACCGATAAATAGTTATATACATATTTATGGACAAAAATGAGCATAAAATTTAAAATTGCTGGTCAAGAATATACTGTTGATGGCGCAGCAGAAGAAGATACATTGCTAAGAATTGAAGCTTTGTTTAAAAAGGCAATGAACACGTCTGGCTCAGTTTTTGATCCAAAAGCGCAGCAGAATTTTGCTAAAGCTATCAAAGACTCTACAAAATCATCTACAAATTTAAATGACTCATTTGATGATTTAAATAATTCAGTAGAAGATGCAGACAAATCATTTGATGATGTTGTAAAACATGAAAAAGATCGTGAAAAACAACGTGAATCATCGATGAATGACTTTAAAAAAGCAGTTGCAACAAATATTGTTGCTACTTCGCAATATTTTGCTCATAGTATTCAAGACGCTGCACATTCTCTTATTGATAGTTTGTCACACGCGTCTTCCCCAGAAGATGGTGTTATGGCTTTTGCGAAAGTAATCGACACGACAATCAATGTTATATCAGATGGAATTAAAGCTGTTGCTAGTGCAATTCCATATATCGGTACGGCAATTGCAGGATTGACTGGAGCCGCTGCTGAATCTGCAAAATTTTTGAATGATTTTTTGGCTGGTCAATTAGTGAATGTTATTCAAAGTTATGGAAAGATTAGCTCTGAAGGTATCCTTTTAGCCGACGGAATCACAGAATTGAAACAAACTGCGAATCAAGCGGGGGTTGGTATTGGCGACTTCAGTGATGCACTATCCAGAAATGCAACAGTAATTAGAAATGTTGGTTTAGGTATGACTGAGGGCTCTCAAAAATTTGGTCAAGCAATTGCGTCATTGAGAAATAGCACTGAAGGTTATAGCAATAAATTATTTGCATTGGGTTATAATTTCCAAGACCAAGCAGATATTGTTGCTGCATCGATGAATAATTTAGCTAGAACTACTAATGTTCAAAAATTGAATGGTGATCAAATTGCACAGCAATCATATGAATATGCGAAAAATTTAAAAATTATTTCTGATATCACTGGTCAGACTGCAAAGCAACAAATGGAAGCACAACAAGCTGCAAATTTGAATATCGCTGTGCAAAATAAATTAGCTCAATTGGGACCAGAAGCTGCTGAAAAATTTAATCAAATAATTGCAGCAACGCCAGAATCTATGAGAAAGGCTGTTGAGCAACAATTAGTATTGGGTTCAGTAGTAGATCAACAATCAGCAATTATAATTGCTAATAATAAAGATGCTGCTGAAGCAATCCGTAGTTCAGTTAGCATTCTAACTGATTCATCTAAGACTGCTGCTGAAGCCGCACAAGAAACTGTGGGTAGATGGGCAGATGCAGGCCAATCATTACAGAAGAACGGAGTCGCTATTGCTGCCGCCACTGCTGATCTAGCAGGGGTTAGCGGAACAGCGGGAGAATTAGGTAAAACAGTTTTTAATTTGAATTCTGAGCTTGTCAAATATTCAAGGGAGGGTGTAGCGGCAGCAGTGGATGCTGAACAAAAATTAACTACTAATGCTGACTCTCTTACTAGAAATTTTGCTACTCTGTCAGATGATATGCTTAAATTTAAATCTATAATTGAAACAGATGCAACAAATGCAGTAGAGGGATATTCCAAAATTCTAGTTAAAATGGCAGATTGGATTGATAAAACTCTAGTCAAATCAGAATCATTATTGGGAATTAATAATCCTGAGGACAAAGGCCCACCTAAGGAAAAAGATATGGGTGTATGGAATAGCTTGATGAATGCTATGATTTCTTTCTTCACTGGAGCAAATCCAGGACCTGCAACAATGGCAGCTAGGCAAGCTGCTGCGAATGCACCTAATGTCGATGTTGTTCCGGCATTTGCTGATGGCGGTATTGCTAGCGGATCTAAAAATGGATTTTCTGCAATGTTACACGGAACTGAAGCTGTAGTTCCGCTCCCAAATGGGAATTCTATTCCAGTCGATATCAATACAGATGATTTAAAAAGAGATAATGAGACTAGAAATGCAAATGCCGACCATAGAAATGATTTAGTAGATGAAAAAATGTTAGCTACATTGCAAGCATTATTGAACACTCAAGAAGATGGTAATTATTATTCTAAGCAAAATGCAGGAATATCCAATGCACAAAATAATTTACTAAAAAATTTGGTAGATCAAATGACCCTAAACAATGAATTATTGAATAAGATTTACAAAACGAGTTACTAAAATCATAAATAATAGACACATATAATGGTCCCAAACAATGGCAAAGTGGCAAAAACATTTTAAGTCGGCGAATGTATATGGGTCTGCTAGCCCCATGGCTAGCGCCCAAAAAGCACAACCAGCATATCACAACTATCAAAGTCAGTTGCCTGACGTATATATTGGGCACCCAAATCGTGTTGAACGATACAATCAATACGAGCAAATGGATGGTGATGCAGAAATTAATGGTTGTTTGGATATTATCGCTGACTTTTCTACACAACTCAACATAGAAAATAATACTGCATTCAGGGTAGAATATTATGAGACTCCAACTGACAGTGAAGTAGAAATTATTAAAAGTCAGTTGCAGCAATGGTATAATATTAATCAATTTGACAAGAGAATATTTAAGGTATTTCGTAATACTATTAAGTATGGAGATCAAGTATTCATCCGTGACCCAGAGACATTTCAACTTAGTTGGGTAGATATGTCCAAAGTTGTAAAGGTCATTGTAAATGAAAGTGAAGGTAAAGAACCAGAACAATATGTCATCAAAGATATTAATGTCAATTTGCAAAATTTGACCGTGACACAAGTTAATGTAAGTGATGTGGCAACAAATCACCCTCAAGTTGGCGGCCCTAGCGGTTCATATACTCAACCTAACACCCCATATGCAGGCGGATCACGTTTCGATCATAAGCTTAATGAAGATGCTATTGAAGCTGAACATATCGTCCATTTATCATTGACTGAAGGTCTTGATATTAATTGGCCTTTCGGTAATAGCGTTCTAGAAAATATATTTAAAGTCTTTAAGCAGAAAGAATTGCTTGAAGATGCAATTTTGATCTATCGTATTCAGCGCGCCCCGGAACGTAGAGTATTCTATGTTGATGTGGGTGATATGCCTGCTCACTTGGCAATGGCTTTCTTAGAACGAACTAAGAATGAAATTCACCAAAGACGTATTCCATCTCAAACAGGTGGTGGAGCAAACGTTCTAGATGCGTCATATAATCCATTGTCAATGAATGAAGATTTCTTTTTCCCTGTAAATTCAGCAGGTAAAGGTAGCCGGGTAGAAATTCTTCCAGGTGGCCAAAATCTAGGTGAAATTGATGATTTGAAATATTTCAACAATCGTCTAATGAGAGGATTGCGTATTCCTTCATCTTATTTGCCTACTGGCCCAGAAGATGGCACTAACACTGTCAATGACGGTAAAGTTGGTGTAGCATTGATTCAAGAATGGCGTTTCAATCAATATTGCAAGCGTTTGCAGAACATTATTTCTGATGTTCTAGATCGTGAATTTAAAATGTTCTTGCGTTGGAGAGGATTTAACATTGATAGTAGTTTGTTTAAACTTTACTTCAATGAACCTCAGAACTTTTCTAAGAATCGTCAAGCGGAAATCGACA
>Ga0210406_10001593_pt1 | contig 27345 bp, 20 predicted proteins | sample IncBWC30MmetaG_FD_155454 | JGI IMG/M metagenome (GOLD analysis project Ga0210406, IMG submission 155454) | Forest soil microbial communities from Barre Woods Harvard Forest LTER site, Petersham, Massachusetts, United States - Inc-BW-C-30-M | ecosystem: Environmental > Terrestrial > Soil >... | reverse complement strand
CGCCTCCCGCGAATATGTCGCCAACTGGTATCTCGAGCACTTGAGCCCGGAATTCGCACGCCAGGAGAGCGGCCCCAAGAAGCTCCCCGAAGCCCTCCGCGACTCCCGCATTTCCGATGACGACATTGCCTTCGTCGGCGAACGCGGCGACCAGGTTCGCGCCGTCTCTCTCGCCGCGGAAAACACCGGCACCAAGATCACCCTCCTCCGCTCTTTCACCAAGCCTACCGCCCCCGCTCCCGGGCCGCCGTCTCCAACCCAGTAGCACTCCCCCCCGCTTTCTCCTATCCAGGGGTTGTCATCAGCCTGCCGAAGGATTGCACTCTCCTTCGCAACTCGACACAGCCTTTTCTTTCGCAGTCTCCACGGGTGAGTAATCTTGGAAATCATGCGACGTGTACAATGCTTTTAAGCAAGGAGTGAGAATCGAGAATGGAACAAACAGGCTTATCACTCCTTCCTAGTCTTACTTGCCGGGGGAACAGTTAATGTGGGCAGTTTGTTGTGTCGAAAGACGAGTTGGCCTGGCGGTTGGATTGTTATTCTGTTGTTTTGTACTCGTGGTTCTGCATGCACCGGCAACGTCCACCGGCGACAACAAGAGCATGAGTTTTGGACAGCGCGATGCCGCAGAAGAATGCGTCAAGAAGGTATATCAAGCAGTCGAAGACGGGTATTACGACGCCTCATTTCATGGAATTGACCTAAAAGCCCGAGCTAAGGAAGCGAAAGACCGCATCGCCAAAGTTCAGACATTGAGTGAAGTCTATGGTGTCATTGCCTGGATGTTGGACGGTCTCAACGATTCGCACACGTTCTTCCTCCCTCCGCTTCGACCGTACGACGTGGATTACGGATGGGAATTCGGTTTCGTTGGAGACAAGTGCTACATCACCGAAGTCCGGCCAGAATCGGATGCCTTTAAGCAAGCGATCAAACCGGGTGATGAACTCATATCTTTCGAGGGATTCGCCGTTACTCGAGAGAATTTTTGGAAACTGCAATACGCCTTTGAAGTCCTCGCTCCACGTTCTGGGATACATATGACCTTGCGGAGCCCTGACGGCAATACGCGTACAACTCTTGTGAATGCCAAGGTAGAAAAACTTGCCAAGCAATTGGATATTTTCGGTCCCGGCGAATGGTTCCGGTCAAAAGATATAGGGCGTTTGTGGGAGCCTCGCGTGGTGGAGATGGGCGATGACCTGATGATTTGGAAACTCCCGCGTTTCAACATCGACGAAGGCGAGATCGACAAATACATTCGTCAAGCCCGGAAGCACCGTGGGCTCATCCTGGATTTGCGCGGCAATCCCGGGGGCGGTGAATTAGTACTTTCCAGACTGCTCGCATCTGTGTTTGATAGAGACGTAATTCTCGGCGATAAAATTCAGCGGCATCAGACCAAGCCTTGGAAAGTAAAATCGCGAGGCGCCGCGAGCACATATTCTGGCAGGCTCCTCGTGCTGATCGATAGGCAGTCGGCATCCGCAGCCGAACTTTTTGCACGTGTGACTCAGATTGAGAAGCGTGCCTTGGTCTTAGGGGACCGATCCGCCGGCATGGTCATGGAATCGCGGCACTCATATTTTTCCGCGGGCCAGTTTGACCCTATTGTGGCGGGCGTTAGCATAACGGAGGCGGACCTCCTCATGACCGACGGCAAAAGCCTGGAACATGTGGGTGTGAATCCGGATAAGGTTGTTCAGCCAACACCGGAAGACCTAGCCACAGGCCGCGATCCGACTCTGGCATTTGCCGCTGCGGAACTTGGAGTTCAGCTCAAGCCAGAAGAGGCTGCAAAGCTATTTCCTACCATTTGGAGGACCGACTGACTCTGTTGTCTTGGGAAGTGCTACGCTTTCTCCGTGCCCGCTGTCAACAAATTCGAACGGCTTCGACCCGGCCACCCGCCAATGTTTGCTTGTCGACGTCTTGTAATTGAAAACCTATGCAAAAGAAAACGAAAACCTTGATTTCTCTCGTTGTACTAGCTTTGGCCCTGGCAGCGTCAGCCTCCTTCAAGGTCTATTTCTTGGCCGATCATGTCGGCGCAACGCTGTTTTCGAGGGGAGATGAGGCGTAATTCCTGGGCGCTGGGCACACTGGCTACCGGTTCAGCTATCTAGAGTATCCTCTGGCTCGGATCATGGAATACTTCAATGCGCCACCTTCTGCTCAGTATCGGCGTGGCTCTTTGCTTGTTATCCACGTAACGCCCTCTGCGCTTGAACGTCACATAGATGATGATCGCGATGACGCTGCGACGGGTCCTGGTTTTATGACCCCATTCGAAGACGGCTTTTATGCCATGTGTTCAGGAGCTGCTCTCTGCAAGTGGACCACGAAAGGTTTTGAGCCGGCAACGGTAGAAGAACAGCGAAGGCTCGATGGCGGCAACCGGCTCGTCCGAGGAAGCATGAACAATCAGATTGTTAACGGATGGCATGTCCGTGAGTCTTTTCGTTCGCCCGGCGATCACGCCGAAGTTGAAATCGGCAAGAACCTCGCGATTTCCGTGCAGAATCACGCCACCGATATGCGCGCGTACCCATGGGTCTCTGTCGATCTGCTGCGTCCAGGTCAGACGCCCGAGAGCTTATACAACGTCGACGGAACCCCCCGAAGAGTCAGTAGCAGCGAATACGAACAAACACTTGGGAAACGTTGATTGATGCGGCGGATCGGGGACGGGTGGCCCGGACGATAAATCCAGATGCTATTCGTTTGCGTGGGTGCCCCACCCTCGGGGTTAGAGGGTGGGTCTTGGGTTTCCTGCTCCGCTCATCTTTATCCTTCATTCCTGAAGAACGTCGATAGAAAGAAGCGCTGACCCCGTTCTTGCGTAGTACCCCCATAGGGGGGAGTCGTCTGCTTAATTCTTCAAGCTTTCTACCTTCAATCGGTAATCCCGAGCGGCCCGGGACTGTCAACTTTCAACCCTCCCATCCCCTCCGCCGCTCGTCACGGCTGATCGAGTGTGAACGAAATAAACAACAGCTTCTGGTCGCGCTGGATCTGCAGAGCAACGGGCGCTCCCGGCGGCAGAGCTTTGAGCGCACCACGCAGACGGTCCAGCGTAGTCATGGGCTGGCCATTCAGCGTGCGAATCACGTCTCCGGCGTTCAGCGGCACTTCCACGCTGGCCCCCGCCGAACGCGCAGCAACGATAATCCCATACGGGTCCCGCAAATCCGCCGCCATCGATGCAATTTTCTTATCAATTTCCACCCCGAGAATTCCCAGCATGGGCACAAGATTTTTCTCCGGGTCGGCCAGCGCGGTGATCTGATCCATGTCGCGCGGCGGCTCCATCACGGGGACGTCGAAAACCAGCCGGTCTTTTCCGCGAAAGATGTCCAGATGGACTTTGTCTCCCGTCTCCAGCAAATAGAAATGAAATGCCACCAACGGCAGATTGTCCGCGGACTTTCCATCCACGGCCGCCAAAACGTCTCCGATCCGTACGCCTGCCGCTTCGGCCGGGCTGCCCGGCAAAACGTCGGAGACGACCACGCCGTACGGTCGCGGGAGGCCCAGCGCCGCCGCCATGCTTGGCGTAATCGTTTGGATTCCGATTCCAATTTCAGCGCGGTGCAAATGGCCGAACTTTCGCAATTGCCGGTAAGCGACGTTCACCACGTTGCTCGGGATCGCGAATCCCAGCCCTTCGTTTCCGCCCGATTGCGTCAAAATAAAAGTATTCACTCCCACCACTTCTCCATTCACATTCACCAGCGGACCACCCGAATTCCCCGGATTGATCGGCGCATCCGTCTGGATGTAGATCATTGGCGAATCCGGTTCCGTCTGGCGCGCCACTGCTGAAACAACCCCCATCGTGACCGTATTGCGCAATCCCCCCGGACTCCCGAAGGCAAAAACAATTTCTCCCTGGCCCAGTTTTCGGTATACAGCCAGCGCCAGCGCGGGAAGTTTTTCGGCGTCAACTTTGATCACCGCAAGATCGATCTCGCGGGACACTCCAACAATGCGCGCTGGTATGATTGTCGTTCGAGTCGACAGCGCGGCATCCAGCGAGCCATCCGCCTCTGCAGACGGCACCACAACCTGTACCTTTTGTGCGCCGTTCACCACGTGCGCGTTCGTCACAATGTACCCGCTGGGATCGATCACGAATCCCGAGCCGATCGCGCGCTGCCTGCCGATCACCGCGTTGGTGTTTCCGCGCTCACCTTCTTCAAGCGGGCCGTAGCCGGTCACCAGAATCTGCACCACGCTGGGCGACACTTTCTTGATGAGCGCATTGACCGATTGGTTGAGCTTGCGAAGTTCATCGCTGGAATGATCCGGGGATTGCCCGCGTGCGGCCGGCAAATGGACAAGTAGAAATAACGCGCTGCCGCAGAGAGCTCTGACAAGCTGCATCGCCAAACGCCGGCTGATAATGGGGCGGGTGCTGGATTCGAACATGGCTACTCTCCTCAAAACTGTCTTCCATCGAACTGATGCTTCGGAGGCCCCTAGAGTACAACGAATCACCCGGCCCCCCGGTTTCACCTCGACATCAGCAAAATCCTTGTCAGTAGCAATCTTCGTGTAAAGATACTCTGACCCAAAATGCGGTTTCCTGCATCCGATGCAAGAGGTAGTCTGGCGCCCGCGGGGCTTGCCGGAACAGGCACGCGTTCCGACGTCAGCGCTGCTGTTTTCCGCGGGAAAGTGCGACCATAACCTGAAACTTTCGGGCGAGAGGGCCATCCAAGCATGCCACGAATCCAGACCACGGAAGACCGCCGGCTCGAAGAAGCGCGCATTCGAACGAACCACTGGAAGCGCTGGGGGCCCTATCTTTCCGAACGGCAGTGGGGAACGGTCCGCGAGGATTACAGTCCCGGGGGCACGGCGTGGGAATTTTTTCCGCACGATCACGCGCGTTCCCGTGCGTATCGCTGGGGAGAAGACGGCATCGGCGGCATCAGCGATCGTCACCAAATGATCTGCTTTGGGCTGGCGTTATGGAACGGACGCGATTCCATTTTGAAAGAGCGCCTTTTTGGCTTGACGGGGAATCAAGGCAATCATGGCGAGGACGTGAAAGAATATTATTTCTACCTCGATTCAACTCCCACACACAGCTATATGCGCATGCTTTACAAATATCCGCAGACCGAATTTCCCTATGAAAGTCTCGTGGAAGAAAATGGCAGGCGCGACAAGGGCGATCCGGAATTCGAATTGCTCGATACCGGAGCATTTTCCGGCAATCGCTACTTCGATATTTTCGTGGAGTACGCGAAAGCGGACGTCGAAGACATACTCATTCGAATCACGGCGGTAAATCGCGGGCCGGAAGCCGCCACGTTACACATCCTTCCGCAACTCTGGTTTCGAAACACGTGGTCCTGGGGCAAGGATCTGCGGCGACCGGTGGCGCGAAAAGCGACAGGCCCGCCCGGAAGGGCGTGCGTTGAGCTGCAGCATTGGCAATACGGAAAGCGCTGGCTGCTGTGCGCGGGACAGCCCGAATTGTTGTTCACGGAAAACGAAACCAACAGCGCGCGTGTTTTCGGCGGAAAAAATCGGTCACCCTACGTGAAAGACGCATTCCACGAATATGTAATTCGCGGCAACAAGGCGGCCGTCAATCCCGAGCAAATGGGAACAAAGGTAACCCCGTATTACCCGCTTGAACTTAATCCCGGTCAGCTCGTCACGCTCAAACTGAGACTCACCGACATGGAGCCTCTTGGGGGGATGGAGACTGGTGTGGGTAAGGTGGGCGGAGAAGTTTCGCCCGGCGAAGCCGAGCGCGCCGAAGGCGTTCCCGGCACTAACGACTTTGATGCTGGATTCGACGGCCTGTTCGTGACGCGCCAAAAAGAAGCCGAAGAGTTTTACGCGGCGAGAATCCCCAAAGAGCTCTCCGACGATGCCAAGGCCGTCATGCGGCAGTCGTTTGCCGGGATGCTGTGGTCGAAGCAGTTTTATCATTATGATGTTCAAACGTGGCTGGAGGGCGATCCCTCCGGTCCCCCGCCACCAGCGGAGCGCTGGAACGGCCGCAACAAGGATTGGACGCATCTCTACAACGACGACATCATGTCCATGCCGGACAAATGGGAGTATCCGTGGTACGCGGCGTGGGACCTGGCGTTTCACTGCATTCCGCTAGCGCTGGTTGATCCGGATTTCGCGAAAGATCAGCTTATCCTGTTGCTGCGCGAATGGTACATGCACCCGAACGGGCAATTGCCCGCTTACGAATGGGCTTTTGGCGACGTGAATCCACCGGTGCACGCGTGGGCGGCGTGGCGCGTCTACAAAATCGATCGGCGCGTGCGCGGCACTGCCGATCGCGCCTTTCTGGAAAAAGTCTTTCACAAGCTGCTCCTTAATTTCACCTGGTGGGTGAACCGCAAGGACCCTGACGGCGCGAATATTTTTCAAGGTGGGTTCCTCGGCCTCGACAACATCGGAGTCTTTGACCGCTCGGCGCCTCTCCCGACCGGCGGCCACCTCGAACAGTCCGACGGCACTAGCTGGATGGGCATGTATTGTCTGAACATGCTGGCGATCGCACTTGAGCTGGCCAAGGAAGATCCTGCGTACGAAGATGTGGCCAGCAAGTTCTTCGAGCATTTCGTGTACATCGCGCGCGCCATGAACGATTTCGGCGCCGGCGGGCAATCGCTATGGGATGATGAAGACGGTTTTTATTACGACGTATTGAAACTTCCCAATGGCGAAGAGCACTTCCTGAAAATCCGTTCGATGGTGGGCCTGATTCCCCTGTTCGCGGTGGAAACGCTGGAGCCGGAGATCGTCGATTGCCTGCCCGGATTCAAGCGGCGCATGCAATGGTTCATCGACAATCATCCGGACGTGCCCGAACACATTGAAATGACGCAGCGTTCCGCGGGCGGCGTGCGGCGCCTGTTATCGCTCGCGAATCGCAAACAGCTCAAGCGCATGCTCAGCCGCATGCTGGACGAAACGGAGTTCCTCTCGCCTTACGGCGTGCGCGCCCTTTCGCGCTTCCACGAGGACCATCCCTACGAAGTTCATGTGAACGGAAATACGAGCCGCGTTGACTACGAACCGGCAGAATCCACGACCGGCCTCTTTGGAGGAAATTCGAACTGGCGCGGGCCCATCTGGTTTCCGGTCAATTATCTGCTGGTCGAATCCCTGCAGAAATATCATCACTACTACGGCGAAGATTTCAAAGTGGAGTGCCCCACCTATTCCGGCAACGAATCCGATCTCTGGCAGGTAGCCGCGGAAATTTCCCGGCGGCTCACCCATATTTTCTTGCGCGGACAAAACGGCCGGCGCCCGGTGGCAGGGGGATTGGAACTCTTCCAGAGCGATCCGCACTGGCGCGACCTCATCCTTTTCTACGAATATTTTCATGGCGACAACGGCGCCGGCCTCGGCGCAAGCCATCAAACCGGCTGGACCGGCCTGGTCGCAAAACTAATTGAACAAAGCGGCGAGTAGAGGTTGACCGGAGAGGTGCGCTGATGAGTGCGAGATTCGAGGGGAAAGTGGTTCTGGTGGCGGGCGGCACCGGAGGATTGGGGCGCGCCGTGACGCTGGCATTCCTCGAGGAAGGCGCCAAGGTCGTCGCCACCTATCGAAAACAGGAAGAGCTGGATGCCTTGAAGAACACAGCGGGTGTCAATACCACACAGCTCGATGGATTCGCCGTCGATGTCACGGATGAAGCCGCCGTACGTCAGTTGATCGAGAAAATCGTGGGGAAATATCGCCGGTTGGATGCCATGGTCAATACCGTGGGTGGTTACGCGGGCGGCGCAAAGTTGTGGGAACTGGATACGAAAGTTTTCGAACAGATGCTGGCCCTGAATCTGCGCTCGGGGTATGCGTTATCGCGTGCCGCGGCAAGAGCGATGTTGAAAGAGGGCCGCGGAGCCATCGTAAACGTGGCGTCAAAAGCGGCGGTCGATCATGCCGGTGGCGCAGCCGCATACGCGGCTTCAAAATCCGCCGCAGTGGCGCTGCTGGATTCGCTAGCCGAGGACTTAAAGGGCAGCGGCGTTCGCGTGAATACGATTCTCCCGAGCATCATAGACACGGAAGCCAACCGCAAGGCCATGCCGAAAGCGGATTTTGCGAAGTGGCCGAAGCCTGAGGACATCGCGCGAGTCATCCTGTTTTTATGCAGTGACGATGCCAGAGTCATCCACGGCGCCGCTATCCCGGTCTATGGGGATAGCTGAAACATTCGTGCAAGAAATGAATCTGCGTTAGTCGGCCTGGATTGTGGGCCGGGTGAAATCCTCAGCGACCAAGGAGCGGTGGTGCCGGAACAGGCGGAAGTTCAGTTTGGCCGCGAAATTTGCGGCGGCCTTGCCGCGGCCGAGTCACGCGAGTGGCTCGTTACCAACGGAATAGGCGGATATGCGTCCGGCACCGTTGCCGGAAGCCAGACTCGCCGTTACCACGGACTGCTGGTCGCCGCCCTGCAGCCGCCCGTGGGCCGCACGCAGCTGGTGTCGGCCATCGACGAAATCGTGCACTACGACGGGGCGGATTTCTCTCTCGCCACGCATCGCTGGGCTAGCGGCGCCGTCGATCCGCAAGGCTTACTACTGCTCGAGGATTTTCACCTGACAGGCTCGACGCCGGTGTGGACCTACGCGCTGGCCGATGCGCTTCTGGAAAAACGCGTGTGGATGCGCCAGGGCGAAAACACCATCTACATTCAGTACACCCTCGTGCGGGGAAGCACGGCCCTCGAAATGGAACTAAAAGCGCAGGTGAATTATCGCGACTTTCATTCCTTGACCCATGCCGGCGACTGGCGCATGAATATCGCACCGATAGAGAATGGCGTGAAGGTCCTGGCATTCGACGGCGCAACTCCTTTTTATCTGAAAAGCAGTGCGGCGACCTGCGAGCCGCGCCACGAGTGGTACCTTGGCTGCTTCTTGGGGGAAGAAACTGCACGCGGACTTAGTGACCGCGAAGATCGACTTTTTGCGGCGCTGTTCCGCACAAGACTGGAAATCGGTTCCAGTGTGGTGATTGTCGCGACCACGGAAGTAAACGCTTTGCTGGACGGAGAAACCGCCCGGGCGGAGCGCGCGAATTATGAAGTGAAACTTTTCCAGGACTGGCAAGCGAAAAACGAAGCGCTTGCAGAAGAAGCGCCCTCGTGGCTTTGGCAGCTCATCCTCGCCGCCGATCAATTCATCGTAAAGCGCAGCCTTCCGGACGAGCCGGACGGCCGCAGCATCATCGCCGGCTATCACTGGTTCGGCGACTGGGGCCGCGACACCATGATTGCACTGCCTGGGCTGGCGCTCGCAACCGGCCGCGCCGGTGTTGCGAGGCAAATCCTTCTCGCCTTTTTGCCGTACGTGGACGGCGGGATGCTTCCCAACAATTTTCCCGACGCGGGAGGCAAGCCGGAATACAACACCGTCGATGCCGCGCTGTGGTATTTCGAATCCATCCGGCAGTATTTCGAAGCGACGCAAGACGCCGTGACGCTGCAAAAACTTTTCCCGGTACTCGTCGTCATGATCGATGCGCACATCGCGGGCACGCGCTACAACATTCACGCCGATCCGGCTGATGGGCTTCTTTACGCCGGGGATCCCGGCGTTCAAGTCACGTGGATGGATGCAAAAATCGGGGACTGGGTGGTGACGCCGCGCACGGGAAAGCCTGTGGAGATCAACGCGCTGTGGATCAACGCGCTTGAAACAATGGCCGGGTTTGCCCGGTTGCTCGCGAAGCCGGGCGACACTTACGAAAAAGTCGCGGCTAAAGCAAGGAAAAGCTTTCAGAGATTCTGGAACGCAGACCGTGGTTGCTGCTTCGACGTCATCGATGCGCCCGGTGGAAATGATGCGTTACTTAGACCCAACCAGATTTTTGCCGTGTCCTTGCCGGTAAGCCCGCTCACACCCGAGCAGCAGAAGGCCGTTGTCGACGTTTGCGCGCGGCAACTCTTAACCTCGTATGGACTGCGGAGTCTCGCGCCGGGCGAAGCTGGATATACAGGCCATTACGGCGGCAGCCCTCGCGATCGCGACGCCGCTTATCATCAAGGCACCGTCTGGGGCTGGCTGCTCGGCCCGTTCGCTCTCGCGCACTATCGCGTCTACCACGACCGCGAAGCGGCGCTGCGTTTTCTCGAGCCGCTCGGCCGCCAGATTTATGCGAGCGGCCTCGGCACGCTCAGCGAAATTTTCGACGGTGATGCTCCATTTACGCCCCGCGGCTGCATCGCACAGTCCTGGACCGTCGCCGAAGTCTTGCGTGCATGGCATACCATTCGAAACCCAGCCAAATTCGATTGACACAACCTAACCTTGGGGACAAGCCTGTTACGTCGGGTGGGAAGTGCATAGCGGGTCCTGCCCGCGTCCTATTTTGGCAGGACCTCTAATGGTTTCCCCTCGTACAGCTCGATGAGCACCTTGCCGCCATCCGGAGAGGCGACGAGGAAAAAATTGACTCGCGTGCCATCCGCGCCATGGCGGGTAGCAGGATAAACAGGAGCAATTCCGAATTTGTCTTTCAGAATTTGCGTGGCGCGATCGACATTTGAGCAGCGAAATTCCACCTGTTGGAGTCCATCTCCATACTTCGCCAGGTACTTTGCGATGGCTCCCGAACCGCCCGGCTCGCGCGTGGTGAGAATATCCAGGGAAATCCCTCCGGCAAAATGAAGTTCGAACTCCTCAGCATCTTGATCTGGCGGTACGTTGGCCAGTCTGGGCGTGCCATTGGCAATTCGAATATGCCCAAACGTATCGCGCTGCACGGCGAGTCCAACCGTGATGGCGGGATTGGGCCCGAGTAACAGCGCGGAGAGTTCGCGCTCAGCCCACCACGCAGAAATGGCAGATCCTGCGGCCGCGCGGCCCAAGCGGTAGATTTCGCCCGCGGCTGCGAGCCTCTTGGCCGCATCGGCGGACGAGAGGTCCGAGATGGATTGAGCGAGAGGGCTGGACATGGGGGCGTCAGGAATTGTAGCGTGAGGGCGGTACAGAAAGAAACTGAAGCCGTACGGCCATCCTCAATAGACGCATCGAAAACCATGTGCGCCGCATCTGAGGGATATGCCAAAACCAGTCTTATTGACAGTAGATGACGACCCGGAAGTCCTCCGGGCCATTGAGCGCGACCTGCGCAGCCGCTATGCGGATCGCTACCGCGTCATGCGCGCGAATTCCGGAAGCGCCGGCCTCGCCACGCTGCGGGAATTGAAAGCGCGCAACAATCCCGTAGCTCTGTTGCTCGCCGATCAACGCATGCCCCAAATGGACGGCGTGAATTTCCTTACCGAAGCCATGGAGATGCACCCGCTCGCCAAGCGCGCGCTGCTCACCGCGTATGCGGACACCAACGCGGCCATCGACGCCATCAACGAGGCACGCGTGCACTACTATTTGATGAAGCCGTGGGATCCGCCGGAGGAAAAACTTTTTCCCGCCATCGACGACCTGCTCCACGAATGGACCGCGACGTATCGCCCGCTCTACGAGGGCATTCGCGTGCTCGGCACGCGCTGGTCGAATCGCTCCTATGAGCTGCGCGAATTTCTTGCGCGCAATCAGGTCCCCTATCAGTGGATCGACGTCGAACTGGCGCAGAGCGATCCCGAAGTGCGCGGGCTCATTGATTCACTTGGGCCCGAAGCCGACAAACTTCCCCTGATCCTTTTTCCGGATGGCACGCGCCTCCCGGAGCCGCCTCTGCCCACTGTCGCGGATAAAATTGGCCTTCGCACGCATGCCCAAACCAATTTCTACGATCTTGCCATCGTGGGCGGGGGCCCGGCGGGGCTTGCCGCCGCAGTGTATGGGGCAAGCGAAGGCTTGCGCACGGTGATCGTCGAGCGCGAAGCCCCCGGCGGCCAAGCCGGGCTTAGTTCTCGAATTGAGAACTATCTCGGGTTTCCTTCCGGACTCACTGGCCTGGACCTGGCGCGGCGTGCCGTTGCACAGGCGCGGCGCTTTGGCGTGGAGATCCTCTCGCCACAGGAGGCGGTGGGTCTCCGCGCGGAGGGCCCGTACCGGTTTTTGAAGCTTGCGGACGGTTCGGAGATTTCGTGCAACGCGCTGCTTCTGGCGATGGGCGTTCAGTGGAGAACCTTGGACGTTCCGGGGATTGCGCCATTGCAAGGAGCGGGCGTTTATTACGGCGGTGGAACCTCCGAAGCGCTGGCTTGCAAGGGCGAAACCGTGTATATCATCGGCGGCGCGAATTCCGCCGGGCAGGCGGCCATGCATTTTTCGAAGTTTGCGGAGAAGGTGGTGATGCTGGTGCGCGGCGTGTCGCTCGCCGCGACCATGTCGCACTACTTGATCGAACAAATCGAAAAAACACCGAATATCGAAGTATGGCCGCGCACCAGCGTCGTAGAAGTCGAAGGAGAATCGCGGCTCACGGGAATTACGGTCGAGTGCTCTCCTTCGGGAGAAAGAAAGAAGCTGCCCGCCTCAAGCCTGTTCATTTTTATCGGCGCGCAGCCGCGCACGGAATGGATGGGTGGCTTGATTGAGCGCGACGAGCGCGGCTTCATTCTTTCCGGTCCAGACCTTCTCCGCGACGGAAAAAGGCCGGCGTCGTGGACGCTCGATCGCGACCCCGGATTGCTGGAAACCAACGTGCCCGGAGTTTTTGTCGTCGGTGACGTGCGCCACGGTTCCGTGAAGCGCGTGGCATCCGGCGTGGGAGAAGGCGCTGTCGTCGTGCAGTTCATGCACCAGTATCTGGCGAAGGTCCAATGACTGAGAAGATCTGGAGAGCGGAACGCCTATGAGCGGAACGCAGGAACAAGCGCGTCTCGAAGCGCTGGTTGCGGATTTACGCAAAGTGCCCGCATTCGTGGACCAGCCCCAGGCCGACTTGGAGTGGTTTGTCGCACAATCGCAAGAGCTCCGCGTCGAGGTGGGTGGAATTATCGTGAAGGAAGATACTCCTGCGAGCACGATGCTGGTGGTGTTCGAAGGAGAGATGCGGGCGCGGCGGGAGAGTGGTCCGCAGGATGGCCCGGTTTTCACCGTTCACGCCGGCGAGGTGACCGGCGTTTTGCCTTTCTCCAGAATGAAAGTGGTCGGCGTGACCGGACGCGCGGTGCTTCCGATTCGCGCGCTGGCGTTTCCCGCCAGCAAGTTTTCGGAACTTTTTCAGCGTATGCCGGAGCTCTCGCAGCGCCTGGTTGGATTGTTGACGGATCGCGTTCGAAACGTCACGCGGGAAGAGCAGCAAAGAGAAAAACTGGCCGCGCTGGGAAAATTGTCGGCGGGACTCGCGCATGAGCTGAATAATCCGTCCGCCGCGGCGCGCCGCTCGGCGGCAGCGCTGCGTGACTGCCTGCAGCGGCTGCGAGTCGCCGGCCGCAGCTCGACCCTGGGTCCGGAAGATTGCGGCTTGCTGGCGCAGCGCGAAGAGGAGATTCGCTCCGCGCTGAAGCCCGCTCAATACAAAGATGAGTTCGCGCGCGTAGAGCGGGAGGAAGCCATTCAAGGCTGGCTGGAAGGGCGCGGCGTTGCCGATGCCTGGAAACTGGCGCCGCTTCTCGCGGATGCGAATTTGACGGACGCGCAATGCGAAAGTTTTGCCGAAGCCGCCGGAACTTCACTTGGCGCCGAACTGACGCGGTTCGCCACGCTCCTCGAAATGGAGCGCATCGCCGCCGAGCTCGAAAACAGCACGGCGCGCATTTCGGATCTCATCAAAGCGATCAAAGAGTATTCGTACATGGATCAGGCGCCGCTGCAGGAAGTGGACATCAAAAGCAGCCTGGAAACGACGCTCATCATCATGCATCACAAGCTGAAGCGCGGCATCCTGGTAACCCGCGAATATGCTCCGGACTTGCCGAAGGTGATGGCCTACGGAAGTGAGTTGAACCAGGTGTGGACAAATCTGATCGACAATGCTGTCGACGCCATGAAAGAAAAAGGAAAACTTCTGGTGCGCACCGCGCGCGAAAATGATTACGTGCTTGTGGAGATCGCCGACGATGGCCCGGGCATCCCGCCAGAGGTGCAATCGCGCATCTTCGAGCCTTTTTTTACGACGAAGGGCGTGGGCGAGGGAACCGGGCTCGGCCTGGACGTGGTGCACCGCATCGTAAGAAAAATGCGCGGGCTCATCACCGTAAAATCAGTTCCGGGAGATACACGATTTCAGGTGCGAATTCCGATTCAAGCGGCGGTGTGATTCCGCGGGAGACAACGATGGCCGAAAACTGTACCCACCTCGATCAGATTAAGCGCGTGAAGCCAAAGACCAACGGCTGCGAAGAGTGCCTGAAGATGGGCGACAGTTGGGTGCATCTTCGCCTGTGTTTGAGCTGCGGCCATGTCGGCTGCTGCGACTCCTCCAAGAACAAGCACGCCACCAAACATTTTCGCGGCACGAAGCATCCGATTGTGCGGTCGCAGGAGCCGGGCGAAAACTGGATGTGGTGCTACATCGATGAACTGATGTTTGAGGGAGAATAGATCTCAGGCCTTTTTCTTTGGCGGAATGAGTAGTGACGCCAGGAGCGAGATCAGCAGTACGCCTCCCACAACGCCAAGAGACACGCTCACCGGAATGTGCAGCCAACGCTCGCCGACCATTTTTCCGCCGATAAATACCAGGACGACCGCCAGCCCCTCATCCAGAAAACGCAAACGGTCGATGACCCCCGCCAGCAGGAAGTACAGCGCCCGAAGGCCGAGAATCGCGAGCACGTTCGAGGTGTACACAATAAATGGGTCGCGCGTAATGCCAAAGACTGCGGGGATGGAGTCGACGGCCAGGGTGACGTCCGTGATTTCCACGACAAGCAGAACGAGAAACAGCGGAGTGGCAAACAACTTGCCCCCGTTGCGCACGAAAAAATGCTCGCCGTGATATTCGCGGCTTACACGAAGACGCCGGCTGGCGAAGCGAAAAATTTTACTTTGTTCCGGATGAATTTCTCCTTTATTAAAAAACAGCATGCGCAAGCCGGCATAGACCAGGAATGCTCCCAGCAGATACAGCACCCAGGAAAAGTGTTCGATCAATTCCGCGCCCAGCGCGATCATTACCCCGCGCATGACCAGCGCGCCGACCACGCCCCATTCGAGGAGGCGATGCTGCAGGCGGTCGTCCACGGCAAACGCCCGAAAGATCACCAGGAAAAGAAACAGGTTGTCGACACTGAGAGCCTTTTCGAGCAGATAGCCGGTAAAGAATTCCAGGGCCGGCTGGCCGCCATAAAAATAGAGCACTCCGAACCCAAAGAGAACGGAGACTGCGATCCAGCCAAAACTGGCAATGGCAGCTTCGCGAATCTTGATCTTGTGCGGGCGACGGTGGAAGACGCGAAGGTCCAGCGCGATCGCAGTAGCGATGAAGAAATTGAAGGCAATCCAGTTTAGGGGCGTGCCCATGGCGGCGCTCGAAGGCGCTAGGGAGCGGATCTGCGCGCGTCGATGGAGTTCAAATTCGACAGTTCGATGCGGATGGTTTTGCCGCGATCAATTTTTACGGGAACATCCCAGCGCACGCGCATGTCTCCGGCGTCGGCGTCCAGATTGAGCGAGCTTATCCAATAGTCGCCGGGAGCAACACCAGATAGCGAGGCGCGCCCCTCAAGATCGGTGTCCGCCTTGGCGGCGAGAAATTTGAGCTGAGCCACATCCGGGGCGACGCGCTGGACGCGCTTGCGGCGATCGTTCTGGAGCGCGGCCCACTTGCGCTGCGGGTTGACGGCGTCCAGTTCGAGTTCGACGCCGGACATGGTCTCGGGCCGCGAGCGGAGGAATTTCTTGAGGCTGGTCAGATAATCCTGTTTTAGTTTCTCGTATTTCTCGGGATGTTCCGTTTTGTCGGCATCCGTATACTTTGGCTTCGGCAGGCCGTTGGTCACGCCGCCACTGTTCGTGCGCTGGTAGGCCAGCAGGAATTCCGGAACGTTGAGGATGTCATCCGGGGTAAGCAGTTTGTCGAATCCCGGCTCCGTGAAGTCGAGAGTGTCATGCCCCTTGAGCCAGGAGCGCAGCTCGGGAGAAACCTTGAGGTCATCGATAAACTGATCGCGCGGCGGGATGGGGTCTTTTTCTTCTACTTCCTTGACGATCTCCGAGTAGCTCTTGGTGAGGATGTAAAACGTGAATTGGCGCACGGGCTCGGGGCGCGCTCCCGTCGGCGTGATGCGGGCGATGATTTCGAGGGCGCCGGCGCCCGTCTGCGCCCGTGCCCCGCTCCCAAGGGAAAAGGCGCACAGCGCGACGCCGCAGCTAAGAATGGCTGTTTTTCTCATGCCGGAATCGTAGCAGATTGCGGCGAGGTGTGGCCCGGGAAGCGGCGGCCTGTTTCGTAGTTGGACTGGCAGCAGGAAGGCCACGCGGCGCCGAGGAAGAATCCGAGCGGTCTCCCGGCCCTAAGGATAGGCTCAGGGATGCCTCACTGAATTACTGCTTCTGCGCAGTTTGCATCTTTATCGAAGACAAGCCCGCGGGCGAATCCACATTCGTTGGCAACGTGCCGGTCAGTGACTCGAGGAATGCTTTGAGGTCGGCCCGCTCATTGAAGGTCAGAAAATCGAGGGCGTGGATCTCTTTATCGAGATGCGGGTTGGATGTGCCGCCCCCGACGTAATGGTCCACGACGTCTTTGAGGGTCGCCAGGCTGCCGTCGTGCATGTACGGCGCCGTCTGTGCGATGTTGCGGAGTGTCGGCGTTTTGAACGCTCCCATATCTGCTATATTTTTCGACTGCGCATACAGGCCGACGTCCGCGAAATTTCCCGAAGTATCGGCGCCGACACCGATGTTGTGGAATTTGTTGTCGGTGAAAAGTGCGTACTTCTTACCGATCACGTGGCACACGCTGCAGTTGCCTTTCTTCGGATCGACGAATAACTTCAAGCCGCGTTGCGCTGCCAGCGAAAGTGCCTTCTTGTCGCCCCCGTAATAGAAGCGGTCAAAGGGGGAATCGCCGATCACTACCGTTCGTTCGAAAGACGCGATAGACTTGGTCACAAGATCGATCGTGATCTGCTCCGTGCCCCAGGCTTTCGCAAACAGCTCGCGGTACGTTGGATCGGATTGCGCAAACTTCACAACTCCTTCCAGCGTGTGCCCCATCTCCACGGGATTCGCCATCGGCCCTTCCGCCTGTTTCTCCAAGCTGGCCGAGCGCCCATCCCAGAATTGCAGCGTGTTGTACGCTGCATTGACCACCGTCGGGGCGCTGCGCGTACCGAGCTTTCCATCCACGCCATTTGAGTGCGCCTTGCCATCCGCGAAGCCGAGATTCGGTGCGTGGCACGTTGCACAGGAGACGGTTCCATCAACGGAGAGCCTAGAATCGTAGTACAGCCGCCGGCCAAGAGCGATCGTTTCTTCCGTGGGCGGGTTGTCCGGCGGAATTGGGACTGGAGGCAGGCCCAGCGGCGCCTTGATTTTCACGGGCTTTCCGATCGGCATGAGCCCCGCGCGGCTTGCCTGATTGGGTCCTGGCGTTGCTTTGACGGTGGGGCTATGCACGACCGTCGCGAAAATGATCGCCGCAGCCACTACAGGGGACGAAAAAAGCAGTTTCAGGGACACTTTCAAGCTCACTCTCCAAGATGCCAACAGAGAGAGAATCGCCGATCGTACTGCCGCCAACAATGGTACAGAGAGGGCACCGAACTAGTAAGAAAGTACTCTTATTTGAGAAGGCCGGGGCGTGTGCAGACTGGGGATATGAGGATGTCGTTCGCCAGTCATGAACAGCTGCGATAATCGATTCAAAGAGGGCGGCTATCAGCGCGAGAAAGCGTAGGCGCCATCAGCCCGGGTTTTGATGCGCGGGAGGCGATGCTTTTTTTCGAAGAGATCGTAGCCTTGTTTGAGATTACCCCAGAAATCGATCAACGCCGGCTGAGTGGCGTGCGTTGTTACCAGGGTTTTCAGGCCGTCGTCCGTGAGTCGCACAGGGAAAATCTGAATTGGCAAGTGCTGGTGATCCTGGTTGTGGACCAGGACGGCAAGCCAATAAATCTCTTTGATCCCTTCATCCGTGATGGGAATGCAGCCGATCGAGGCGCAATTGCCATGAAGAAAAATGTCGCCACCCGGATTCTGATGTGAGCCGAGGATGCGGTCGGAAGCATTCGGATAACTGATGTGCAGGCTGAGGAAGAAATTGCTCTGTGGATTGAACCAATCCAATTCGTAGAAGCCCTCCGGCACTTGTTCGTCTCCGAAGCGGCGCTTGGGCCCCAGAGTTCCCGACGAGGTGCAAATCCGATATTCGTGCACCAGCACGAAAGCTTTATCTTCCCCGTCCGCGGCCCAAAGTTCCAGCTGAGCTTCTTGTTTGAAGGCCCGCAGCAAAATGGCGCGCGGCGGGTATGCGAGGTCCTTATCTTTGAATCTCTGCCGCAGCACTTCGTCCTTTTCTTTCGACGCCGTTCGGACGCGCGGGTATTTCCATTGAACGTCGCGGAACGATTTCAGTTCCTCGGACGACAAGGAAGCTGTCAGCAAGAAGAGGAGCGGTAGAGCGATTTTTGCTGTCTTCATCAATCGGTCAGTGCTTGGCGAATAACAGGAAAAGAATCGTGGCGGCGAGTCCCGCGAGGAGCAATCCCGCGAAGATGCGGAACAGCAGGGAAGAGGGAACCGTGGGAATGGGGCCGGGCGGCCTCTTGGGAGGAAACGGCGGATCCAGAACGCCGATTCCGGTTCGCTTGCGCGGAGGGCCGCCGCCGCGGGCGGAGGAGGCCTGCGGGTCAAGCTCAAATTCGCTTTCAGCGAAGTCGTAGGGCACGCTAGAAAATGTTACTCCGTAGCTGAAAAACTGTCTAGAAGAGGCGGAAGACAGCCTCGACGGTGATCCAGGCCGGAACGGCGCGGTGCGCGACATCATGCGCCGGCACGAATTTCCAGCCCCGAATGGCCTGCTCGGCGCGTTCATCAAGACCCAACCCAATTCCCTGGACGATACGAATTTGCGATGCGCGCCCGTCGGCGCCAACCAAAACCCGCAGCGTAACCTTTCCCTGTAGCTTGGCCTCGCGCGCTTCATCCGAGTATTGGGGATCGGGACAGTAAGCGCACCTGGGCAGTGTCATCCCCGAATGGTACGGCAGCTCCGACTCGCCTCGGCCACCGGGACCGTTGGTGGAATCCCCCATTGTTTCACCAACCCCGTTTCCGATGGTGTGGCCTTTGCCCGGACCCGGAGATTCAGTGAAGTCTTTCATCCAAGGAAGTCCGATGTGATCGGTTGGCGAGAGGATCGGCGGTGCCTTGGGATCAAGAATAGTGGGAGGAACAGGGAGCTGGGTCTCTCGCTTGGGGGGAAGGGAAGGCCTGACGATCTGAATGGAAGAGAGCGGCACAAAATTTCCGCGGGTGGCCGGGATTTGATTCTGATTGCCGCCTGCCCCTCTGCCATCGCTGGGACGATTCGACCGCAATCGACCCAAAAGTGAGGTGGGCAGTGAGATAGGCTGGAACGCAGGCTTTTCCGGCAGAAAATTATTCCGCGCATCGCCCGGGGGATGTGCAGCCAGCAGCACTAGCGCTGAGATGATCGCAGCATGAGTCAAAAAGGAAAAGCTCTGCGCACGGCTATGTCGCGTGGGCTTATCTAACTTTAAAACATGAATCGGCGCGCCGTTGGCGGAGGACGGGAATATGCGAGCTGGCGAAAGGAGCTGCTGAAAGTTATCGCGCACACGGCGAAGCCAGGAATCCTGTGATGGCTGGAGGGAAGAGAAGTCACGCGAAAGCGGTTCGCGCATGGGCGGGCCTCCGCGCCCGCCTCAGATTTGGCCAGACTCCTCGACGAGACAGGCGGCGAACGGGTGATGAGAAGCGGAGCGCTACAGATTGGTTGCCCGCAAAGGGCGCGGCAGGGAAACACGAGAAGAAGGAAGGCTGAAGACAGAGAGCACAGAGGAAGCAGAGAGCCAGAGGCCCATCGAAACTTTTCAACGCTATTTGTGGGACGCGGTGCTAATAGAGATGGAAAGTGACTTCGATCTGCACGCGGCAATTTACCGGCTTGCCGCTGGGGCCAACGGCGGGGCGCATCTTCCAATTCTTCACTTGCGCTATGGCTTTTTCTTCCAGGCCGAGACCGGGCCCTTTGAGAACCTGCGGGTTGAGTACGCGCCCGTCGGCAGTAACCGTCACGTCGAGCAGCACGGTTCCTTGATACTTGGCCTTGCGAGCTTCGTCGGAGTACTCCGGTTGCGGGCAGTAGATACAGACTGGAGAGCCGACGCCGTTTACACCGGCGCGGAACATGCCGCCGCCCGTGCCGCCGCCTTCGCCGGGGCCAAGTCCTCCGCCGGAGCCACTGCCGATACCGGTGCCATTACCATTTCCGAGAGAATCAGTGACGCTCTTGGCCAGCGGATCGCCGAAGTTCGCCATATTGGGACTCGGGATTTTCAGGTCCGGCGGACCGAGAAGGGACGGGTCCATCGCCAGCTTGGGATTCAAATTCTGGATCTTTATCTGAGGCGGGGTGAATTGCGTCATCGTGAACTTGGGGAGCTTCCCTTTGGACGTGGGCGTGAGGGTATGGTTGTTTGCCCCGCCGCCACCGCCGGCTTTGTCCGCGCCTGAAGGGAGCTTCGCCAGGTAAGGCGAAATGTCGAGCGGCACGACGCCGACCAGCTTATTCTTTGCTTCCGTGGAAGCGGGCAGGACATTCGTGAAAATCGGAATGACCAGCAAAGCAATCACCGCCACGTGCAGGCCGATGGCGATCACCTGGCTCCAGCCGAAGTTTTCATCCTTGGACCAGATGTCCTTCACTTTCACCGGTTTTACGGCGAAGGGCAAGGGCGGTTGTTTCGGTGGCGAGAAAAACTCCCTGATGCGGGTGCCAAAGCCGCCAAAGTTCGATCCCCAGGCCACTGCCAGTTTGCTATTTACCGGTCCCTTGGGCGCGGGGCGGGAGCTGAAAAACTCCTTCAGGTTATCGCCGACGCCGGTACCGAAGGATGTCTGGGTAAAGGGCGCACCTTTGCGCTCACGCACCTTGACGGGGCGCTCTGTAAAGAACTGTTTCAGGTTGGACCAAAAATTATCGGGGATGAGAATGTCGGGCGCTTCGAACTTCGGTACCGCCGAGGCTGGTACCGGGACCGCTGGCTCACGGCCTGCTGCAGACACCCTGCGTTTTGTAATTTCAGGCGGCAGAAGATTGATAAATTTGCCCGGCACCGTTTTCCTCTTCAATTAGACGCAGAATCCCCGCGTTCGGTGTACCTAACCGATAGGATTCGCGCTGGCCGGGAAAGGTTGCGCGCCCCAAGCGGCTGACACCGGCTACCATGTATTGTAACATACGTGCTTGCACTGCATTCCGATGTTTCCCGCCCTATACCTGTACACAAGGACGGCATAGAAGGGATTTACAAGCGCTCCAATCATGGCCGAACCACTCGAACTGAAGAAAACGCTGAATTTGCCGAAAACGGATTTTCCCATGAAGGCCGGCCTGCCGCAGAACGAGCCAAAGCAGCTCGAAGCATGGCACGGAGGAAACATCTACGAGCGCATCTTGGATGCGCGCAAAGGCAAGCCGCTCTTTGTGTTGCACGACGGGCCGCCCTATCCCACGGGTGAAATCCACCTGGGAACCGGGTTGAACAAAATCCTCAAGGACTTGGTCGTCAAGACCAAGAGCATGTCGGGGCATTACGCGCCTTACGTGCCCGGTTGGGATTGCCATGGCCTGCCGATTGAAACGCAGGTGGAAAAAGAGCTGGGCGGTAAAGGGAAGGTGCCACCCGCGGAGTTTCGAAAGCTGTGCCGGCAATTCGCGCTGCGCTACGTCGAGCAGCACAAGAAAGATTTCAAGCGGCTGGGCATTTTCGGGCGCTGGAACGATCCCTACTTGACGATGAGCCATGAGTACGAGGCCACCATCGCGGGCGCCTTTCTCGATTTCATGGAAAAGGGCTACGTCTACCGCGGTCGTAAGCCGGTGTACTGGTGCCTCTTTGACAGCACCGCGCTCGCCGAAGCGGAAGTAGAATACGAGGATCACACCAGCCCATCGATCTGGGTGAAGTTCGGAGTTGTCTTGGGCGGCAGAGGCCAAGCCCCGAAAATCCGCGCCGACGTCAGCGCCGTTATTTGGACGACTACGCCCTGGACGATTCCACATAATCGCGCGCTCGCGTTTCATCCCGATTTTGAGTACGCCGTTGTCGAAACCGAGAAAGGTGCCTTGCTGCTGGCCGCCGATCGCGTTGCGGCGCTGCAAGCGGAATGCGGCATCAAGGAAGCGAAAGTTCGCGCCACGTTCAAGGGCCGTGATTTCGATGGTATGAAATTTCAGCATCCCTTTCTCCCGATTCAGGTGCCCGGCATCCTCGCGGATTACGTCACGCTCGATCAGGGCAGCGGCATCGTTCATACCGCCCCTGGTCATGGCGCTGACGACTTTAATTCCGGCCAAAAATACGGTTTGGAAATTTACGCGCCATTGGACGATAAGGGTGTGTACCTCGAAGGTTTGCCCGAATACAAAGGCAAGGATGTTTTCACTGCGAATCCCATCATCGTGAAATTGCTCGCCGATCGCGGCGCGCTGTTGGGCCAGCGCGAGTACAAACACAGCTACCCGCACTGCTGGCGCTGCCACAATCCCGTGATTTTCCGCGCCACCGAGCAGTGGTTCATCAAGATGGATCAGGCCGCGCACGGAAAAGAAAAAACGCTGCGCCAGGAAGCGCTCGAAGAAATTCACGGAGTGAAATGGTTCCCCGCTTGGGGCGAAGACCGCATGTACGAAATGATTGAAAAGCGTCCGGACTGGTGTGTCTCGCGCCAGCGGTTCTGGGGTGTGCCGATCATCGTTTTTTATTGTGATGCGTGCGGGACGCGCCTTGAAGATTTTAAGGCGCTGCGCAATGTCGTGAAATGGTTCGAAAGGGAAGGCGCGGACGCGTGGTATCAGCACACCCCGGAAGAATTGCTGCCCGCCGGAACGACGTGCTCCTGCGGCGCCACAAAATGGCGCAAAGAAAACGACATTCTGGACGTGTGGTTCGATTCCGGCTCTTCGAATCTGTCCGTTTTGAAGGGCGCCGAATGGCCCGCCGACGTTTATCTCGAAGGCCCCGATCAATATCGTGGTTGGTTCCATAGCTCGCTGCTTGTTGCGACGGGCATCCGCGACGCTGCGCCCTATCGCGGCGTGGTCACTCACGGCTGGACGCTCGACGAGCAGGGCCGCCCGATGTCAAAGTCCCTGGGCAATGCGCTGTACCCCATCGAAATTACTGAGAAGTGGGGCGCGGATTTGCTGCGGCTCTGGGTCGGGTCGGTGGAATACCAGGCCGACGTAAAAATGAGCGAGCGCGTGATGACGCAGCTCAGCGAAGCGTATCGCAAGATTCGAAACACATTCCGCTTCGCCCTGGGCAATCTCGGCGATTTCGATCCCTCGCGCGATGCGCTTTCCAACGAGCAGCTCGAGGAACTCGACCGCTGGATGCTCGACCGCACCGCCGAGCTGGTGAAGAAGTGCCGCGAATGGTATGCGAATTACGAATTTCACCGCGTCTATCACGCCATCCACGATTACTGCGTTGTGGACCTCAGCGCCTTCTATTTCGACGTGCTGAAGGATCGCTTGTACACCAAGGCGCCCAGAAATAAATCACGCCGCTCGGCGCAAACCGCGGTGTGGAAAATCAGCAGCGCGCTAGTCCGCTTGGCCGCGCCGATACTCGTCTTTACCGCTGAAGAAATTTGGAAGTATTTGCCAAAGACGCCGGGAGAAACTGAAAGCGTGCATATGACGCTGTTCCCGGAGGCGGTCACGCTTGCTTGCGGAATCGCCAGGGAAGCGGCGGAGAAGTGGGAGCGGCTCGCGCAGGTACGCTCCGCGGTGCTTGTCGCCCTCGAACAAGCCCGCGCCGCGAAGATCATCGGCGGCGGCCTCGAAGCGAAAGTCCATCTGCACGCCGGGCCGGAAGCGGCAGGTTTGCAGAAGCTGCTGGAAGAAAAACAGTCCGTTCTCCCCGCTCTCTTCATCGTTTCGCAAGTCGTGATCCATCCATCCGCCATCGCGGCTTCTGTTCCAGCCGAAACCTTGCCGGGTCTGACGATCAAGATCGAACGCGCCGACGGCGCGAAATGCGAGCGCTGCTGGAATTATTCGAAGCACGTCGGCGAAAATTCTCGCTACCCGACCGTCTGCGAGCGCTGCACCGAAGCCCTCGCCGAAATCGAATCGACACAAGCCGGAGCCGCTTCATGATCGCCGCCCGCGGATCCTCCTCCTTTATTGCCTTTACTTGTTTTACTTCCATAACTTCATGACCCTCTCCGCTCGTCTCCGCTGGCTCTGGCTCACGCTGGCCGTCGTTCTCCTCGACCGCGCCACCAAAGGCTGGTTCGAATCGCAAACGGCCGAAGGCTGGCGCCACGAATTAATCCACAACTTCGTTTATCTCGTGCACAGCCGCAATCCCGGCCTCGCGTTCGGCATCTTGTCGGATTCCGCTTCTACGGGCACGCGCATCGTTTTGATCCTGGGCTCGACGGCGATCATTGCCGCGCTTGCCTGGCTGCTGGTCACCAATCAGAGCGGCAACGCGATGGCTGCCGCAGGACTCGCCCTACTGCTCGGTGGCGCGACCGGCAACGTCACCGATCGGATCCTTCACGGCGCGGTGACGGATTTCTTTGAAGTGTGGTTTGGCACCTACCGCTACCCCGCCTTCAACGTTGCCGATTCCGCCATCGCGATTGGCGCCGCCCTCATCCTTATTGACATACTATTGGGCCGCCGGCCCGAAACACCCCATTCGAATGCGCGAATGCCGTAACCGAGGAGGAAGTCCGTGAACAGATGGAGTAGCTTCATCACGGGAGCCTCAAGGACAATTTCGAATGGGCCGAAGGCCATGCGCAGCGGTTTGGTCTGACCTGCCTAGATTTCCGCACGCAAAAGCGCGCCATCAAGGACTCCGGCCATTGGTACGCCAAGCTCGCTTCCACCGGCAGTCTCCCTTAAAAACGGCGATGCGTATCGGTTCTGCCATCACTCTCAAGGCGGAAGCGGGCAAGGTCTATTATTTGCGAACTCAGGTCTATGAAAGAAGCGAGCAGGATCGCAACGTGAAATTGGAACCAGTTGAGAGCGCCGAAGGCCAATTTCTGACCTCGGCTTCCTCGTTCAGCACTTATCACCCCAAGAAGTAAACTCGGTCTCGTCAAAATTGGTCCTCTTTGCAATTCCCCATGTCTTGGGTATTTCCCGAACTTGGTTTTACAGCATCCACCCGATTGCCTCGCTGTCGCTACTAAAGCATAGATAGTGGGCGGCGAGCTGCCTCGAAGCTAGCCGAGAGTAGGAAGAAGTGGATGAGTTAATTCAGCGCGTGTGAACAGAAACTTGAGAATCTCACGCCAGAGCTCAACGCTTTAGAAAAGCGCGGCTCTCCCAGTGTGAATCTTAGGTGTTCCTCGAGCCTATAGTTTGCGTTGCTTTGGTTTAATGCCTGGCGCCCTCCGCCCCGTGCGCCTCGGTCATAGACCGTACGTTTGCGGCAAGAACGACAGATTCAATCGCCTAACCAGAATGTGAGGAAAGATGCGTAGGTTGAATGCTCTGCTGATGGTGTGTTTGGCGTTGGTTTTTGTCTCGACAGTTCAAGGTCAGACCAATACCGGGGTGAACAACGCGGAGTTGAATGGCAATTTCGCTTTTACATTCAACGGGCTCACTGGGAACGCGAATGGCTCAGTTGTTTTTGCCGCCGTAGGAAGATTCACGGCGGACGGAGCTGGAAATGTCACGAACGGCGAACTGGACACCAACGGAGTTGGAGCCGGCTCGCAGCTAACCGCCCTTACGTTTACCGGGACCTACTCCATCGGTGCGGATAACAGAGGCGTGATGAGCTTGAATATCCCCGGCGGCGCAAAGCTTGCCTTCGCGATGATGGCCAATGGCAATGCCCAGTTCATTGAGATGGACGCTGCAGGAGGCGCAGGGACGATCGGCTCGGGGACCATGGAAAAAGTGGACACGACTGCATACAGCACGGCCAGAATAGCGGGTGACTACGCGTTTGGCGCCGCCGGCTTCGATAACGCAAATAATCGCGCTGCAATCGCGGGCCGTTTTACTTCGAACGGGACAGGCACTCTCACCAACGCAGCTGGGGACGTCAACGCCTATGGCACCGATTATTCGATGATCTTTACGGCAGCGAATTACAGCGTGTCCAACACTGCCACGGGGCGGGGCACCATGAACCTCGCCTTCACGTTTGGTGGAACACCGGACAGCTTGAATTTCGTCTTTTATATCGTGAATTCAGGAAAGCTGTTTGTGATGGCGAGTGACCCGGTCACGACTGCGACGCCACTGCTAAATGGCGTCGTGGTGCAGCAGCAAATTCCCGTGGGAGGTTTCACCAATGCCTCGCTGAACGGCAACATGGTGATTTACCTCACCGGACACTCCGTGTGCGGTGGTGCAACAGGCAGTGTGCCCAAAGCGGGCGCGGGTTTGCTCACCGCCAACGGCAACGGTGCCTTTTCTCTGACCTACGACGAGAACTACTGCAGGGCGCCCAACTCCTTCACCAATGCGCCGGGGACGTACAGTGTGGCCAGCAACGGGCGTGCATCTATTACGGTTGGAGGATTCAGCCTGGTTGCCTACCTGGTGAACTTGAATCAAATTTTCCTTTTCGTCTCGGATCCCAATGTCTTGTTCGGATTCGGCGAACCACAGGCCGCTGGTTCGTTCACCAACGGCGCTCTGAAAGGCACGTACGCTGGCTTTGCGACTTACCCGGCGGCATTCGGCGTGGTCGTCTTCTCCGGCGAGTTCTCGGCGGATGGTGCCACCCCGACGGGCAATATCACCGGTGCCGAGGATATCGGTGTCCCAAGCGGACCGGTCTCTGGCGCAACCTTTAAAGCCACATACTCCGTAGCCTCATCGCCAACAAATGGCAGAGGAACCATGACGGTCACTTCCGGGACAGGAGGCAACGCCGTCATTTATATGATCTCCGCCTCGAAGTTTGTGGCGGTTTCTCTGAACGATGCCAATCCCGCAGTCTTGATCTTCGAGCTGTCTTCAATTTCTCCCGCCCTCTCCCTTTCCTCGTTGACGCTGAGTCCGACGAGCGTGATTGGCGGCACACAATCCTCCACGGGCACGGTGACGTTAAGCGGACCGGCTCCGTCTGCTGGCGCGCTCGTTACACTCTCCAGCAGTAACACGGCGGCAGCCAGGGTGCCTGCCAGTGTAACGGTTGCGGCCGGAGCCACCAGCGCAACCTTCACGGTCAGCACGAGCGCCGTGACTGCATCAACTGCAGTCACCATCTCTGCGGCCTACGGTGGCTTGACAAGAACAGCCTCG
>Ga0210406_10001591_pt1 | contig 27374 bp, 22 predicted proteins | sample IncBWC30MmetaG_FD_155454 | JGI IMG/M metagenome (GOLD analysis project Ga0210406, IMG submission 155454) | Forest soil microbial communities from Barre Woods Harvard Forest LTER site, Petersham, Massachusetts, United States - Inc-BW-C-30-M | ecosystem: Environmental > Terrestrial > Soil >... | reverse complement strand
CTCGTTGGTCCCTCTGGGCAACGAATCCGGGAATCCTCCGCAATCTCCGGCGAGAATCTCTGCTCTCACACTCGAAACGCTTCCGGTTTCGCGGAGCGAGGTTGATTATCCCATCATGCGCGAAATGCACGCCGCCTCTTCCTTGCTTGAGGTTGACGAAGTTGCCGCGTGGCGTGGGCCCGTTCCGTTGATGAGGTTTCCGCCGCCTGCCGGACCAGTCGTCCAGCTCCAACCTTCATCCGACGACGAAATAACTCGCGACCCTATCGAGCAGGTAATCTTGCGGCGCGGTTCGAGCCGCAGGTTTGCCCGGACGCCGATCAGTCTGGCGCAGCTCTCGACGGCGCTGGATCGGGCCACACGCGGCGTGCCCGCAGACTTTCTCGATGCGATGGGAACTCAACTGAACCATCTCTATTTGATTGTCCACGCCGTGGAGGGTCTTGAACCCGGAGCCTACGTCTTCCACCGCGGTCATGGACTGCTCGAGTGTCTAAAGCAGGGAAACTTCCGCGACCAGGCCGGCTATTTAGGATTGGAACAGCAGTTGCCTGCCGATGCCGCCGTGGACATTTTCTTCCTGGCAGATTTGCGTCCGATCTTGCAGCGCTTCGGCAACCGCGGATATCGTGCCGCGCAGCTCGAAGCCGGTATCCTCGGCGGCAAGCTCTATCTCGCGGCCTACGCCCAGCACTTCGGCGCGACCGGCCTCACCTTCTACGACGATGACGCGATCCGTTTCTTTTCTCCGCATGCTGAAGGCAAGAGCGCAGTCTTCCTCGTGGCCCTCGGTAACAGCGCTAAACATCAATCTTAGGCAGCTCGCACCCTGCCGATGTTCGTTGCAACGAAAAGCAGGGGCGCACCGAGTCCTCTATTGCAACCGGTGCGCAGAAAATTGAGACTGATGGCATGAAAGCAATTGCAATCATCCCTGCACGGCTGGCTTCGACCCGGCTTCCGCGAAAAATGCTGCGCCAGATTGGCGGGCAAAGTCTGATTGCTCGTGTATATGAAGCAGTCCGCTCGTCCCCGCTGTTGGAGGATGTCATCGTCGCAACGGATGCGGACGAAATACTGCAAGTTTGCCGTCAACATGGATGGAATGCGCGTCTGACCTCGGCAGCGCATCGCAGCGGCACGGAACGGGTACACGAAGTCTCAGATTCGATCGCAGCAGATGTGTACATCAATGTGCAAGGAGACGAGCCCCTGACCCGGAGCGAGCATATAGCGCTGCTGCTCGACCTTATGAAAGATCCGAGTGTTCAGGTCGGGACGTTAAAGACTCTGGCATCGACGGCGGACATCAATAATCCCAATGCGGTGAAGGTTGTCACCGATGCGATGGGTCGAGCACTCTATTTTTCACGCGCCACTATCCCTTTTGACCGTGATGGTGCGAGTCCAAGTTACTTCAAGCATCTCGGATTTTACGTCTATCGTAAGCCCGCACTTGACCGATTTTGTGCACTGCCCGAGTCGTCACTGGAACGCAGCGAGCGGTTGGAGCAGTTGCGTTTTTTGGAAAACGGAATTCCGATTCAGGTTGGGGAAACACCGTACGACACCGTTGGCGTTGATACCGAGGAAGATCTGCGCAGGATAGAAGAAATTCTCGGCGTGCGCGAGACGTAGCAAGCTACGTCTCTAGAGGTTTTATTTTTGAGATGCGGACGAAGTTTGCATTTTCGCCCATGCTTCTGCGGCCAATACCCGCCGCGAAATTGCCGGGTGCGATTGGAAAAACCATTCCACCCACCGGGCGGGAGATCGCTCGGCCAGATTCTGGTCAGCCAGTTTATTCATGGACGAAATGAACGGCTCCACGCTGGCGATGGACTGGAATGCGTAGCGGTCCGCCTGACGTTCGTTGTAGCGGGAATACGCGTTGAGGGCCGGCAGCAAGAGGAACGACAGAACAGTCGAAACCAGCACCAGCAACGGCAGATTGGCGAAGTCCGACATAGTTTCAAACATGTGAGTTCGTTCCACGGCATAATGGAGCACAAAATTTGCCGCCCAGAACCCCACCAGTGTGACCACCGCCTGCACCGCAATACTCTTCAGAATATGGCGGTGCACGTGATGCCCCAACTCGTGTGCAAGGACCGCCTCAATCTCGTCGGCGGAGTAATGTTCGAGAAGCGTGTCGGCGAGGATGATCCGGCGGGTGTTGCCAAGGCCAGTCAACGCCGCGTTGGCCTTCTTGCTCTTCTCCGAAAGGTTCCATTTGTACACGCCGCGCACCCGCGTTCCCGCACGCTCGCTGAGGGTCACCAGACGGGATTTAAGATCGGCATTGTCGAGCGGTTCGAATTTATAGAAGATGGGGAACAGAACAACCGGCGCTAGCTGCGCCATCAGCACGAACAATCCCAGGAAGGCAGCCCATGCGATCAGCCACCAATGCTGCGGGAACTCACGAATAATGAAGTAAAGCATTTCAACCACAATCGATCCCAAGGCCACTCCGACCAGAAACCCTTTGGCTTCGTCCCATACCCAGGCGCGGAACCTTTGATTGGAAAGATTGTAGCGGTGCTCGACTCGAAATCCGTAGTAATCCAGCCCCAGTCCGAGTAGCTTGCCGATGACCATGAGCATCAGGAAATAAAGAAACACAGCTAGCGTGTAATGCTCGTACGCCCCATGCATGGCCAGATCACGCAGCGCGCCATTCCAACCTGTTGCCAGCAATACGACGAGCAACAGCAGCCCGAGGACAAAATCGGCGATACCGAGCCGTCTCCGAATGCGGTTATATCGCCGCGTTTCGGGCGAATCGCTCGGAGTAGGCGTTGTTGTGACGGCAATGCTCATCTTTAGATGATTATCGTACTCGGGGGCGTCAAATGCGAGACTCTTAAGTGCAGTGAACGGTGGGAGCGACCGGGTGCGCGCCCTATCCACTCTTCACAAAGGTTTCAGCCGTGGACAAGATTTCGTTCACCAATTCGGGTGATGCAGCCTCCGAGTACACGCGTAACAGCGGTTCGGTCCCTGAGGCCCGGAACAAAACCCACGCCTCGGCTCCGTTGCCATTCGTGGGCGCATCCAGAAAAAACTTTATCCCGTCGAGGCTCTCTTTTTTTAAGACGCGGTAACTGCCCAAATGGTTGGTCGCATCGGATCGCGCTCGCTGGATGGCCCGCTGCTTCAAGTCTTCCGGGATGTGAAGGTCTCGTCTCCCGTAGTAGTGCGGACCGTACTCGCGCTGCAAATCCGCGACCAATTGGCCCAGCGGCTTGCACTCGTCTGCCATGACATTGGCCAGCAATAGCGAATTCAGAAGACCGTCGCGCTCTGGCAAGAATCGCGAATAACCGATTCCACCTGATTCCTCGCCGCCGATCACAATTTCGCGCTCCATCATCAAATCGGCGGCGTACTTGAAACCGATGGGGCACTCGTTCACTTTGCGGCCGTGCTTGGCCGCAATGCGATCGATCATGCGAGTGGTGTTGAAAGCACGCACCACCTCTCCGGGCCATTTTTTTCTTACTAGCAGCCACTGCAGGAGAACGGAAATAATCTTATGAGAATCGACGAAGCTGCCATCTTCGGCCACGGCCCCGATACGATCCGCATCGCCGTCGGTCGCAAGCCCGGCATCGCAGCCCTCTTTCACCACGATTTGCTGCAGCATGGCTACGTGCGGCTCGATTGGTTCCGGATTGATGTCGGGAAATAGCGGGTTCAACTCCTGGCGGATGGTGATGTGGCGAATCCCATGCTTGCTGAAAATTCCCGCCAGCACACCACGCCCTGAGCCGTACATCGAATCCACGGCAAACTTGAAATCCGCCCTGGCAATTGCCTCGAGATCAGCGAAAGCGCTAATGGCTTCGACGTAGGCTTGCTTCAAGTCAACCTCTTCGATTGCGGCTTTTTGACCGCTTGGCATGGCGCCGGCACCCAGCTCGTCTTCGATTGCCTTCATGATCGCGGGCGTACCCGAGCCCCCAAACTTGCCCTTGAATTTCACTCCATTCCAGTTCCACGGATTATGGCTCGATGTTACGACCACGCCGCCAGCGGCACCGCGTTGTTTTACGGCAAATGAAATCGCGGGTGTGGGCGTGTAATCATTGGCCAACTTGACCGGAATCCCAGCTGCAGCCAGGACTTCCGCAACGACCCGAGCCGCGCGTTGTGAGATGAAGCGCGTATCGTATCCGACAATTACGCCGCGGCACGCGTCTTCGTGTTTGAGAACGTAGGCGGCAATCGCGCCGGCAACGCGGCGCACATTGTCGAATGTGAAGTCGTCGGCGATGATTCCTCGCCAGCCGTCGGTGCCGAATTTAATGGGAGCGGTCATTGGTTATTGGTCGTTAGTCCTTAGTCGTTGGTCTTGGGTCGACATCGTCTTAGCTTTTGCCCAACAACCGCTACACCAATTTGTGAAGTTTTTTCTCATCCAGATACTTCACAATCTTACCCACGTCCTGGGCACGTTCGCGGGTGGTGATCAGCAACGCATCAGCTGTCTCTACGACTACGAGATCGTTCACGCCTACTGCCGCCACAAATTTGCGCGGGGCATGAATGTAATTCCCCGCTGCGTTCAGGTTGAAGAAACCTTCACTGGAGATCAGGTTACCGTCTGGAGGTTGGCCCTTGGCCGCATGGTGTTCGTGTAATGCGGCCCATGATCCCAGATCGTTCCACCCAAAATCTGCCGGCAGACAGAAGATGTTAGAACTCCGCTCTCCTTTGGACGAGCGTGGCTCAAGCACAGCGTAATCAATGCTGATGTTCTCGCACTTGGGATAAAGCCGGCGAAATGTTCCCGCAAACTTCGGCGTGCCAAATGCCTGCGCGATCCGTTCGAGAACCGGCGCGGTTTTAGGCAAATGCTCACGCAAGGCGTTGGTTAGAGTTCGAGCACTCCAAAGAAACATGCCGCTGTTCCAGAAGTAGTTCCCCGCTTCGAGGAAACTAGCGGCGTGTTCGGCGTCTGGTTTTTCCGTGAATCGGCGTACCCGGTAGGCTTCCCGCTCCATCGCCAAGTCGACTTCGATATAACCGTATCCTGTCTCGCCGCGCGTTGGACGAATCCCCAGCACCACGATGTTTTCGCCGGCGGCGGCAATCTCGATACCTTTCTGCAAAACCTGGCGATAGCGTTTCTCGTCTCCAATGACGTGATCCGAAGGGAACATTCCGATTACCGCGTCGGGATCGCTTTGCACCAAAATAAAAGCAGCCAAGCCGATGGCCGGTGCAGTATTCCGTCCTACCGGTTCAGCCACGATCTGCTGTTTGCTGAGCCGTGGAATCTGGCGCGCGATTTCTAGCTGGGAATCTTCATTTGTGATGATCCAGGTACGTTCGACCGGGGCAAGCGGCAGCAGGCGCGAAACGGTTTGCTGGATCATGGTCTGCTTGCCATCCAGCACCAGCAAGTGCTTGGCTCGCCGCTTGCGGCTCAATGGCCAAAACCGGGTTCCGCGCCCGCCTGCAAGAATTACAGGATAGAAATTTGATTTCGTTTTCGCTACAGAGTTATGCATTGTCGTTCATATCCTGGTTGCAGGCTCCGGTACTGCGTTCCCTGGTAAAGAAGCCTTAAGAAATTCCACCGTCCATTGCGGCCGCACGTGAAAGTCGGCGATCGATGCGGGCACGACGACCGCGTCCCCCTTTGCCAAAGTGACCGGCTCCGCGCCCTGCGCTTGGATCACGGCGCAACCCTCGACCGCAACCAGTATCTGAACTGAACTCTTGCCTGCGTCTTGTGTGGTCCGGAAATCCAGCGCGTCTTTTAATTCGAACATTTCCACCACGAAAAAAGGCGAAGCCACCAGAGGTGACCATCGATTCTTCGTGCCCTCTATCACGGTCGGCGCGGGGCGAATCACCTTCCCGGAAGCCACTTTCTCTTTCACTGCCGCCAGCCCAGCTTTCAGATGCAACTCACGCGGGCGGCCATAGTCATACAGACGATAAGTTGTGTCGGACTGCTGCTGAGTCTCTACAATGATCGAACCCGGTCCCAGCGTGTGCACCGTGCCGCCGGCAACATAAATCATTTCGCCGGGAAATACATTGATCCAATTCAGCAATTCCTCCGCGCGCTGCTGGTGAATCGCCTGTTCAAACTGCACCCCTGTAACCCCCGGCTGCAGACCCAATGCGATCTGGGCTCCGGGCTTGGCATGCGCCACATACCAGCACTCGGTCTTGCCGCAGGGTTGACCCACGCGCCGTGCCGCTTGGTCATCGGGGTGGACCTGCACCGAAAGCTTTTCATGAGGAAAGAGAAACTTCAACAGCAATGGAAATCGGCCCGGATCGGGGGCAGCCTCGCCTACCAACTCCTTACCAAACTGCGAGCTCAACTCGGCGAGCGACTTTCCACGCAAATGTCCGTTCGCCACTTTGCAATTGTCCCCCGTCAGCCACGACTCGCCAATCTTCTCCTCGAAGCGATGATTCGGATAAATCGGGGACAAGTCAGTCGTACCCCAGGGGCGCGGGTCGAATGCTGGCGACATTAACAGCGGGTAAAGATTATTCATGCGGCAGAAATTCAGAGACGTGGTTCGCGGGAATCAAATCTACAGCATCGGCATCTTGCCTTCGGAAGTGTGAGCGAAGACCACAGTATCGGACGAGGCGGCGCCACCAGCAGAGTCGCTCGCGCTTCACAGTGCCGCGAGAAACTTCCGCAGGCGCTCCAACCCGCGGTCAAGCTCCGCAATCGACGTAGCGTAGGAAACACGGATATGGTCGCGGGTTCCGAAGCCTTCGCCCGGAACCGTGGCCACGTACGCTTCACGCAACAGCTTTCCCGCGAGGTCCGAAGCCGATTTCACTCCGCTGCGCCCAAAGAAGGCGGACACATTTGGATATGCATAGAACGCGCCCTCGGGCAATGTGCATTTCACCCCTGGAATCGAGCGCAGTCCATCGACTACATGGTCGCGCAGGTTGATGTACTCCGCCCGCATGTCCGTCACGCATTGCTGTGGGCCCTTCAACGCCGCTACCGCTGCTTTCTGCACAATCGATGTCGGGTTCGACGTGGATTGGCTTTGCAGCTTCTGCATTGCGCTCACAACCGGAGCGGGCGCTAAGGCATAACCTAATCGCCAACCGGTCATCGCGTAAGTCTTAGAGAGCGACCCGATGATCACCATGCGCTCGCGGAATTCACGCAGCGATCCTATTGAAAATCTCTTTGCCGTGTAATTCAGGTACACATAGCATTCATCCGAAATCACCCAGATGCCGCGCTCGTGCGTCAGGCGCAGTACTTCCACTAGATCCTCCGGCGACATTACCGCTCCGGAAGGATTGGATGGTGAGTTCAAGATAATAAGCTTGGTCCTTGGTGTGACCAGACGCTCAATCATCGCTGCAGTGACGCGAAAGCCCTGCGCTTCGTCGGTTTCCAGCAATACACAATTTCCCCCCGCATAGCGCACGATGTCCTTGAAGGAAACCCAGTAAGGCACCGGCAGGATGACTTCATCGCCGTGGTCGACCAAAACCTGCACAGCATTGAACAACGCTTGCTTGCCGCCGGTTGAAGCAATTACCTCTTCGCGACGATAATCCGAATCGAAATCCGCGGCATGGCGATTCGCGATGGCATCGCGTAATTCGGGCGTACCACTGACCGCCGTGTACTTGGTGAAGTTGCCCTGAATCGCAGCTATGCCGGCATCCTTGATGTGCTGGGGCGTGACGAAGTGAGGTTCGCCCGCTCCAAAATCCACCACATCGATCCCCTGCTGGCGCAGCTTATCGGCCTCCGCCACCACTGCCATTGTCGCGGACGGTTCGATGCGGTTAATTCGCTCGGTGAGTCTCAATCCAAGAGTCGCTTCCGTAACTGGAGTCATCCTCGTTTCCTCGACTTCGGTTTTCTGGCGTTTGCCAGTTTGATAGCGGGGTCCAGCTTTTCCTTCAGACGTTGTTCAACCATCTCCGGAACCAGATCTTTCACCGAGCCTCCCAATTGGGCGATTTCCCGCACCAGACGGGAACTCAGGTAAGAATACTGTTCTGCGGGCATCATGAATACGGTTTCCAGGTCAGGCTGCAATTTGCGGTTCATCAAAGCCATCTGCAACTCATATTCGTAATCGCTGATGGCGCGAATACCCCGAAGCACGGCACTGGCTTTGACCTTGGCTGCGTAGTCCACCATCAGTCCGTCGAACGTATCCACGCGCACGTTCTTGAACTCTGCAGTCATGGCTTCCAGCATAAGCAGCCGTTCAGACAGGTTGAACAGGGGAGCCTTCTCCGCATTGCGGAGGATCGCCACGACCAGTTCGTCAAAGATTTTGCTGCCCCGCTCGATCAAATCCAGGTGCCCGTTAGTCGGTGGATCGAACGACCCGGGATACATCGCAATGACTTTCTTCAATCAGCCTCTTTCAATCAGTCTGTGCTGAAAGTCCAGCCAGTTAGTATTCACAGTTGGTAACAGAAGATTCTATGCGTCCGGCAAAGCCAATGGCAATGCCGTTCTCCATTGCCTGCGATGGCTGCGCCGCGCCGAACTGGTCCAATAGTACAGGTAACGGTGCCGCCGGTTACCCGGTCTTCTGATATAGCACAATGGTGGTAGTTCGTAACTTGTCACCCACCTGTCTGAAAAACTAGCCTAATAGTTGATGTCACCAGTCTCTCTTTTGTTCTCTTCCGACGAGGATAGCTCGCGCCAGTTGGTTCAGGCTCTCCGAGAGCTTGAACTGGAGATTGCACCCTGTCCGGACATCTTTACCGCCGTCGAATGGCTTACCAGCCGAAGTTTTGACGTGATTGCTGCCGATTGGGACAGTGGGCCGGAGGCAGCATTTCTGTTGAAGAGCGCTCGCGAACTGAAGTTGAACAAGGCTGCTTTCACTCTCGCTCTCACCAGTGGGACTCCCGAGTCTATGGCCGTGGAGGATGCTCCTGATCTGGTTTTGACGAAACCGTTGATCCCCGATCAAGTTAAGTATTCCGTGCTCAGCAACGACCGTTATCTGGCTTGCATGAGGGCATGGATTTCCAGGGGCGACTTTACCCAGGGCGAGAAAACAAAGCCGGCGACAGTGAAAATACAGAGCGACAAGCGGCGGCCGCAGTTAGAGCAGCCCTCCCCCATGCCTACGGTCGCGTGCCCGGTTGAGCCCTCCCCCGCACCCAGCTTTAGCTACAGCGCAACCGCGGCGCGGCTGAATCTCACGTTTGCGACCCTCGACCGCACCTTGTTCCGGTCCATGAACCACCAGAACTGTACCGAGCAGGTATCTGGCGCGGTGAAAAGATATAACCAGAAAAGGTTCTTGTGGACCGCTATCTTGAGCGTGGCTTTCATTTCTGTTGGCTACATCTGGGGTCAGCCCCTGCGGGTTCAAAGTGTGTTCGCCAGCGTCGCTACCGCCTATAAGCACGCTCTGGTAACGAGATCGGGCAAATCACCGCCTCCCGAAAATGATTCGAGTTCGAAGTCCTCGCTGCTGGTGGAAGCTGCCTCGCGACGGTCCGGGTCTGCTAAGTATGCGTCTGCGAGCGCGCGTGTCTCCGTCCCGACGACGTTCCAAACCGACCAGGCTTCGATCATTCCCACTGAAACGCTGCAGGCCGAGGCCCGTCCGGATCGAGGTCCTCTTCCCTTGGCGGCCTCGCGGATTCCAATTCCCGAGAGTTTAACCATGCCGCAGTCGAAAGCTGGTTCGGTGCGAAGCGATAGCCTCAGACGTTCTCCGTCTCTGCTTAGCCAAGTGGAACCAGTGAACTTGGCCGAGGATTTATCCCAAGCGCTGCTCTTGCAAAGAGTACGACCCACCTATCCCGAGCAGGCTTTAAGAGCCGGACTCCAAGGCGCCGTGATTTTGCAGGCGTGGATCGGCAAAGACGGTAGCATCCGAGACCTGAAGCTGGTGGACGGCTCCCTGCTTCTTGGGCAAGCAGCGGTGAAAGCCGTCAAGCAGTGGCGGTACAAACCCTACCTTCGAAACGGCGTCGCCGTGGAAGCTGAGACTTACGTGACGGTGAATTTCAAGCTGCCTTAGCGTCCTTCCCGTGCTTTCTTCCCCGCGATCTAAGCGGACGCGCGTTGTATCTGATGAATCAACCAGTTCACAACTTTTTACTTGTTTTTACTCTGGATTGACACATCCTGCTGGGTGTTCAACTATGTTTGTTTCCGGGGCTGATCCAGTACCCCGAGTCTGGAGAGCTTGATGAAATCGAAGCGGCGTTGGAGCGAGCGAACCCGGTTGATGCTCACACTGGAGCTCGCCGTAGTCTTGCCCGCCGCCGCCCTGGTCATCCTGAGCGCAATACATTTGAATGAGGTCCAGCGCGATCGGGGGGTGGAAGCTGCGTTCCAGCGCGATTTCAATCAGGTGCTGGCGATTTCCGAAAAGGAGATCAACCAAAAAGCCTACGACGTCGCCGATGATCTTCGAGGCGAATTTCCCGGCGCCGGCAATGCTTGCGTGGAAACGATGGACAGGATTCTCGCCACCCACCCTCAGATTGCCCATATCTTCATCTATGAACCGGGCAGGGGATTGACGTTCCGTTCCCAGCCATCGCGGCTTAAGGATGCTGCATTTCGCGCCGAGGCCGACGAATTTTCCAGCATGACCAGCGGATGGATGCAGGTGGAATACAAGGACGAAGTCAAGGGTATGGAGGAGATGGCGAAGAAGGGTAAGCCTTACTCCTTTTTTCCTAATTGGGCTGCGCGCGGCGAAAAGCGCTTATATCAATCAGTCGCCATTTTCCTGGCGGCAGACAGCTTGGGGGGGCATAAGGCCATCGGCGGAATGGTGTTCGATGCCGAGTATTTGCGTGACCGGTTCTTCCCGGAAATGCTGGAGACACTTTTAAGTCATCAGGAAGAAAAAGGCGAGAGGAACCACGCTGTGATGATGGTCCATCCCCGACATGAGTCGCCGCCCATGGTGGCTTCGGTGGGCTGGGATGGGGGCGAACCCGAGGTCGAACGCAACCTTGAGGGCGCGTTCCCCGGCCTGACGCTTGCCATCAAGTTGCGAGGAACCACGCTGGCTGCGTTAGGCCAGCATTTTGTTCACACCAGCTTTTTGATTCTTGGCGCCATCTCGCTCTTGCTCACTGGTGGGATCGTGATGACGCATCGAAATATTTCGCGCGAGATGGCGCTGGCGCGGCTGAAATCTGATTTCGTGTCCAACGTTTCGCACGAGTTGCGGACGCCGCTCTCGCTGATCCGGCTCTACGCGGAAACTCTGGAGATGGGCCGGCTGAAATCACCGGACAAATATCAGGAGTATTACAGCATTATCCGCAAAGAGAGCGAGCGGCTCACCGCGCTGATCAACAACATCCTGGACTTTTCGCGCATCGAAGCTGGCCGCAAGGAATACGACTTCCGCCAGACCGATATGCGCGAACTGGTGCGCAACACGCTCGAATCTTATCGCTATCAGATCGAGCAAAGCGGGTTCGCTTTCGAGGAAAAGATTGCCGACGACGTGCCGCCGCTCAGCGTGGATCGCGAAGCCATGGCGCGTTCCCTGTTAAACCTGGTCAACAACGCGCTCAAGTATTCGCAGGACCAGAAATATATAGGGGTTAACCTGTTCCGCGATAACGGCTCCGTCAAACTCGAGGTGGTGGATCATGGCATCGGCATCCCTGCGACTGAGCAGCAGAAGATTTTTGACAAGTTCTACCGCGTGGGCGACCCCCTGGTTCACAACACCAAGGGCAGCGGTTTGGGGCTCGCATTGGTTCGGCACATTGTTCAGGCGCACGGCGGTGAGGTTTCAGTGGATAGCGTGCCCGGCCGGGGCAGCAAGTTCACCATCAATCTACCCGTAGCGTTGCCATCCAACACTTCGAAAGCAGCATTGGCGTAGGCACTGGAGACTAAGAGCATGGCGAAAATCCTGATTGTCGAAGACGAGCCCAACATGGTGGCGGGCTTGCGCGACAACTTCGAATTCGAGGGGCATCAGGTCATCACCGCGGGTGACGGCGTCGCGGGCCTGGAGCGCGCCATCGCCGAGTCTCCGGACCTCGTAATCCTCGATGTCATGATGCCGAGGATGAGCGGGCTGGACGTTTGCCGGCAGCTTAAGACCAAGCGGCCTTCGATTCCGATCATCATGCTGACTGCGCGCGGACAAGAAGTGGACAAGGTAGTGGGACTTGAATTGGGCGCCGATGACTACGTTACCAAGCCGTTTTCCATTCGTGAACTGCTGGCGCGGGTGAAGGCCGTACTGCGTCGCGCGCGAATCGCTACCAAGACGGATGAGAAATATTCGTTCGGCGAGGTCGAAGTGAATTTGCGCAGTTGCCAGGTATCGCGCAGAGGTCATGCGCTGGATTTTTCATCAAAGGAGTTCGAGCTTTTGAAGTACTTCCTCATTCATCCGGGAGAAACTCTGAGCCGCGACCGGCTGCTCGAGGATGTCTGGGGATACGATCGCTTTCCGACCACGCGCACAGTGGATGCGCACATTGTTCGCCTCCGGCAGAAGGTCGAGCCCAAGCCCGAGGAACCTCGATTCATTTTGACGGTGCACGGGACGGGTTATAAGTTCGTCGGCTGAAGTTTTGTTAGGGAGTTGAAAAGTGGAAAACACTCTACAAATTCGCGTTCAGCATCGAGACAAGGTTGGTCCAGCTCGTGTAGATGACACCCAGCTCATCCGCGGAGCTCAACTCGGCGACGCCGGCGCTTTCGAAGAACTGGTGCGGCAATATGATCGTCCAGTTCTCCGCCTGGCAGTGCATCTTACCGGTTCGCAGGAAGATGCCCAGGACATTTACCAGGAAGCTTTCCTTCGCGCATACATAAACATTGGCAGCTTCCGGTTTGAGTGCTCTTTCTATACCTGGATCTACCGCATCGTGACCAATCTGTGTCTCGATCACTTGCGGAAACGATCCTCTCGATATCGGGATGTGACGACCACGATTTCGTCAGAGGGCGAAGAGGAGCAAGCCCTCGACCGCATTGCCGATCAGCGGGCTGGGGCCAGTCCGGAGCGCAATATGGCCAGCCGCGAGCTGCGAGCCTGTATCGTTCGCGCCATGCAGAGACTCTCACCGCGGGAGCGGGTGGTGTTCGAGCTGAAGCATTATCACGGTTTGCGGTTGCGAACTGTCGCTGGCATTCTGAACACCAGCGAAGGCACCATCAAGAACACGCTCTTTCGCGCGACCCACAAATTGCGCACGCAGCTAGCTGCAGTTCGGTAAGTGGGCAACTTCAATTTCATCAAAAGCTGGGTAGAGAGGTAGCTAGCTACGTCTTTACCGCTCTGCACCCACCGCGGCTGCTCTCAGCGGTTTTGCGGTTTTTGTCTATGGGTATGGGAGGGTTTCGGCCTCGAAAATCCGCGGTCCTTCTGTGCCTTCATCTCTCATCGAATGTGGTAGATTGAAAATTGCTTGCGAATTTTTTCTTATTCTTCTGAACCGCTCCGCTGGCGGTGTCTCGAGCAGCGCGGTTGTGATTTCCCAGTGCAGGCCAGCGTGTTTCTGCTCACCATGCTGGCTACCTTTAGCTTCGCTGAAGCGGATGTGCACACGCCCCCTCCTGCTCCCTCGACCGACGTCATCGTGCAAAGACTGATGGCCGCAAACGCCCAGCGATCTCAGAGCTTACGCGGATATCGGGGCAAGCGGGTTTACCATTTGGAGTATCACGGACTTTTTGGCAACCACGAAGCTGGAATGCAGGTGGAAGCTGCTTACACTGCGCCTGACCGCAAGGATTTCAAAATCCTCGCTGAAAGTGGTTCCAAGGTCCTGATCAATCGTGTGCTTTTGAAGCTGCTTAGCAGCGAGAAGGAGGCGCAGGAAGAGCAGAACCGGAAAGAGCTGGAAATCAGCCCCAAGAACTACGATTTCGCGATGGCGGGGACCGAGCATACCCCAACCGGAGATTTTTATGTGCTTGCGGTAACTCCCAAGGGAAAGAGCAAGTATCTTTACCGCGGAAAGCTTTGGATCGACGCCAGGGATTTCGCTATAGCTCGCATGCAGGGCGAACCTGCCAAGAACCCATCCCTCTGGGTCAGTCACACGCAAATCGAATATCGTTGGGGCAAAATCGGAGGCTTCTGGCTTCCCGCCCACAATGAGTCTGAAACTCAGGTTCGGATGGGCGGCAAAGCGGTCCTCACGATCGATTACACCGACTATCAAATCACCGGGGTTAATCGGTCGAATGCCCACGGACCCAGCGAAACCTCAACCCTGCCCGATCCATCCGCAGTATCCACCGATCCGCACTGATTTTGCCATCACAGACAAGCTGTAAGTCCTTTCTTATGATTACGGAAAGAGATTCTCGAATGCTGGCCTGCACAACCTGCGCAAGCCCGCAGGCTTGGTTACCAATGGGCGCATTTTTACCGCAGCAAACTCTGAGAAATCAGCATCAAACCAGATATAATGGCAACACTTCTTAGGAAGTGACTTCCTTTCAGAGAAAACGAATCCGATGTCGACAAAGACCAAGGCTGTAGTTCTTGCTTCATCCGCGGTAGTGCTGTTGTTCATGGTGGTTGGTGGAATGGACGGCGTGCGCGCCTCCAGCAACGACGGTGCTTACCGCCAGCTCCAGGTGTATAGCGAAGTCCTGTCTCGCGTGCGCAGCGAATATGTCGAGGAGCCCAATATTCCGGTTGTGACCGCTGGCGCTCTGCATGGGCTGCTCGAGTCCCTGGATGCTAATTCCAGCTATCTCAGTCCATCCGAGTACGCGGAATACAAGTCTCATCAAACCGAAGCGAAGGCTGACATCGGAGCCGCCATTTCCAAGCGCTTTGGCTACGCGTCGGTGATTTCGGTCATTCCGGGCGGACCCGCGGATAAAGCTGGGCTTCAGGACACCGATATTATCGAGGCCATTGAGAGCAAAAGCACTCGGGAGATGTCGGTCGGCGAAGTTCGCAGCCTGCTTTCGGGGCAGTCCGGTTCAAATGTAACCGTTTCCCTGGTTCGGGCCCGGCGCGCCGAGCCGCAGAAGGTTGTTATTACTCGCGATATTGTTGTTATTCCGCCCGTAAGCGACAAGGTGGTCGAGGACGGGATTGCTGAAATCCGCGTCAATGCTTTCACCAAGGGCAAGGCGCAGGAAGTTGCTAACAAGATCAAAGCTCTGCAGAAGTCGGGGACAAAGAAGCTCATCCTGGATTTGCGCAACTGCGCTGAGGGTGAGGAGGCCGAAGGCATCGCGACCGCCAATCTTTTCCTGAATCACGGTACGATTACGTATCTCCAGGGCCAGAAATATCCTCGCGAGGCCTTTAATGCGGATCCTTCCAAGGCCATTACCAACCTGCCGATGGTAGTGCTGGTCAATAAGGGGACGGCCGGGCCGGCAGAGGTTGTCGCTGCCGCTATTCTTGAAAATGCCCGCGGCGACGTTGTGGGCGACAAGACCTTCGGCGATGGTTCGATTCAGAAGACGATGGAACTGCCCAATGGGTCGGCCCTCATTCTGTCTATTGCAAAATATTACACGCCTACGGGCAAAGCGATTCAGGACACAGCCGTAACGCCAAACGTTCTGGTCGCGGATACCGATGAAGAGGGGCCGGTACCGGACGAGGACGAAAACATCACGCCGGCAGACGAGGCTGCAAAAAAGGTCCAGCCTCAGCAACCGGACCAGCAAATGCAGAAGGCAATCGAGGTTTTGAAGAGCCGCGCAAGTTAGCCTTCGGGGTACGAACAACATTGGGACAGCCGAGGGCGTCTGCCCCAACGTAAATCTTCGCTCGAATCCTGCTACCCTCACGTCAAGAGCCAAAACTCTCATGCTATTCTGAGGTCGATCTCCCATGAAGGTCATCTATCAAGACCTTCCTCCGGTGGATATCGCCGGACGGAAGCTGGTGGGCCGCGTCCTGTTTGGCTTGCTGGTTCTGATGGCCGCTCTTGTAGGTGCCACTGCCGGATTGCTCCTCGTCTATTCCACCGATCTGCCTCAGGTCGAACAGTTGGAACATTACCGGCCCAGTTCCATCACCGAGCTTTACGACGGACAGGGCCGCATCATTGGCTCGTTTGCATTGCAGAGACGGGTAGTGGCTTCTTATAACGACTTCCCGCAGGTGTTGCGTGATGCCCTGGTTTCTATCGAGGACAAGGATTTCTATCGTCATTGGGGGATCAATGTATGGCGAATCGCTGGAGCGGCGTACCGGGACATCGAATCTGGCGGCAGAGTGCAGGGCGCATCCACCCTCACCATGCAGCTTGCGCGCAACCTGTTCCTATCGCCTGACCGATCCTTCCCTCGCAAAATCGAGGAAGCCTTGCTTGCGATTCAGATCGAACGGCGCTTTACCAAGGAACAGATATTCACTCTCTATGCCAACCAGATTTTTCTCGGGCACGGAGTGTATGGTTTTGAAGCCGCATCAGAATATTACTTCGGCAAACCCGCAAAGCAACTCACGCTCGAAGAAGCGGCCCTGCTGGCGGGACTACCGAAAGCGCCGGGACTTTATTCACCGATCAATCACCCTGACCGCGCCACCAGACGCCGCAATCTGGTCATAAACGGCATGCTGGAGGACGGCAAGATCACGGCCCGACAAGCCACCGAGGCGCGCAATCAACCCATCGTGCTAAAGCTGCAGCACGATCCCAACTCGCTGGCGCCATATTTTGTCGAGGAGATCCGCCGTTATCTGGAGAACAAATACGGCAGTGATCAGGTTCATGAAGGCGGATTGCGAGTTCACACCTCGCTTGATATGGACCTGCAGCGCACCGCGAATCAGGCGGTGCTCGACGGGGTGGCTGCCTATGAACGCCGCCACGGATGGAAAGGTCATTTGCAGAATGTACTGGCCGGCAACGAAACTCTCGCTTACCAGCATGCCGATTGGGATGAGGAACCCGAGGTCAACGGTTACATTCATGCTTTGGTCGCGACCGTTGGGCCCGGGTCGACAGTAGTCAAGTTCGGCCGATATACCGCAACCGTCGTGCCAGCCGATGCGGCTTGGACCCACCACAAGCTTCAGGAAATTCTAAAGCCGGGTGATGTGATTTATGTGAAAATCATTAACCTGAGCAACGATGGCAAAGCGCGAGTGAGCCTGGAGCAGGATTCAGGCGCACAGGGCGCATTGATCGCCATCGACAACGCCACCGGAGAGATTAAGGCAATGGTCGGCGGGCGCGATTTTGAACTATCCAAGTTCAACCGTGCGACCCAGGCGTTGCGGCAAGTGGGGTCGTCGTTTAAACCCTATGTCTATACTGCCGCCATTGATCAGGGAGCACGACCGGACGACACGATCCTCGATGCACCAGTTACTTTTCCGACGGCGTCCGGGCCTTACACTCCACACAATTATGATGAGAAGTTTGAAGGGACCATCACGCTTCGGCGGGCGCTCGCGCAATCGCGCAACATTCCCGCACTGAAGGTCGCCGACCGCATCGGAATCAAAACGGTTATCGATTACGCGCACCGCTTTGGGATCACTTCGAACATCCCGGCTTACCTGCCGGTGGCGCTTGGCGCAGCCGAAGTCACACTGTTCGAGCAAACTTCCGCCTTCAGTGTTTTCCCCAACGACGGCGTCCGAATCATGCCACGCTATATCACCAAGGTTGAGGACTACGAAGGCCGCGTCCTGGAAGAAAATTTCCCGGACGTGAAGGACGCGATCAGCGCTCGTACGGCGCGCATCATGACCTACATGTTGCGGGAAGTGGTGCTGCATGGAACGGGGATTGCCGCGGCCAGCTTGAAGTATCCACTCGCGGGCAAGACCGGCACGACTAACGATTTCACCGATGCCTGGTTCATCGGATTTTCACCGTCGATCACGACCGGAGTTTGGATCGGTTACGACGAGAAGAAGTCCCTCGGAGCCAAGGAAAGTGGAGCCCGCGCCGCGCTTCCCATCTGGATGGACTTCATGAAAGTCGCGCTGGCCGGCAAGGATCCAGGAGAGTTTCAACCAGTGCCCGACCTGCCCCCGAGGCCGGTGCACGTGGACACTATGGATACCGCACCTGCGGCAGAAGAATCGCACTAACTAGGTTTTCGATCCGTGTGAATCCACGCAAATCCGTGGCGAAAGATTTATTTCTTCACCGCTGCGAAGCTCTCATCCAAAGTCCTCGCTGCCTCGTCCACGTCGGCCTTCGAGATGTTCAGGGGCGGCGACATCCGGATGACGTTGCCGTAGAAGCCGCCCTTGCCGATCAGCAAACCACGTTTACGGCATTCTTCCATCAAGGCGGTTGTGCCTGCCGGCGAAGGCTGCTTGGTCGTGCGGTCCTCGACCAATTCGAGCGCCTGCATCAAGCCCATTCCGCGGACGTCGCCGATCAGCAGATGCTTCTGCTGCAGTTCTTCCAGTTTCGTGCGGAAATATCTGCCAACTTCCGCAGCGTTGGTTCGCAAGTCATCTTCTTCGATTACATCGATGACAGCCTTTGCAGTAGCGCACGTGACCGGATTGCCGCCAAAGGTTGAGATTGTCAGGCCTTGAAATGAATCGGCAATCTCGGGCTTGGCAATGGTGAGGCCAATCGGCACGCCATTTCCCATTCCTTTGGCCGAGGTAATTATGTCCGGCTCAACTTCCCAGTGCTCGATGCCGAACCACTTTCGACCGGTGCGTCCCCAGCCGGTCTGCACTTCATCGGCGATGAAGTCGCCGCCATACTGCTTCACGATGTTGAAAGCCAGTTTGAAATATTCTTTCGGCGGCGTGACGAAGCCGGCGACGCCTTGGATAGGCTCTGCGATAAAGGCGGCGATACGGCCTGAAGTCGAAAACTGAATCGTGTTTTCGATATCCTTGACGCACGCGACTTCGCAGTCGGGATACTTCAACCCCAACGGGCATCGGTAGCAGTACGGATTCATGGCGTGAACGATGCCAACCTCGATGGTGCCCCGACGCCAGCTACTCATGCCGTTGAGGCCCCGCGCCAAAGAAGAGCGTCCGCTATAGCCGTGACGCAACGTGACCACTTCGAAGTTCCCGGTGTGCATCCGCGCTATCTGGATCGCGGTCTCGTTGGCTTCGGTGCCGCTGTTGGTGAAGTATGACTTCTTCAGAGCGCCGGGCGTGATTTGCGCAAGCTTTTCCGCCAGCATGACCATCGGCTCATTGGGGAAACAGGTGGAAACGTGCTGCAGCCGGTCGATTTGGGCTTTGGTGCGCGAGATCACCCGTGGATTGCAGTGGCCGACGCTGATGGTTACGATGCCGCCAAAGAAGTCGAGATACTTTTTGCCCTCGACGTCCCAAACATGCTGCATCACGCCGTGGTCCATCGGCAGCGGATCGCGGAAGTAGGTCGTGACCGAAGGAAAAATGTATTCCTTCTGCTTGCGATTAATTTCTTCGCGGGTGAGTCGGGTTTTCTCGGCAGGGATCGTAGGAGCGCTCATAAGTGAAGTCCATCAGGTGAATCCATCATAAACCAGCTTCGGAATTGGTGAGCGCTGTCTTGGCCTTCAGCAAGTTCGCGTCACAAATCCAGACCTAGTTCCTGAGCGTAGTGGCTGATGCGCAAGGCGCGAAAGCCAGGGAGTCGAAGGACCCGATGCTGCCGGAAGCGACATAAGTGATGCAAGGTATTCTCTCCGTGGATCGTACAGAGCGTGGTGAGAATGCATGGCAGCGTCAGTTCCACTGGACACGAAGCAGGGATCCTTCGACCCGGGGATCGTTCGCTTCGCGAACGATGCCTCCGCTCAGGATGACAAACCGCTCTATGAAGCAAACTACGCGAGAAGACCATGCCTGTTCTATGCGGTCTTCCGTTGCTCTAGCAGCATTCGCGCTGCGACGAGCCGGATCTCTTCGTACGTAATCTCCGCCGGCAGCGCTTCTTTAATCGGCTTCAGCCGCTCCATGCCCAGACGCGCGCAGGCTTCCTCAATACTTACCCGCTTGCCGTCGTCAATCCAACTGTTTTGAAATTGCAGCTCACCTCTTTCGACGAGTGTCGCCACGAGATCGATCACCGATCTGACTTGACGTCCGCGAATCGTGGCGATCTCGTCGAAGGAGCGGCCTTCCGCGAGCAGTCGAATGGTATCGTCTGCGGGCCTCGATTTTTTCTCTGGCAAAGCGGCGGCTCGCTCGCCTTTGCCGAAACGTTCGAGCGCGTCAAGGATCTGCTGGCCGTAGCGTTCCGTCTTGCGTTCGCCAAATCCAGAGATGCCTCGAATCTCGGCCAGTGACGCCGGACGCTTGCGGCAAATCTCTGCCAGCGAAGTGTCGTGCATGACGACGAAGGCGGGAACATTTTCCTTCCCCGCCGAGACGCTCCGCCATTGGCGAAGATACTCGCGTAGTTCCGGGTCAAAATCGGGAAGTTCCGTTTGCGCAGGCTGCTGTGTGAAACTCGCGCCAACCGGAATCGATGAAGACCTGCTCTGCCTCTCCCTTGGCTCTGACAGCCACTCCGGCGTACCGCTACAAACATCGCACGCGCTGCACTCCGTCCACTTGGGAGTTTCGCCGAAATGCAAACAAATCTGGCGGTGACGGCAGCTATTGGAATCAACGAATCGGCGGATGGTGTGATAGCGTTGCCAGGCCCGCTCCCTCTCGGCTGGATCGGTGACTTGCTCGATGAAGTACGCTAACAGACCCGCGTCGCGCTTTTGCCAGAGCAAAATGCAGTCCGCCGGCAGCCCGTCGCGACCCGCACGCCCCGCCTCCTGGTAATACTGTTCGATCGACTTGGGCAGCGAGAGATGAATCACGGCACGTACGGAAGCTTTGTTAATGCCTAATCCGAAAGCGATCGTTCCCACCAGGACCTTGACCTCGTCAGCCATCCAACGTTCTTGATTTTGCCTGCGAAGGTTCGTCTCCATTTTGCCGTGATAAGCAATCGCCGGAATTCCGTGCTCCTCCAGGAAATCGACGGTCTCTTCGACTTTGGCAATCGTGGGCGCGTAAATGATGAGGTTATCGTTGGAGTAGTTTCGCAGCGCCGCCAGCAGCAGATTCGGCTGGGATCGCCCTTCGCATTCCTTCACCACATATCGCAGGTTGGCGCGATGAAAGCTGGCGATGTATTTTGCCGGATCGCGTAACTGGAGCTGATTGAGAATGTCGTGACGAACCCGCCGGGTTGCGCTTGCGGTAAAGGCTGCGATCGGGCGGTCAGGAAAATGGACGCGCAGGCTGCTCAACTGTCGATACTCGGGACGAAACTCGTGTCCCCACTCCGAGATGCAGTGGGCCTCGTCAATAGCGAAGAATGCGATGGGGACGCGCTGCAGCCAGCCGACGGTATCGGCCCTTGCCAGCCGTTCGGGCGAGAGATAGAGCAGCCGGTATTCACCGTCGCGCGCCTTTCGCATCACCAGGGATTGCTGGTCGTTGGTCAGAGAACTGTTCAGCACAGCAGCTGGAATTCCCATTTGCGCAAGCTGGGCCGCCTGGTCCTGCATTAACGCGATCAACGGCGAGATTACGACGGCAGTTCGTCCCGATACCAGTGCCGGCAATTGGTAGCAGAGTGATTTGCCGCCACCCGTAGGCATAACTACACAGGTGTCGCGGGCTCCCATCAGGCTGCGCACAATTTGCTCCTGCAAGGGACGAAACGAATCGTAGCCCCAGTAGCGTAGCAAAGGAGCGAGCAGGTCCGTCTCAGGCGACATAGAAACAGTATAAGTGGCGAGCGGATCGACGCGGATAGTGCTCCCCCGAGATGTATCGGGTTATGCCAAAAGAGGGAGGCTATAATCAGACGCAAGAAATGAAGTTCTTCTTCCGATTCGTCTTGCTCGCACTCGTGTTGCTGGTGGTGGCGCTGGTGTCGGCGTTGACGGCGATGCGCTTTGCCATTCACGGACGAGAGGTGGCTGTCCCCGACCTGGTGGGGAAAACTCCAGCCGAGGCGCGGAAAATTGCGGACGCCGCCGGTTTCCAGATGGACATTGAACGCCAGTACTACAGCGCCAAAATTCCCGAGGGAAGAATTCTTTCGCAGCTCCCCGCTCCGGGCACACAGGTGCGCCGGGGTTGGCAGGTACGAGTTGCTCAGAGTCTGGGTCCGCAACGGGTCGAAATTCCCAACGTGCTCGGAGAAAGCCAGCGTGCCGCGGAGATAAACATACTTCGGCGAGGATTGGATGTGGGCGCGGTAGCGCAAATTGGAATGCGCGGGGCATCCACGGATCAGGTTCTGGGTCAAAGTCCGTCCCCGAATGCCAGCGGCATCGCGGCTCCCAAGATCAGTCTGCTGACCACCGCATCCGGACCACCGCAGGCATTTTTGATGCCCAACTTCACAGGCCAGGCCCTCGGGGGGGTAACTCTGGTGTTGCAGGATGCGGGATTCCGGCTGGGTGACGTCAGCCTTACCCCATCCGCTTCAGTGGTTCCCGCTTCATCCCCAGATTCCCCTATTGTAACGCTGGCAATCCCTGCCCCTCCACCGCAGCCCACACCAGCCAGTGTCATCGTGTCGCAGAATCCTGCGCCGGGAGCAAAGATCGTCGCAGGTTCGACCGTGAACCTCGAAGTGCGCTAAGAACTTGGCCCCGGATTAACGCGGATCGACATGGTGATCGTAGTTTTTATCCGTGAAATCCGTGGCTAGACTTTTTGAAGGATTGCGGCGAAGAAGCCGTCGCAAGGGTGCACCCCGGGAATCGTTCGCAAGTACGGTCCGCTGGTTAATGAATCGACGTTCTCCGATCGCAGTTCACCTCGGGACTGGAGTTGCTGCAGTTCAACCCGGCAATCGACCACGCAGAACGAGGGGTCAGCCGAAATCGCCTTTTCCGACACGGCTGAGTTCTCTTCTGTCTCTAGTGAGCAGGTCGAATAAACCACCCTTCCGCCCGGGGAGACGCGCCGCATTGCCGATTGCAGGATAGCCAACTGGCGGGCCTGAAGGTCCGCCAGGTCTTCGAGTTTGAGCCGCCATTTGATCTCAGGATTGCGGGCTAACGTGCCTGTGCCCGAGCAAGGCACGTCGACGAGCACGCGGTCGAAGAGTGCGGTCGTAGGAAGGTTGCGCGCGTCCGCCGCGACCACCTGGACATTCGTCGCAGTAACCAGCTTGCGTAGCATTCGTGCCCGATGCGGATGCAACTCCATCGCAACGACGCTGGCGCTCGGATTGCGCTCGGCGAGCGTTCGCGTTTTGCCGCCAGGTGCAGCGCAGCAATCGAGCATTTTTTTGCCCTGGCCGACGAGAAGCGAAACCAATTGCGACGCTTCATCCTGGATCACAACTCGACCTTCACGAAATGCGCGCGTCCCTGTGAGATCGCCACCGACAACGCGATGTGCCGACGTCAACAAATGCCCTGGAGATAGTTGGATTTTGTGGCTCCGGAGTTCGTCTGCAATCGTGGCACCGATGACGCTGATGGTGGTTTCTGGAATTCTCTGGTCGTAAGTGCAGGCTTGCCTGGTGGCCTCAAACCCGAATTGCTTAATCCAGCGTTCGACTAGCCAAAGCGGATGTGCGGAAACCTCAGCCAATCCTGACGAAGTGTTGGCGTTCAGGATACCCAAGGCGCTATCAAGATTTCGCGCCACTCCACCAAACTTCCGCAGTATGGCATTCACGAAGGGCACGGCGGACCGTTTCTTGGCTCGCTTCACTAATTCGACGCTCTCGTGCACGGCGGCGCGATCGGGGACGCGATCCAGAAAGAGCAATTGGTAAGCCGCGAGGCGGAGTGCGGTCAGCACCTCGCTGTCGAGGCGGGCAAGCTTCTGTGAGGAATGTTCTGCAATGCGCTTGTCCAGCAAGGACCGCCATCGAAGAGTGCCCATGACCAACTCCGTTGCGAGGCCATGGTCGGCAGACGAAAGATTCGCGTAGCGTGAAGCATGCAGCAATTCCGAAGCGTAGGAATTCTCGCGCTCAACTCGAAGCAGAATATCGAAAGCCGCCACTCGTGCTGGAGAGATGGGCATCGGGTCCTCAGTTTATGAACCCAGCTTCTCGCCGGTTTGGGGTCGATAGCCGTGGATGAAGTCGCGCACGGCCATGTGCTTCTTGCCTTCCGGTTGCACTTCGAGCAGTGTCAAGGCCGTTCCTCCACCGCAACCGGCGAACAAACGATCATTTTCGACGACGAGTTCTGCCGGTGGAAGTGAACGCGACGACGTTGCGGCGTCCCAAACGTGCAGGTTCTTGCCACGAAAGGAAGTGAAGGCACCAGGCCAGGGCTGAAACCCACGCAGGCGATTGCAGACCTCGTGTGCGGAAAGAAGGAAATCGATCCGGCCATCTTCCTTTTTCAGGGTAGGCGCGAGAGTTGCTTTTGTATGATCCTGCGGACGCGGACTGATCGTGCCTGCTTGCAGTCCCTGCAAGGTCTCAACCATAAGGGCAGCACCGGTTGCAGCCAGGGCGGGAGCGAGCGTTTCGGCGGTATCCGTGACATTGATTGGAATTTCTCTCTGCAGCAAGATGTCCCCGGTATCGAGTCCCGCGTCGATTCGCATGATAGTGACGCCGGTCATAGTTTCACCGCGAGCGATCGCCCACTGAATGGGAGCGGCCCCACGATACTTCGGTAGCAAGGATGCGTGCAGATTGATGTTGCCCAACCGCGGCAGGTCTATCATCCACTGCGGAATGATGCGTCCGTAGCCGACCACAATGATTGCATCGGGATTGAGGGCGGTAAGCTGGGCACGGAATTCGTCCTTGTTCTTGATGCTCTCCGGTTGGGTGACCGGCAAATCAAGCGCGAGAGCCGCCTGCTTCACCGGAGATGGAGTAAGCGCAAGACCACGTCCGCGAGGCTTGTCCGGTCGCGTGACCACTAGGCGAATCGGGAAGCCTGCGTGGACTAGCGCCTCCAGCGTAGGCACGGCAAAGCGAGGCGTTCCGCAAAAGACCAGAGAAGACATTGAGAAATTGGTAATTGTGTAATTTTGTAATTGAGAAATTTAGCGCAATTGCTCAATTACAAAATTGCTCACTTACCCAATTTTCTACCACTCTCCTGCCTTCATCAGCTTGCGGATCTTGCGCTTCATCAAATCGCGCTTCAAGGCGCTGAGGTGGCTGATGTAAAGCTTGCCATGCAGGTGCTCGGTTTCATGCATGAAGGCGCGTGCAAGCAGCTCTTCGCCTGTTTTCTCGTACCACTCTCCATTCACATCCTGGGCGCGAATTGTCACCTTGCGGGGCCGGGTCACGGGTTCGCGAAATTCGGGAATGCTGAGGCACCCTTCGGGCTGGGTATGTTTTCCTTCAGTATGGAGGATCTCCGGATTGGCGAGGACCAGCTTGGCGTCAGGGTCTTCCTTGAAGGTTACGTCGATGACCGCGATCCGTTTCGAAATCCCGATTTGCGGCGCGGCCAGGCCGACTCCATGGGCCTCATACATGGACTCGAACATATCTTCGACCAATTTTTTCAATTGATCGTCAAAAACCGTAACTGGTTCCGCCGGTTTTTCAAGAACAGGATTTCCAAACTTTACGATGGGATAGATCATTGAGTAGTTAGTACTTTCTTAACTGCTCCAAATAGCCTCGGAAGTTGCGCAAGGTTTCAGTCATAGAGTCACCGCCAAATTTTTCCAAGGCGCAACGCGCCAACGTCAATGCCACCATGGCTTCTGCCGCCACGCCGGCCGCCGGAACCACGCACACATCGGAGCGTTCATAAGCGGCTTTTACGAGCTCACGCGAAGCAAAATCCACCGACTGCAGCGGACGGCGCAATGTGGAGATTGGCTTGAGGTAACCCCGCACGCGGATATCCTCTCCGTTCGAGACGCCGCCTTCGATTCCGCCTGCATTATTGCGGTTGCGAGTGAATCCGGCAAACCCAGTGGACTCGCTGTACCCTATTTCATCATGCACGGCGGAGCCGGGGGAAGCGGCGGCAGTGATGCCGGAGCCGATCTCGACAGCTTTCACTGCTTGCAGTGACATTACCGCACCCGCCAACAACGCGTCCAGACGCTCATCCCATTGCGCATACGTTCCCAGGCCGGGAGGCACATTGTGAGCGACGACTTCAAAAACGCCACCGACCGAGTCTCCGGTTTTGAGCACCCGATCAACCTCTTCCTTCATTCGTGATTCGGCTTCCACGTCGGCGCAATTGAGCAGAACTTCCTCGCGGTTCCGCAAGGGAGCAATGCGCTCCCAGGGAATTTCTGCGCTTCCGATCGTCGCGCTGCCCACTGAGATCACGTGGCTTAGCACTTCGATTCCGAACTCCCGTGCCAGTAGTTTCGCCAGCCCTCCGATGGCTACTCGAGCCGCGGATTCGCGGGCGGAAGCACGTTCGAGCACGTAGCGAGCGTCCGCGAAATTGTACTTCAGCGCACCAGCCAGGTCTGCATGGCCTGGTCGGGGTGAAGCCACCCGCTTATGTTTTGCCGCGTCTCCTTCCTCCACCGGAAGCGATTCCTGCCAGTTCTTCCAATCCTTATTTTCAAGCAAGACTGCGATGGGTGAGCCAATCGTCATCCCGTGGCGCACTCCGGAAAGGATGTGGGCAGTATCGCGCTCGATCTTCATACGGCCACCTCGGCCGTATCCCTGCTGACGGCGCCAGAGTTCGCGATCCAGGAAAGCCTGGTCGACCTTCAATCCAGCGGGCATGCCTGAGAGGAAGGCGACCAAAGCTTCTCCATGTGATTCTCCAGATGTGAAATAACGAAGCATTGCTCTGGATTGTATCTGATGAATAACAAGTTAGACTTCGGCGTCGGTTTGGGTTGATGCAGGCGAGTTTTTTTGCGTGACGAATGCGGTCCAAGACTTGTACAATACTGTCAACTTAAAGAAGGTCTCAGGCCGTCCGGAGCGGTTTTGCCGCCCCGGTGAGCCATTTCCTCGGTTATTTTTGACAAAGGGAGTTGTGTCTGTGGAGCACTCACATCGATCTACTCTTACGCCCCGAGAGCGTGAAGTTATACGAATGATTGCCGAAGGTAACTCGGCAAGAAGAATCGCCGGTATGTTGGGTCTCAGCGTTAAGACCGTCGAAGCTCACAAGTTCAATCTGATGCGGAAGCTCGACATCCACAACACCGCTCAACTGGTGACTTATGCCATCCAGAAAAGAATCGTGGCCCTGCCTGCCGAGGCTTAGCGGGATCGCGTCCTCCTACTTTGTACCGTTGGGATAGACCAGGATTTTGCTCGCCTCTCCGGTCTTCAAGCGCTCCATAGCCTTGGAGAAGTCTTTCATAGCGATTCGATCTGTGATTACCGGATGCAGATCGAGCTTGCCACTCTTGAGCAACGCGGTCATCTGATACCAGGTCTGGTACATGCGCCGACCGTTGATGCCCTGGATTGTGATGCCCTTGAAAATAATGTCTTCGGAAAAGTTGAGAGAGATGGGCTTGGAAGTAAGACCGAGCAGGGAAATGCGCCCGCCGCGCCGAACGATGTCGAAAGCT
>Ga0210406_10001590_pt1 | contig 27379 bp, 24 predicted proteins | sample IncBWC30MmetaG_FD_155454 | JGI IMG/M metagenome (GOLD analysis project Ga0210406, IMG submission 155454) | Forest soil microbial communities from Barre Woods Harvard Forest LTER site, Petersham, Massachusetts, United States - Inc-BW-C-30-M | ecosystem: Environmental > Terrestrial > Soil >... | reverse complement strand
CACGATCCCCAGCATGACGCATGCGGTGAAGATCGATAATCCGCTGCCGCCGCCGCCGAATTTTGTGCCGCCGCCGCCGCCCGAAGTGATTGATTTGACAATCGATTTCGACGGGACGCTGCTGTGGAATAAATCGCCGGTGGATCGCGCGACCTTGCAGAGCTATATCAGCCAGGAAGCGGTGAAGTCGCCTCAGCCGGAAGTGCACATCTCGGTCGATAAGTTCGCCAAGTACGAAATAGTGGCGCAAACCTTGGCGGATTTGCAGCACCGCGGCTTGAAGAAGATAGGGTTCGTCAACAACGACTATTTCTGATTAGGTATCCCTTGGGTGGTATTACGGCGCGTCAATCCTCGAGTTGAGGTTGACGCGCCGTTTGTTTGACCAGAGGCGGGATGCCGGCGGCAGTTTCGTAAAGCTACGCAGAATAAATTCTAAGACTTGTACGCAACGAGGTTTGGTAATGACTCATTCGATCCGCGATATTGGTTGCCGGCCGGCGAAGTCCTGGGCCGGATATTTGGGCGTGGCTGCGATGCTCGCGCTGGTGTGCCTCTGGTTGAGTCCGCAGGCGGCGTTGTCGGCCGAGAAAAAGGAGGGCCAGCAAATCAGCCGGGTCATCGCGAAGGAAATGACCGCGGCGCAAAAGGCCCTTCAAGCCCAACAGTGGGCCGAGGCGGTCAAGAATTTGGAGGCGGCGGAAACCAAATCCGGCTTGAACGCGTTCGACAAGAAAACCATCTACGACTTCAAGGGCTTCGCTTACGTCAAGCTGAACAATTTGAAGGCCGCGGAACAGGCTTATGAGGCTGCGCTTGCGACGGGCGCCTACGCACCCGACGATGCGGCGAAGACCACCCGCATGCTGTTTCGTCTGACCGCGGGCAATCAGCAATATGCAAAGGCGGCCGAATACGGCAAACAGGTGGCAGAATCCGGTTCGGCCACTCCCGACGACCTGGGAATCCTGAGCCAGATTTATTTTCTGCAGAAGGATTGCAAGAGTACGGCTGCATGGGCCGATAAGGCCATCGCCGCCGCTCGCAAGGCGGGCGAGGCCCCGAAAGAGAACCTCTACCAATTCAAGCTCCAGTGCGCCTCCGATGCGGGCGACACACCGGGCATGGCCGCGGTATTGGTTGATCTCATTCGCCTGACCAACAAGACCAACTACTGGAACACTTTGCTGCGCATCGAGCGCCAGGAAGAGCGGGACGACCACAATACCTTGATGCTTTACCGCGTGATGTACGACACGGCGTCCATGACCGCCGGCAGCGACTACATCGAAATGGCACAGCTATTGGGCGATGCGGCGCTTCCGGCCGAAGCGCAGACCGTTCTCGAGAAGGCAATGGGCACCCCCGGGCTCATCAACGACCATCAAAAGAAGCGCACCAACCACCTCCTGAACTCGTTCAAGAGCCGCGCTGAGGCCGACAAGAAGGGTCAGGCGCAATTGGATGGCGAAGCGAAGAAGAATGCGGCCGGCGAACTCGACGTGAAGCTGGGCGAGGTCTATTACGGCTTCGGCGACTATCAGAACGCCGTCACCGCCATCAATCGAGGCCTGCAAAAGGGCCAGATCAAGCACCAAGACGAGGCGTATGTGTATCTTGGCCGGTCGCAGACAGCGCTCAAGAACACCGCGGACGCCAAGAAGGCGTTTGTCGGCCTGAAGACGGTTCCGAACATCAGCCCGCGGGTGCTGAAGTTGTGGGAATTGTACGCTGATACGCTCGGCCGATAATCGGATCGCAGGAGAGAACTACTATGACCATCAAAGCCGGCGAGAAAATGCCAGAAGGCGCATTTACGCGCATGACCGGGGACGGTCCCCAAAAAATCACCACGGAGCAGTTGTTTGCCGGTAAGACCGTGGTGCTGTTCTCAGTCCCGGGCGCGTTCACACCCACCTGTGACGCCAAGCACTTACCGGGTTTTGTTGAACTAGCGGATCAAATCAAGGCCAAGGGTGTGGATACCATTGCCTGCACCGCGGTGAACGATGTGTTCGTGATGAATGCGTGGGGTAAGCATGGCGGGGTCGGCGACAAGATATTGATGCTGGCCGACGGCAACGGCACCTATGCCAAGGCGTTGGGACTCGAGCTGGACGGATCGAAGTTCGGCATGGGTACCCGCGGCCAGCGGTTCGCCGTCATCGTCAAAAACGGGGTTGCCACTCACGTGAACGTCGAAGCGCCGGGTGAGTTCAAGGTCTCCGCTGCCGAATACGTTCTCAAGCAGCTCTAGCGCGACTTTCGATTGCTAGCACTGCGGACGTCGCCGCCGTCGTTGCGCCCGGCGGAAGCCGAACGAATTGCGCGCGATCTCTACGGCCTGGCGGCCACGGTCAGCGCCCTGCCGGGCGAGCGAGACAGCAACTTTCGTTTGCGCACGGCTCATGCGTCTCCGGCCGTCGATGCGCCCGGCCTTGCTCCGCGCGAGTTCGTGCTGAAGATACTCGATGTCGCGACCGACGCCGAGAGCACCGACTGCCTGGTGCGGGTGCTCGACCACCTGTCAGAGCAAGACGTCGCTTTGCCGGTGCCGCGGCTGTTCCCCACGCTTCAGGGCGAGGCGATCGGCCGATTCAGCGGCGACGGAGTCGACTACGCCACCTGCCTCGTGAGTTATTTGCCGGGGAGGGTTTTGGCCGCCTTGCCTCCGGGCAGGGCGCTGCTGGAGAACCTCGGTGCCACGCTGGCCCGCGTCGACCGCGCGCTGCAGGGTTTTTTTCATCCATCCTTGACCCGGCGACTGGCGTGGGATGTGCGGCGCCTGCCCGAACTCGCGCAGTTCAGCGGGTACATCGAATCTGCGGCGCTTCGCGGCGCCGTCGAGCGGGTTTCCAGCACTCTTAAGGCCCGTCTGCCGAGGCTTCGGGGCCTGCGCAGTCAGGCCATCCATGGCGACTGCCACGGCGCGAACTTGCTGGTGGACGCCGGCGGCCAATCGATCTGCGGCATTCTCGACTTCGGCGACATGATCCATGCGCCTCTGATATTCGAGCCTGCAGTCGCGATGTCGGAGCTGCTGACCGAAGCGGTGGCGCCGCTCGAGTCGGTGGCCGCGGTGCTCCACGGCTACGCCGACGGCCAACCCCTGCGGGCCGATGAAGTGGAGTTGCTCTACGACATCGTCACCGCGCGTCACGCCGTTACAGTTCTGGTGCATGCCTGGCGCCGTCATCACAATGATCAAGGCGCCCATGTGCTGGACGAGGCGGCGGTGACCGCCGGGGATTCGCTCGATCGGTTGCTGAACGCCGATGTTGCGGCGCTGACCCGTATCTGGCACGAGGCGGCGGGGACCCTTCCCGCGGCCGCCTCGGTCGTGGTGCCCGGCGCTGCAGGCGCCGCGGCGCCCGCGGTCGATCTCGCGCGGCGCCATCGGCTGATGGGGGCCGGCGCCGAGCTATTCTATGAAAAGCCCCTGCACCTGGTGCGCGGCGCGGGAGTCTGGTTGTACGACGCGCAGGGGCATGCCTACCTCGATGCGTACAACAATGTGCCGCATGTGGGCCATACACATCCCACCGTGGTGGCGGCGATTCAACGACAGACCGCCATCCTCGCCACCCATACTCGCTACTTGCACGAGAATATTCTGCAGTACGCGGAGCGGCTCACGGCCCGATTACCGGCGCATCTAGATGCCTGTATTTTCGTGAATTCCGGCAGCGAGGCCAACGACGTGGCATGGCGCATGGCCCAGATGGCTACCGGCCACGGCGGCGGCCTGATCATGGAACACGCTTACCATGGAATTACGGATGCGGTGGCGGCGCTCACTCCCAGCGTGGGGCAACCCCGTGACCCGCGAGTGGTCACCATCGCGTCGCCGCCGGTTCATTTGCGCGTCAATGATGCGATGGGCCCTGCAGAGCTGGCCGCGGCGGTACAAGACGCCGATGCGGCAATCGCCAGGCTCGCGGAACGCGGCTTCGCGCCGGCTGCCTTCTATATCGACACCGGCATTACCAGCAGTGGAATTTTCGATCCGCCGCCTGCCTGGGCGGCGGCGGTGGCCGCCCGCGTGCGCGCTGCCGGCGGCCTAGTCGTCGCCGACGAGGTGCAATATGGTTTGGGCCGCTCCGGTTCGCATTTCTGGGGATTCGAACGGCGTGGTCTCGATCCGGACATCGTGACCATGGGCAAGCCGGTGGGCAATGGCTACCCCATGGGAGTCGTCGTTGCCAGGCGGGCCCTGATCGAGGCCTTTCAGGCGAAGTTCGGTTTCTTCTCGACCTTCGGCGGCAATGCCGTGGCTGCCGCGGCGGGTCTCGCAGTCCTCGAGGTACTGGACCGCGAACAGCTCATGGCCAACGCGGCGGCCACCGGCGCCTACTTGCGCGAACAGCTCGAGTCGGTCGCCGCCCGGCACGAATCCTTGGGCCGGGTGCGCGGTGCCGGCCTGCTGCTGGGCCTTGATGTCCTGGGGCCCTCGGCCCAAGCGGCGAAACTGCGCAGCAAGCGGATCGTCAACGCGCTGGCGTCGGAGTTTCGCATCTTGATCGGCTCTGAGGGCCCAGAGGGCTGCATTCTCAAGCTGCGGCCGCCGATGCCGTTCCGCCGTGAGCACGCCGACCTTCTGGTCCAGGCGATCGACGCGGCAGCCACGGCGGTCGACCGTGGCCTTGCCTAGGAGCCCAAGTCTGAAGGGCTCCTAACCCCCCACCAAGCGCTCGAGCTCCGGCACGATCTGGAACAGATCACCGACCAAGCCGATATCGGCCACTTCAAAGATCGGCGCTTCGCCGTCCTTGTTGATCGCCACGATGGTGCGCGCGTCCTTGATGCCCGTCAGATGCTGGATCGCGCCGGAAATTCCGATGGCGATGTAGATTTCGGGGGAGATGATTTTCCCCGTCTGGCCCACCTGCATTTCGTTCGGTGCATACCCGGCATCGACGGCGGCGCGCGACGCGCCGACCGCCGCACCGATCTTGTCGGCCAGATTGAACAGCATCTTGAAGTTCTCCGCGCTGCCGAGCGCGCGTCCGCCGGACACGACGCGCGCCGCCGTCTGCAGATCGGGGCGATCGGTCGAGCCGCTCTTGGCGCCGACATACCGCGTATGCGAGGGTAGGGCGACCGTGACCGTCTTGGACTCGACGGCGCCGTTGCCCCCCGTCGGTGCGGCTTCGAAGGACGCGACACGCACGGTCGCAATGAGCTTGCGGGCGGGGTCGGCCTCCACCGTAACAATCGCATTCCCGGCGTAGGTCGGCCGTTTGAAACGATAGGGTCCCTCGACCGCCATCAAGTCGCTGACTTGCGGTACACCGAGCAATGCCGCAACGCGCGGCATGAGATCCTTGCCGAAGCTCGTCGACGGTCCGAAGAGGTGCGAGTAGTCCGCGGCGAGCGCCGTCAGCTGCGGAGCGAAGATCGCGGCGAGCGGATGTTCGTTCTCGGGCCGATCCACGCGCAGCACCGTTTTCACCCCGGCGATGGCCGCAGCTTGGGCGGCGACGGCGGCGGTATCCGCGCCCAAAAGGACAATCGTGATTTCACGGTCCGGAATGCCGCTCGCGCAGGTGACGCACTTCGCCGTGGCGGGGTTCAGCGTCTTTCCGTCGTGTTCGCCGACAATGAGTACTTTGTGCATTAGATCAAGCCCTTCTTCTTGAGTACGTCAACCAATTCCGCGACGTCCTTGACCATCACGCCTTTCTGGCGCTGCGCCGGCGGCTCGGTCTTCACGGTCACGAGCCGCGCTCCTGCGCTCACTCCCAGCGCATCGAGCGAGGTCACATCCAGTGGCTTCTTCTTGGCCTTCATGATGTCCGGCAACTTCACATATCGTGGCTCGTTCAAGCGCAGATCCACGGTCACCACCGCCGGCAGGTCCACCTCGATGGTTTCCAATCCCGCATCGACTTCGCGAGTGACCGAGGCCTTGCCTCCCGAGATCTCCACCTTCGAGGCGTAGGTCGCCTGCGGCCGCTCCCAGATCGCAGCCAGCATTTGACCGGTCTGATTCGCGTCGTCGTCGATGGCTTGCTTGCCCAGGAAGATCAGATCGGGATTTTCCTTCTTGGCCACGGCCAGAAAGGTTTGCGCGGCGGTGAGCGGCTCCACGGGAGCATCGGTCTGTACCAGGATCGCGCGATCCGCACCCATCGCCAAGGCGGTGCGCAGCTGCTGCTGGGTGTCGGCCACGCCGATGCTCACCGCGACGACCTCGACGTTCGTGCCGCGCTCTTTGATGCGCAAGGCTTCCTCGAGCGCGATTTCATCGAACGGATTCACGCTCATTTTCACGCCGTCGAGCATCACGCCGCTGCCGTCGGGTTTGACTCGGATGCGCACGTTGTAGTCGACGACGCGTTTGATGCACACCATGATCTTCTGCATGTTTTGTATTCTCCAGTATTCTTTCCAGTATTTTTCAGGCGCTACGCGCCGAATTCAACGGGGTCGCGGCGACCCCGGATTCCCATGCAATTTCCATGCGCTTCGCGCAACTGTTAACGGGGTCGCGGCGACCCCGTCCGATAATGTTAAGACAATTTCGCAGGCTCATCATGCGGCGGCTTCGGGCGCGCTTTTTGCGCGGGCTTCGGCCTGTTGCTCCGAAAACTGAGTGCTTATTCTAGCTGCGCACTGGCGCAACTTAGGCAAAAAGCGTTCGACCCCGTTCTTCAGCGGCACGGCGGCGGCGGTAAAGCGCACCGTGAGGCTGGCCAATACTCGGTCTTGCAGCAGGACGGGCACGCTCAGGCTGACTTCCTCCGCCAGGCGGCGGGTGCGCGTGGTCGCCGCGTATCCGGATACCTTGATCTCTGCCAGCATGCGCTGTAGTTCGGGGCGCGACCGCGCCGGCTTGTCTTCCTCCTTGTTGGAGCGAGCCAGGACTTCGATCAGCGTTTCACGCTGCGGCGCGGGGGAATTCGCCAGGTAAACGCGGCCGGTTGCCGTCGTCAGCAGCGGCGCGCGGAATCCGGCGGAATAGCGTTCGATCGCGAGCGGACTCGAGTGATCGGTGGACTCGCGCACCAGCATCGTCGTTCCGGACAGGGTGGCGATGGAGACCGGCCAGACGATCTCGCGGCAGAGATCATGGATGATGGGCTTTGCAATCTGCGTCACCCACGCCTCGTCGTCGAAGCCGTCGCTCAAACCGCGAACCAGAATGGTCAACCGGTAGCGGTCATCTGCGGCATCGCGAAACACGAATCCGGCGTTGCACAGGGTCTCCAAGATTCGATAGACGGTCGTGCGCGGTAGGCGAATTTCTTGGGCTACTTCCGACACCGTGGCGCCGTCGCGTAAATTCAGAAAAGTCAGCGCATCGAGGCCGCGCATCAGTGCACGGATAGGGCGTGTTGATTCCATGAAACCTCAAACGGATGAGCGATCCGCTTGCGCCGGTGGTGCCAGCGCAAGGTCGGCGCGCTAGTTTAGGGATCGCCGGTTCGCTTGTCCACCTCGCGGTCAATCGATAGACTCAAGCTTAATGCTGCGCTACTTTTTGACCCGCCTGGCCGGCGCGATTCCTACCCTGTTCATCATCGTCACCATAGCCTTTTTCCTCATCCGCGCGGCTCCGGGCGGCCCTTTCGATCAAGAGCAGACGCTGCCGCCCGAAATCATGGCCAACCTGCAGCGGGCGTACGGCCTGGATCAACCGATCTGGGTCCAGTACGGACGCTACCTAGGCGCGTTGGCACACGGGGATTTCGGCCCCTCCTTCAAGTACAAGGATTTCTCGGTGACGGAACTGATAGGCCAGGGATTTCCCGTGACGCTGGAGCTCGGGTCGATCGCCATGGCGCTGGCATTGATCTTAGGGATTCCCATCGGCACCTTCGCCGCGCTTCATCACAACTCCGCCGCCGATTACGCCACGATGTCGCTGGCCGTCGTCGGCATCGCGATTCCCACCTTCGTCGTGCTGCCGTTCCTCGGCTTGTTGTTCGGCATCTATTTGCACTGGCTGCCGGTGGCCGGCTGGGAACCGGGTTCCCTACGGCATCTGGTGCTGCCGGTCGCCGCGTTGGCGCTGCCTCCGCTCAGCGTGATCGCGCGCCTGACGCGTGCCACTATGTTGGAGGTGTTGCGCAGCCAGTTCATCCGCACCGCGATTGCCAAAGGGCTGCCGCTGCACACGGTGATCTTGCGCCATGCCATGCGGCCCGCCTTGTTGCCGGTGGCAAGCTATCTCGCCCCGGCGATCGCCTCGATCATGACCGGGTCGCTGGTCGTCGAGTCAATCGCGGGCTTGCCCGGCATCGGCCGATACATGGTCCAAGGCGCGCTCAATCGTGATTACACCCTGGTCTTAGGAATGGTGATCATCTACTCGACCTTGCTCATTCTCATGGGTCTCGCAGTGGATCTCTTGTATGCGTGGCTCGACCCGCGCGTGAAACTCGAGCGATGAGCGGCCTCCTCGACGATGCGGCGCTCCGTCTGCGATCGAATCCCGGCGCCATGTGCGCGATGTTCGTCGTTGTGGGGCTGGTCGCACTGGCGCTGTTCGGGCCGTGGTTCAATCCCAACGGCAGTGAAACCTTGGATTGGCTGCACGTCGCTTCGCAACCCGCGTTGCAGAGCGCGCACTGGTTCGGCACCGATCGGCTCGGACGCGATCTGTTCGCGCGCACGCTCGAGGGCGCACGCGTCTCGCTGGCCGTGGGCGCGGTGGCGAGCGCGGTCAGCTTGGCTGTAGGCATCGGCTACGGCGCCGTCGCCGGCTACGTCGGCGGCCGCACCGACCATGTCATGATGAGAGTCATCGAGATCTTGAGCGGACTGCCGCTGATCTTCTTCGTGATATTTCTGACCGTCATCTTCGGGCGCAGCGAATATTTGTTGTTCTTGTCGATCGGCGCGGTGGGTTGGCTCACCATGGCGCGCATCGTGCGCGGTCAAACCTTGAGCATCCGCCGTCGGGAATTCATCGAGGCCGCGGTGGCGTCGGGGGCGGGCACCGCGCGCATCATCGTCAAACACGTGATCCCCAATGTCATCGGACCCGTCGTCGTCTACGCGACGCTCACCGTGCCGCAAATCATCATGTTCGAAAGCTTCCTGAGTTTTCTCGGATTGGGGATCCAGGAACCCCATGCAAGCTTGGGGACTTTGATTGCCGAAGGCGCGGGAGAAATGGAGGCGGCACCCTGGATATTGCTGGTACCCGGCGGATTTCTGGCGGTGCTGCTGCTTGCCCTGAATATCTTCGGCGACGGATTGCGCGACGCCCTCGACGTGAAGGAGCGCTGATTTGGCGCCCATATTGAACATCGACGACTTGACCGTGAGCTTCCCGCAGCCGGACCGGAGCATCTTCGCCGTTCGGCAGGTGTCGCTGGCCGTGGCCGCCCGCGAGTGTGTCGCCATCGTGGGCGAGTCGGGGTCCGGCAAGACCCAGATCTTCATGGCAGCCATGGGCCTGCTCGCAGGCAATGCCGCGGCCCAAGGCAGCGTGCGTTTCGAGGGCAGCGAGATCTTGGGAGCGCCGGCGCCGCAGTTGAACGGCATCCGCGGCTCGAAGCTCACCATGGTATTCCAAGATCCGATGACTTCTCTGACCCCGCATTTGAAAATCGGCATTCAGCTCGCCGAAGTATTGGTGTGCCATGCGGGCAAATCGTGGAGCGAGGCGCGCATCGCCGCGCGGAGGATGCTGGAGCGCGTCCGGGTGCCGGACCCCGCGCGCCGCCTGAATCAATATCCACACGAGCTGTCGGGCGGACTGCGTCAGCGGGTGACGATCGGCATGAGCCTGCTGTGCGAGCCACTTCTCGTGATAGCCGATGAGCCGACCACGGCGCTCGACGTGACCGTGCAGGCGCAGATCGTGGATCTGCTGCGCGCCATGCGCGAGGAAGTCGGCATGGCGCTGGTGCTGATCAGTCATGACCTGGGAGTGGTGGCGGGTCTCGCCGACCGGATACTCGTGATGTACGCGGGCCGGATCGTGGAGAGCGCCGATTCGGCGGAGCTGTTCCGGGGTCCGCGGCACCCCTACACCGGCGCGCTGTTGAAATGCATTCCGACCCTGTCGGGCCCGAGCCTGGCACGACTGCCGACTCTCCCGGGGCAGCCGCCGCAGCCGGGAGACTCTGTCGACGGATGCGCATTCGCACCGCGCTGCCCGCGCGCCGCTGAGCGCTGCCGGACGGAGCGGCCGCTCCTTCGGGAGATTGAGGACGGCGGGGCGCGCCGAGTGGCATGCCACTTCCCGTTGTCGCCGTGAACGCAGGTGTGGGCACGAATGCCGGCGATTCTGCGAACGACGTATTGCTGCGCGTCGCGGATCTGCGGGTGGAATTCGGCGCGCGCGCTGTGCTCCGCGATGTGACCTTCGATCTCCATGCCGGCGAGACGCTGGGCCTGGTGGGCGAATCAGGATCCGGCAAGTCGACGCTGGCCCGCGCCATCCTGCGTTTGATTCGCTCGAGCAAGGGTTCGGTCTTGTGGCGCGGCCAGGATCTTCTGGCGTGTGAGCCGGCGGCGCTGCGTCCGCTGCGCCGCGACCTGCAAATCGTGTTTCAGGACCCGCTCGCCAGCTTGGACCCGCGCATGACGGTGGGAGAGATCATCGCCGAGCCGCTGCGTATTTTCGAACCCGCTCTGAACGCACAGGCGCGCAGCGACCGGGTCGGGGAGATGCTGGAGCGGGTCGGCCTGGCTGCCGACATGATCGGCCGCTATCCCCACGAATTCAGCGGCGGCCAGTGCCAGCGGATCGGCATTGCACGCGCCATGATTCTCGGCCCCAAGCTCCTGATCTGCGATGAACCCGTCAGTTCCCTGGACGTCTCCATCCAGGGCCAGATCGTCAACCTGTTGCTCGATCTGCAGCGCGACGTCGGCACCTCGATGCTGTTCATCAGTCACAACCTCGCCGTCGTAAGACATATAAGTCATCGAATTCTGGTGATGTATTCGGGCAGGGTAGTGGAGATCGCTTCTCGCGATGCGTTGTTTGCCGCACCCGTTCATCCTTACACCAGAGCACTGCTCGCGGCCGTGGCGGTGATGCCGCCGCCGCGTGGTGCTGCTGGGCCCGCCCGCGCGCCGTTGACCGGCGGGCCGCCGATTGCCGGCGCACCGCGGCGCGCCGAGCCCGCTGCATCGCCGGCGGCAGCAGACTTCGGCTGTGCGTTTCGCGATCGCTGCGCCTACGCCGTGGGAATTTGCGGCACGACGGTTCGGCTCGAGGAAATTGCGGCGGGGCATTGGGTTGCCTGCCACCGCTCGCAGGAATTCACGGCTTCGCCGCTTGCGCCCAAGGATTGAGAACGGGGGCACGTCCCTTCGTATAATTCGTGTCCTAAAAGTACACATTCCGCTATTCTTCCCGTCATGACACAGCGCAAACCCGTCCGTGCCAGCGACGGCCTGGCCAATGTTCGCTACGAAATTCGCGGCAAGCTCGCCCGGCGCGCGCTGGCGCTGGAGCGATTGGGCTACGACATCGTGTCGCTCAATATCGGCAACCCGTACGCCTTTGGGTTCAGAACCCCGGAAACCATGCGCTTGGCGATGATCGAGAACCTGCGCCACAGCGAGGGATACGTGCACCAGAAGGGCATTTTCCCTGCACGCGAAGCCGTGGTGATGCAGCAGCAGGAGCGCGGAGTGCGCGGGGTCACGGCCGAAGAAGTCTTCATCGGCAACGGCGTGAGCGAGCTGATCGACCTCACCTTGCGTGCGTTGCTGAATCCCGGCGACGAGGTGCTGGTGCCGAGCCCCGACTATCCGCTGTGGAGCGCGGCGGTAAATCTCAATACCGGCCGTGCGGTGCACTATCCGTGTCATGCGGCGCGCTCCTTCATTCCCGATCCGCAGGACATCGAAGCGCTGGTGACCAAGCGCACGCGTGCCATCGTCATCGTCAACCCCAACAATCCCACCGGTGCCGTTTACCCGCGCGAGACCCTGGCGGCGATCGCCCGCATGGCGGAGAAACATCGTTTGGTGGTGTTGTCCGACGAAATCTACGACCAGATTCTGTACGACGACGCGGAGTTCGTGCCCATGGCCACTCTGGTGCACAACACGCTGTGCTGCACGATGAGCGGTTTGTCCAAGGTGTATCGAGCCTGCGGCTATCGGGTCGGCTGGGCCGCATTTTCCGGCGATATCGAAAGCGCGGGCGAATATCTCAGCGGTCTCGAATTGTTGTCCTCCTTGCGCCTCTGCAGCAATGTGCCGGGTCAGTGGGCGGTGCAAACGGCGCTCGGCGGCTATCAAAGCATTCGCGAATTGACGCGCCCCGGCGGCCGCCTGTACGAATCGCGGCAGACCATTCTCGACGGCGTGGCGCGCAGCAAGTATCTGCGCCTGTCGCGTCCCATGGGTGCGCTCTATTCCTTCGTCGAGGTACGCAGCGATGTACTGCCGGACTTCGACGATCAGAGCTTCGCGCTCGACCTGCTCGAGAACAAGCACGTCCTGATTGCGCCCGGCGTGAGCTTCAACGTGCCGTATCGAAATTGCTTCCGCATCACCAATTTACCGGAGCCCCAAGTTCTCGCGACGGTGTTCGCCCGCATCGAAGAATTGCTGGACGCGCAGGCCGCTGCGCGGCCGGAGCTGCAGCTGATCGGATCCACGGCAAAGGTTCAGCAACACTGAGCGCCCGGCGACGCGCGGAATCCGACGTGACAGGCCTGATGGCGGCCGTCGCGGCCGGCCATACCGTTCTGGCGCCGAACACCGAGCTGGCGGCGGCGCTGTTCGATGCGGTCGAGCGAGCTTACCGAGACGCGGGCCGCGATGTTTGGCCCACTCCGCGGGTACGCGACTTCGGCGGTTGGCTGAGGGAGAAGCACGTCCAGCGGCAACTGACGGACGCCACCCTGCCGCGCGTCTTGAGCGACATCGACGAGCGCGAGTTGTGGCGGACCGTGATCGACTCGAGCGAGGCGGGCGGCACCCTTGCCGAACCGACCGGGGCCGCCCGCGCCGCGCGACGCGCCCGCCGAGCCCTTCACGAGTACGGCATTCCGCTGCAGGCCATCGCGGATCACGCCTCGGTTTCCGAGGAGTCGCGCGTATTCTTCGATTGGAACCGGAAATTCAGCGAGCGCTGCCGGCAATTGGATTGCATCAGCTCCGACGAATTGCTCGCGCAAACCCCGGCTTCCGCGGAAACCATTGCATGGATCGAGAGCCCTGTGTGGCGGCCGATGGCGCGCCACTGGCTGCAGCGCCATGGCCTGATGTTGACGGCGCACAGCAGAGTTCCGCGGACCGCCGTCCGGCTGAATGCGGCCTCGCCCGCAGCGGAATTGGCGGCAATCGCCGACTGGGTGCTCGAAAATTTGCGTTCCTCGGAGCGGTTCCGCGCGTGGATTTGCATCCCGGATTTGAACCTGCGCCGCGCGGACGTGGTGGATGCGTTTGACGCGGCGTTGGCGCCGCAGCGCTTTACGCTGTCCGACAGCCTCGGGGAAGCGCCCTACGCAGTGGCGGGCGGAACGCCGCTCGCCGAGTTCGCCCCGGTGCGTGTGGCCCTGGAGACCTTGGCCGCGAGCGTAGGACCGGTCCCTTTTGAACGATTCAGCGTTTTGTTGCGAGCGCCTGAGCTGCAATCGTCGGCGGCTGAAGCCGCGGCCGCCGCTCTCGTGGATTTGCAATTGCGAAAGCAAGGACCCAGCGAGGCTGATCTCGCGGCGTGGCTGGCGCTCGGGGAGCGCATGGCGGCTGCGCAAGCTATCGGCGCACCTGCGCTGCAGCGGCTGCAGGGCGCGCTTCGGGCGCTCGGGGATTTGCGCGGCAATCATCCCATCAGCCGCTGGGTTCCGGCGTGGATCACGGCGCTCGAGTCGGGTCCGTGGGCGCTGCGGCATCGATGGTCGAGCGTGGAGTATCAAGCGGCGGAGCGATTTCGCGAGCTTCTGGGCCAGCTTGCGACCGCCGATGCGTTCTTCGGCACGCATTCGCGCCGGTCGGCGCAGAGCATCCTGCGACGCGCGGCGCACGACACGGCGTTTCAAGCTCAGACCGGCGTTCCGCAGATCTGGGTGAGCGGGCAGCTCATTGATCCATGGCTGAATTACGATGGCCTGTGGGTCGGCGGTTGCGGCGACCAGAGATGGCCGCCGCCGGCTACGCCCATCCCGTTGATACCGGTGAGATTGCAGCGCGACTTCGGCGTAATCGCCGCGGCGCCCGAATCGCAAATGCAGTTCGCGCTCGACTTGCAGCGTCGTTGGGCCGCTCGCGCCGCTCAATGCATGTTCAGCTATGCGGATTCGGACGATGGCCGATCCGCCGCACCCAGTCCCTTGCTGCCGGACGCCGCGGCGGCCTCTTCGGCGGCGCTGCCGAGACCCCACTGGGGCGCCCTTCTGCAAGCCCAACCCGATCTCGAGCGATTGACCGACGAGATCGCGCCGGCGTTCGGGACGGGCGAACGCACCCGCGGCGTGGCGACCTTGAAAGCTCAGTCGCGCTGCGCATTTCGCGGCTTCGCGGAGACGCGCCTCCGGTGCGAGCGCCTCGAGCGGCCGGTTCCGGGGTTCAACGATCGCGAGCGCGGTGAATTGATACACCACGCGCTCGAGCATGTTTGGTCGGTACTGCGCGACTCGAGTCATTTGCTGTCCCTCACAGCGGACGCACAGGCGCGGCTGCTGGATGATGGGGCGGGGCGCGCGCTCGCAAAAGTATGCCGTGTCCGTGATCCGGGTCCGCGCTGGCGGCAACGGGAGCGGGAGCGCATGGCGGCCGTGCTGCGCAAATGGCTGGACGTCGAACGGCAGCGCGAGCCTTTCGAAGTGGAACAGCTGGAGCTCGGCAGGCAGGCTGCGCACCATGCGGGTCTCGAATTCTCGGTCAGGATCGATCGCGTGGATCGGCTCGCCGACGGCGCGCGCGTCTTGATCGACTACAAGACGGGAGTCGCAACCGCCGATTGGCGCGGCGAGCGGCCCGACAACCCCCAGCTGCCCATTTATGCGCTGCTGCGCCCCCAAGCGCTGGTCGCCGTCGCGTACGGCCGCGTGAATGCCGGCGAGTGCAGCTTCATCGCCGAAACGGAACGGCCCACCATTTTCAAGCCGAATGGTAGGAAATCGCCGCTCGAGGGCATGCCGACCCTTGCGGCGCTGATCGATGTATGGTCGGAGCGTATCGAGAATATAGCCGCGGATTTCGCGGCCGGCCGGGCGGCCGTTGCACCCACCCTGCACGCCTGCAAGAGCTGCCGGCTCCACGGATTGTGCCGTGTGCCGGCGGCGCTCGAGGATGGGGTTGACTCTCATGACTGACGGTCGACCCGCGCCATCCGACGAGGCGGCGCGCCGGCGAGCCATCGAAGCGGACGGCTCGGTACTGGTGCAGGCGCCCGCGGGCTCAGGCAAGACCACGTTGCTGGTACAGCGCTACCTGCGGCTGCTGGCTCTGACCGATGCACCCGAGCGCATCTTGGCACTCACGTTCACGCGCCGTGCGGCGGAGGAAATGCGTGAGCGCGTGCTGCTGGCGCTGGGGGCCGCGCGGCTCGAGCACTGTCCTTCGGGCATGAACCGCGAGACTTGGAGTCTGGCGGCACTCGCGCGCCGGCATTTGGATGCCTTGAATCTTGATGTCGAACGTCAGCCGTCGCGGCTCCGGATCGAGACCATCGACGCATTCAACGCGTGGCTCGCGAGCCAGCTGCCCATTTCCGCCGGCGCGGGATCCGCCTTTCAAGTGCTCGCCGATGCGGCGCCCTGTTACGAAGAAGCGGCGCGCCGCGCGCTGGCGCACGAGGAGGAGGACGAGTTCGGCGCTGCCGTCGATCGGGTGCTCGCCATCGACGACCAGCGCTGGCGCCGGCTCCTTGCGCTCATCGCCGACATGTTGCCGAGCCGCGACCGCTGGCTGCCGCTGCTCGCGGGCCGATTGCAGGCAGCAAGCGCACTGGACGAAGTGCAGCTCGAGCGCGCGCGCCGGCACCTCGACGAGGATTTGCAGCTGTTGGTGGCGCGCGTGCTGATCCGCGCGCGTGATGTGCTAGGCGCGGAGAGGATCACCGTACTGTCTCGGCTGGTGCACGGCGCTGCGCGCCGCGGTGCCGCGGAGCGGCCGGATTTGTCCGACTGGTCGGAGGACGGCTCGCCTTTGCGAGCCGATACCGCGGATCTCTCGCGATGGCGCGGCGCCGCCCGGCTGCTGCTGACGGAAGCCGGTGAGCTTCGCAAGCGGCTGACCAAGAACGAAGGGTTTCCGCCGCAGAGTGCCGACAAGTCGCCGATGCTGGACCTCTTGCAGGAACTCGATCGCGACCCGCGCGCGCGCAAGATCCTGGTGGAAATTCGCAGGCTCCCGGCGCCGGCCTACAGCGACGATGAGTGGGGGCGGGTTCGCGAGGTGGCGCAGGTGCTGGTGCTGGCCGCGGCGGAATTGGACCAGGTGTTTCGGGAGCAGGGCGCGGCGGATTTTACTGCGGTGTCGCTGGCGGCGCTGCGCGCCCTGGGATCGGCGGACGCGCCGACCGATCTGGGTCTGCGGCTCGACTACCGGCTGCAGCATATTTTGGTCGATGAATTCCAGGATACCTCGAGCGCACAGCTCGAGCTCGTGAGGCTGCTGACGGCCGGATGGGTGGCCGGAGATGGACGCAGCGTTTTTTGCGTCGGCGATCCCATGCAATCCATTTACGGCTTTCGCCAGGCGGAGGTGCGGGCATTCCTGGAGCTTGCCGAGGACGGAATCGGTGATCTGCGCTTCGACGTGCAGCGATTGCGCGACAATTTTCGCTCCGCTGCGCCTGTGGTGGATTGGATCAACGCCTGCTTTTCACGCATTCTGCCGCGGGCGGACGATCGGGATCGCGGCGCCATCGCGTTTCGACCGAGCGCAGCCGCCGTAGCCGAATCGCCCGAATCGGCGGCGGCGGCCCCCGGAGTTGCGCTGCGCGGCTTTGCCACCCGAGCCGAGGAATCGGCGGCCATCGCCGACATGATCGCGGAGCAGGCCGAGCGGCACCCCGACTGGCGCATCGCGGTGCTGGTGCGGGCGAGAGCACATGCGCGTGAAATCGCAGCCGGCTTGCGCGCGAAAGGCATTGCCTTTCGGGCCGTGGACATCGAGCCGCTGCAGGACCGCGCCATCGTGCGCGATATCATCATGCTTGCGTGCGCGCTGCTGCATCTCGGCGATCGAACGGCGTGGCTCGCGGTGCTGCGTGCGCCGTGGGCGGGAATTTCCTTGGGCGATCTACTGCAGATTTCGCGCGGCGCGCCGCTGATTTGGGACGCAATGGCGGATGAAGCCGTGTTGCGGCAACTGAGCGATGACGGCCGGGCGCGTTGCCGGCGAGTGCACTCGACCGTGGAAGCCGCCTTTCGAGTGCGCAACGACACGCCGGTGGCGCGCTGGGTCGAGCGGACATGGCTTGGGCTGGGCGGGGCGAGTTGCGCCTCTTCGCCGCAGGATCTCGAACTCGCCGCCGCGCCGCGTTCGCGCCTCAAGGATCTGGAACAACGCGGCCTGCCGGATGCAGCGGACCTGCCCAGCCGTTTTGCGGATCTCTATGCCGATCATGGCGCGGCGGGCGCCGTGGAGATCATGACCATCCACAAGGCCAAGGGTCTTGAGTTCGACATGGTCGTCCTGCCTGCGCTCGACCGCTACATTCCCCGCAGCCGCGATCAATTGCTGCTGTCGCATCAATTCGCCCGCACCGGCCGCGACGGCATGGTGATGGCCGCCCGCCCCCCCGTCGGCGCCGACGGCGATCGGCTGTTCGAGTTCCTGCGCCATCAGCTGCGCGATGCAGCCGGTCTCGAGGCGGAGCGCCTTCTCTACGTGGCGTGCACCCGCGCCAAATGGCAGCTGCGGCTGACTGCTACGACGGTGCGAGCAGAGGAATCGGCGGAACAGCCTGACGAGGCCGCCGGGCGCGGCGGCTCACGGGCGCCGCGGGCGGGCAGCTTGCTTGCCGTGCTCTGGCCTGTCGTGAGCGCGGAATTTTCCGTGAAGGAGCGCGTCGCGCCGCAAGGTCAAGAGGTGGGCGCGCCGCGCGGTGGGCCGCTATGGCGCGTGCCGAAGGATTGGGTGCCTAAGATCGACCTCGGGCCGCTGACCACGCAATTGATGTCCCCGCCGCCGACGCCGCGAGGAGAGACCCCGGTCTTCGACTGGGCCGGGGAAACGGCACGCCGCGTGGGCACGCTGGTACACGCCGAGCTTCAGGCAATGGACGTGACGAGCAGCGACGAACAAGCCATTCGCGCCCGTGATGCGCATTTTCGGCGTTGGCTGGCCCTGCATGGCGTACCGGCCGAGCGTCTGCCAGAGGCCGCGTCGCGCGTCGTAGAAGCATTGGTCGCCGTGCATCGAGACCCTCGTGGCCGCTGGATATTGCAGCAGTGGCGTGAGGATGTCCGCGAATACGCTCTGTCGGGCCATTTGCGGGGCGCGGACGGTCGGCCCGGCGAAATGGCACGAGTGGTCTTCGATCGGAGTTTTGTCGACGACCAGGGCGTGCGCTGGGTCATCGACTACAAAACGAGTCAACACGTCGGCGGCGGCCTCGCGGAGTTCCTCGACCGTGAGGTCGAGCGCTATCGATCCCAGCTGCAGCGATATGGCTTGCTGGCCGGAAGACTCGGGCGCGAGCCGGTCCGCTTGGGGCTTTATTTCCCGCTGATGCGTGCCTGGCGCGAGTGGGCCGCCTAGGCGCGGATCTGGATATACAAACAGTAGCCCGGGCATGGGGCGTTCACTGGTCGGTCATGCGGACGTTTCCGCGGAAACGCTGGCTACCAAGTAAACTCCAGATCCACGGGAATTCGGCCCTGCGGGTCGCGTCCCCGCAATTGCACGATACCCTCCAGGTCGCTCCGCAGCGCCGCGGGCGCTTCGGGACGCTCCCGTAACGTTCCGGTCAGGATGCCGCTGCGCTCCTTGGAGGAGAGGCTAATGACGGCCTTCACGTCCAAGGGGCCGCCCGTGTCCGTGAGTTGGGCGGTCATGCTGCCGTCGGCAGCGACGGCGCCTGCGGCCAGCCGCAGATCGTACCCTCCCAAATCTGCGCCCTGTGCGATTTGCGCCGATGTGAGATTCGACACTCGGAGGTCGCCGACGGCGGCCAGCGGCCTGACAAAATCACTCTTCAATTCGCTGAAATTGATGTCCGCCGTGCCGCGCCATCCCGCTGCGACACCGAAATCGCGCAGATCTTCGATGGGTCCGCTGCCTTTGACGGCGTGCGCGCTGACGCCTTGTCGATCGATGTTGACGGCAGCATCGGCCACGAAGCCCACCTTGACCCAACGCACGTCCGCGGATATCTGCATACCGAGCAGAGCCGCGGGATGCAGGCGCCACTCGAGTGCTCCCGCGTCACGTGCATTGACGCTGATCTTGCCTGCGGAGCCATGCCAAACGCTCCCTGAAAAATCTTCGGCGTGTACCTCCGGCGGCAAGAAGCGAGTGACGATCGACGCCGGCACCGCGGAAATGATCACGGCGAGCACCGCGGCAAGGCCGATGAGAACGAGCGGCCAATACGAGCGAGATCGAGGGGCGGGCTTAGCGTCGCGGCTGAGTGAACGTGATGCTGGCATTCACCACTCCCGGTCGGGCGGCGCGATCCACGGTGATCGATTCGATCGCGAGGCCATAACGTTCATCGAGCGTGGCGAGCCAGGTAACCAAGGTATCGAATGGCGCTGCTTCCAGCTGCACACGGACGCCGGTGCCGTTGGGCTGAGTTCCGCGCAGAGCGCTGGCGAGACCGGCCTCGCGCGCGACTCTGTCGACCAAAACCACCGGCGCTTCACCCGTGTCCGCGGGCATCTGACCGCCCAATGCGCGGATCTCGGGGGCATTCGCCTGCATCCACGCCAGATCCGCGCGCTTCGTTTCATTGCGCTGGACTGCGCTCGATACAGCGGACTGCAGGGGCACCAGTATTCCCAGCACCAAGATGAGAACGGCCACCGCGACGCCGCCGATGGTCACCACACGCTGCTCGCGTTGCTGTAATCCGGCATACCAGGCGCGAAGCTTGTTCATCGGTGCGCCCGCGACGCCGAACTGCGCAGTTGGAGATGCGCTTCCACTCCATTGGCAACCGGTGTGGAGGACTGAATCTCCGCCGTCATTCCTTGCTTGCCGATGAGCTGCGACAGCTGCGAGAGCGCAGCAAGGCTCGGAGCGCTCACCTTCATGTCCAGGGAATCCTCGCGATAGCTCAAGGCGTCGATATTGGTTTTCGGAGTGGTCGCCATGGCGTCCCCCAAGATCTTCAGGGTGCGCAGAAAGTACTCTGGACTCGCCCCCGCCTTGTGAATGCGGTCAAGCCGCGATTGCATCTGGCGGCGTGGATCCTGCTGCATGGCTTCGGCAGGCATGGCGGACGAGAAGACACTCGCTATTTGCCCATCCAGGGCTGCGGCTTCGTGCTTGGCCTGTCGGATCTGCAGTGCCTGAGCGCCAACATGGACGGCGAGCAGGATCGCCGCCAGCGCGGCCGGGGTGCGCCATTGGCGCCAGCGCGCGCCGAAGTCGGTGGTACGGGCAAACTCGCCCTGCAGGAGGTTGACCGCGTCCGTGGCCGCAAGACTGCGCGCGAGCCACGGCAGCGGCCCGTCGGGCAGAAGCTGCACCTTCAGCGATTCGAATTTCTCCGTCAGCTGCTCGAACTCGTTATGTATGCGAGCCCAATCGTCGCGCGTGACGTAGAGAATGGCGTTTTCCGGAACTTTGGGTTCCGAGTCCGTATTGAGCGGATCGGCAATGACTCCGGCGACCACCAAGGCTTCGCTCACCGGCGAGAGCTCCACCGCGAACGGCAGCTTCCCGGGACGCCGGACGGCGAGCCGTTCCTGTTCCAGCCACAGCACCGTTTGACCGGGGTTTTCCGGCATCAGCAAGATATCCGGGTAGATGGCCAGCGGCTCGAGGCCCGCGGCGTTCAGGTCCGATATCCAGCCCTGCAGGACGGCGCGCGATACTGCGGCCACCGGCGTGCCGCCGCGGGGGCGGCGCCGGCCGACGGCAAAGCTCAATTGATCGATGTCTTCCGTCAGATGTTCTTCGAGGGCGAAAGGCACCGCCCGAGCGAGCTTGACGCCGCTGCCGGGAGGTAATTCCGGCTCCGCCAGCAGAATTTGAGTTGCCGAGGCGAGCGCCACCACCTTGCCGGTACGCGAGACCGCCGCAGCCAGGGTGAGGGATCCGCGCTGTCTGATCGTCTCGGAGTCGCCCGTGTCATCGATGGTCAGCCACTCGGTCTCTTCTTGGCCGGGCGAGGGGAGGCGCAGCAGCAGTGTTTGTGGCATGTCGCTAGGGTGTTCCGAATGAGCGAAGCAGTGGCGTCACCTTGGCGCCGCCATCCCCTCGTTTCAAAAGACTGTACAAGGTGAACTCCGTAGTGCCAAGGGTGACGCGCGTGGTCAGGCGGAAATATGTGCTCTTGGAATCGATTTTAGTGTTTATCGTCGCGGCCACCTGGGCGCCGACAACCTTCCTGAAGGTGTCCAAATCAGGAAAACAACCGGATTTACGGCCGCTGGCCAGTACTTCCGGGGTGTACTCCCCCAAATTGGGAGCCAGACTCTCGAGTACCTGCGCGGATGCCGTGCAGACATTGATGGTCGCCGTCGCGGTAGGCAACGCAGTCACATAAGGTGCAATCTTGCGATACCGATCCGCACCGAATCCCGGCAGGTTCATCAACTCGGTGGGCGACATCATGGGCCAGTTACCGGTGCGGTAGGGTGGAGTCTGCGAGGTATAAATCTGGTCTTCCGCGCCGTCCGGACTTCCGGGCATGTCGTCGGCGTCGATCCAATCGCGCGCCATCCCCGCCCATTTGGGCTCGAGCCCGACCGACACCAGCAACCGTTGGAACTGCTCGAGTGGCTGCGGATCCTGGATGGCGCCCTGGGGCCCGGCGCCCGGGATGACGTGCGCCAAGTTGTTCAGATTGAAGCGGGCTGTCATATCTTCCAGCTGGCCCTGCAAGGTACCGATGGGTTCTCCTTCGGGGTTGTCCTGGGGAGTGATCGGCAAGGGCTGGGTGGGCTGCGCCCAGGCCCCAATCAGCGTCGTCTGAGTGGGACTGTTTTGCAGATCCTGCACCAGCACATCGGCGGCCAGCGCTTCGGCCCCCATGCCGAAATGCAGGGCTTGTTCCGCGGCCAGGACGCCGATGGCGCGGCGCCGTTCCAGGAATCCGTCGAAGGTCAGCTTCGTCGCCAGAATGGTGGCGAGCGCCACCAGGATGAGCGCGATGATGAGTGCCACGCCCCGTTGATGCCGCGGGCCCGGGGATTTATTTAACCTATCGGGCGGGGTCGCCGCGACCCCGTTGACAGTTGCGCGAAGCGCATGGGAATTAAAAATCATCCGGCGACCTCGATGAGTCGGCGTATGCGTCCCCAATCCTTGAATTCGATGATGAGTTCGACCGCCACCGGCCGGGCCACATTACCCTCGGACGGCGGCATGCTCGGCGGCGGCCACTGGCTCTGCCAGGTTTGATTGAAGTCGAGGTAGCGCAATTGGATTGCCTTGACGCCGGTGAACAGGTCTTGAACCACCGGCGTGCTGCCCTGCACGGCGTCCAAATTGACTTGGTAGCTGCGCTTGAGCACGTCGTCGACCAGGCCGTAGGACACGCGCTGCAGGGTGCTCCGCTGCTGACCGGCCGTGTTCGACCAGCCGGCGCGCGTCAGATCGACGATCGACGCGACGCTCGAGCTCTTGCTGCCGCCGAAGTTTGAGCCTGAGTTGAAGCTCTGGCTGGTAAAGCTTTGGCTGGCGAAGCTCAATCCCGAACTCGAGCCGGAGTTCGAACTCGTTGGGGCGCTGAGCGTGCCGATCCCGCCCGTGCCCTTCATCGCCGGCAAACGAGTTTCACTACCCAAGATGTCGCGCACGGGACGCGGCACCGCTTCCGCGAAGTCCTGCATCATCATGCGCATCCCGAACTCTATTTCGCGCGAGCGCTTCAGCGACTCTTCGGTCCGCTCGGCCGAGATGCGCGCGGTCCGGTAAGTTCCGTAACCCAGAGCGGACATGATTCCTAGGATGAGCAATGCCACCAGGACTTCGATCAGGGTGAAGCCGGCGATCGCGTCTCGGGATGACTTGCGCTGAAGGTTCATGGGTACGTCGGCGTAGGCCCTGGCGCCGGCGTCTGGCCGGCGCCGCTCAGGGGGACCGGCGTCGAGCCGATGGGAGTGGCGCCGGGCGTGCCCGGCGCGGCAATGTTGCCCGGCGGCGGCGCCAGGGTGCTGCCGACGGTCCAGTCCGCCGAATTGGAGCTGCCGGGTGTGGCGATCGCGCTCCCCAGAAATCCCGTGGATTCGGCCAGCGGATTGCCCTTGGTTTTGGCATCTCCGGCATAGACGCGCACCACCACGCGCTTCATGGTGGCGATGCTGGTATCGAAATAGCGGGTGTCGTAGTGCCAGGTCCGATTGGCGAAGTTGATTTCTCCGGTGTCGGCATTTTGCCCGAATTTGGTCAGATTCAAGCGGACCTCGGAGAGTCGATTGAGCGCCATCCACTGTGCGAGAGTTTTATCGCGCAAATAGCCGCTGGTCCGTGCGGTGCCGCTCACTGCCAGCATCAAGGCGGCAAGACCCATCGCGACGATCGTCAAGGCGACCAGAACTTCGATCAGCGTGAAGCCTCGGCTCGGGTGAATATCGCGCGGCGGTCGCCGAGTCACGTGCGCTTCCCCGGATGATCCGAACTCAGGCGGGTGATTTTGCCGAGAGCGTCTCCATCCACCGAAGCCCTCGAGGCGGTGCCGTCCCGCAGCAGCGTCAGGCGAAACGGCGTCCCTTCACCGCTCGCCGCAATGGCGAGCTGGGGTGCCGGCGCCGTATCGCTGGTCAGATCGCGGTCCTTCGGCTTGATCACGACGATGTGAGAATCGAGCTCGAGCTGGAAGCTCACGCCTTTGGGCAAGTCGCGACGGCGGAATTCGTGTTCCTGATCGAGCGCAGTCCAGCGGTCGCGGCGCGAATCATAGACGACGAATTCATAGGCGGCCGGTTCGATCCGCATGCCGAAATCCCGGCCCTCCAGCAGCGCGCGCTCATGCAGGAGACCGACCAAGCCCTCGATGCGCCGGCTCTCTTCGTCAAGTTGAGCGTCGCGTCCCGTGGTGCCGATCGACAGCACGGCGAGCGAGATGACGACGGCCATGATCACGACCACCACCAAGATCTCGACCAGCGTGAAGCCCTTGCTGCGCATGCTGAGGCACTGCCAAGCGCTCTGCCTACCTCTGTTCGAGCGTCGAGGTGCTGATGTCGGCGTCGTAGCCTTCACCGCCGGGCTTGCCGTCGCGGCCATACGTGGTGATCTCGTAATCACGGCCGTCGGGGCCTGGGCTCACATATTGATACGGGTTGTTCCACGGATCCTTGGGCAGGGACCCCAAGTAGCCGCCCGACCGGTAGTTCGTGATCGTGGGGTCCACCGGCTGTTTGACCAGAGCCTGCAGTCCCTGCTCGGTCGTGGGGTATTTGAAGTTGTCCAGACGGTAGAGGTCCAGGGCCGTCTGAATCGCCCGAATATCGCTTTGTGCGCGGGTAACACGCGCCTTGTCGACATTTTCGAGAATTTTTGGCACCACGAGCGCACCCAGCACTGCGAGAATGACGACCACGACCATGATCTCGATAAGAGTAAAACCGCCTTGAGCGTTGCGCATGGTGACCTCGAAAATTCCTGGGATGATACCAAAATAGGGGACAACGATGCCTCGTGACGCCGCAAATCGCTTCGCAAACATCGCTGCCGCGCTACAGTGGGATCGCGGCCGATGGATTTGGTTGCTTATCATTCTTCTGGCGCTGGACGCGGTGTTGGGTCTTGGCGACAGCGTGGGTCAGCTCTTACGCTATGATCGCAGTGCTATTGCGGCCGGCGGATGGTGGCGGTTGCTCACAGCCCACATCGTGCATCTGGACATCCACCACTTGGCGCTGAACGAGCTGGGCCTGGTGCTCATGTGGTCGCTGTTCGCGCAGGATTATGATGCCGTGGAGTGGTGCGCGATCGTGTCGGCGGGTGCGTTGGCGATCAGCTCCGGCCTTTGGTGGCTGAGTCCCCGGGTCGCCTGGTATGTCGGCGCGTCCGGCGTTCTGCATTCGGTGATGGCGGCGGGCGCCGCGAAGCACCTTGCGGAGCGCTCCTGGGACCGTTGGATCCTGGTCACCGGCCTGTGCGCCAAGCTGGCATGGGAGCAGTGGGGCGGCTCGAGGGCACCTCTGATCGTCGTCGACGCGCATCTGTATGGGGCCTGCTCCGGATTTGTCGTTGGGGCAGCACTGTCCGCAAGGACCGCTATAATTCGCCACCGCTCTAGCGGATAGAGGCTTGAACTTCATGTCACTTGCATTTGTTTTTCCTGGTCAAGGATCGCAGTCCATCGGCATGATGAGCGCATTGGCGAAAATCTCCCCGACGATCGGGGCGACCTTCGCCGAAGCCTCGGCCGTGCTCGGCTACGATCTTTGGCAGCGGTGCCAGGAAGGACCGCTCGAATTGCTCAATTCAACCGAGTGCACTCAGCCCGCGATGTTGACGGCCGGCGTCGCCACCTATCGTCTGTGGCGCGAGCGCGGCGGCGCTCAGCCTGAGATGATGGCGGGCCACAGTCTCGGCGAATTCACGGCGCTGGTGGCCGCAAACACCTTGGACTTCAAAGCGGCGGTCGATTTGGTGAAGTATCGCGGCGAATTGATGCAGGCGGCCGTGCCGCCGGGTCAAGGCGCCATGGCCGCCATTCTGGGACTCGAGGACATCGATATCGACGAAGCGTGCGGCGAGGCCTCGCAGGGTGAGGTGGTGGAGGCGGTCAACTTCAATGCGCCCGGACAAGTCGTGATTGCGGGTGTTGCCACGGCGGTTGCGCGCGCCGTCGAGATCGCCACCGCCAAAGGTGCGCGCCGAGCCTTGGCCTTAGCCGTAAGCGTGCCGGCGCACAGCTCCCTCATGCAGCCGGCGGCGGATCAATTGCGTGTGCGGCTCGAGAGCACCGCATTCACTCCGCCTTCGGGGGTCGCCGTGTATGGTGTCGATGTCAAAACGCATACCACCGCGGAAGGCATTCGCGCCGGGCTCGTCAAACAGCTGTATACGCCGGTGTATTGGGCGGCGACGGTGCGCACGATGGTCACGGCGGGCGCGACCCAGATCGTGGAATGCGGTCCGGGCAAGGTATTGACGGGCTTGAACCGGCGAGTGGACAAGAACCGCGATCTCAAGATGATGGCGCTGGAGGATCCGCTGAGCCTGGACGATGCGCTCGCGGCGGCGAAGCTCTGATGATAGTCACGATCTAATTTGGGGTTCCTATGTTGAATGGAGAGATTGCCTTGGTCACCGGCGCTACGCGCGGCATTGGCGCGGCCATCGCCGATCGCCTTGCCCGCGACGGGGCCCGAGTCATCGGAACCGCCACGACGGCGGAAGGGGCGGCCCGGATCAGCGCGAGTCTGGCGGCGCAGGGCGGCCGCGGCGTAGTTTTGGACGTCGTCAAACCGGACTCGATCGAGGCGGTGCTCGACGACATCGAAGCCAAGGAAGGGAGCGTCGGCATTCTCTGCAACAACGCCGGGATCACGCGCGACACCTTGCTGTTGCGCATGAAGGAAGAGGATTGGGACGCCGTGCTGGATACGAATCTGGCCTCGGTATTCCGGCTGTCGAAGGCCGTTTTGCGCGGCATGATGAAGGCGCGCAAGGGTCGCATCGTCAGCATCACCTCGGTCGTGGGTCTGACCGGAAATCCCGGACAGGCCAACTATGCCGCCGCCAAGGCCGGAATCATCGGTTTCACGAAGTCGCTGGCTCGGGAAGTGGGCTCGCGCGGCATTACGGTGAATGCGATCGCGCCGGGCTTCATCGACACCGACATGACGCGAGCCTTGGCCGAGGCGCAGCGCGCGGCCTTGAACGCCCAGATCCCCTTGGGGCGACTGGGCCAGCCGGCCGACGTCGCCGCGGCCGTGTCGTTCCTATGCTCTCCCGATGGCGCCTATATCACCGGCGAAACCTTGCATGTGAACGGCGGAATGTACATGCCCTAGGCGTTTTGGGCCCTAATTCGTACGGGTTTGTCAATACGGACCCGGGAGAACAGAGGTCAAATATACGTTCCAGGTAGCCGCCGCCCCCATGTTCACATAAAATACGCGCCCGATACCCTAAGGCTGGTCGCGGGCTTTTGTCAGTTAAGTGCATACATAGCAATTCCGAGAGGACACCATAACGATGAGTACTGTTGAGCAGCAAGTTAAGAAGATCGTGGCCGAACAGCTGGGCGTGAAAGAAGAAGAAGTCACCAATGATGCATCGTTCGTCGACGATCTAGGCGCAGACTCGCTGGATACGGTCGAGCTGGTGATGGCGCTCGAGGAAGAATTCGAGACCGAAATTCCCGACGAGG
>Ga0210406_10001588_pt1 | contig 27385 bp, 24 predicted proteins | sample IncBWC30MmetaG_FD_155454 | JGI IMG/M metagenome (GOLD analysis project Ga0210406, IMG submission 155454) | Forest soil microbial communities from Barre Woods Harvard Forest LTER site, Petersham, Massachusetts, United States - Inc-BW-C-30-M | ecosystem: Environmental > Terrestrial > Soil >... | reverse complement strand
CATAGCGCATGATGTCGCCGCCCGGCGCCTCGATCTTGATTACCTCGGCGCCGAGGTCGCCGAGGATCTGCGTCGCGAGCGGCCCAAGTACCACAGTGGTGAGGTCGAGTATCTTGATGCCGGCGAGGGGTCCCGGCTTGGCTTCACTCACCGCGTCACCTTTCGGAATCTACAATCAAAACGGGCATCGAATATTTCATCCCGCTGTATCTGCAGCAAATCTGCAGCAAAATCGCTCGTCAAAGTTGCGCGAATAGCAGGATCCGGCGGCCACTCATCGGACTGCTCGCACCAAGAACTATGCACCCTCAAGCAAGCAATTTTATGGTTAGCCATCGAACGTCACCACTTCGGCGCCCGCCGCGCCATAAGCGATGATGGCTCTGTCCCGCGTCAACAGGGGGAGGCGCTCGGCACGCGCCTGCGCAATCAGCATCCGGTCGAACGGATCGCGGTGCCGTCGCGGCAGGGCGACCAACGCTTTGCAATGATCGGGCAGCACCGGGAGCAGATCGAAACCGTCAGGAACCGCCAACAGGCGCCCGTCTTGAGCGAGGCGGTCCAGCGCCATCAAGATCGCAATTTCCCATAGGCTGACCGCGCTAACGTAACAAGACCGCGCGTCATCGAGCGCGCGCCGCTCGCCGGTGGTTAGCCGTTCCGGCGCCATCCGCGCCCAGAGAACGAGATGGGTGTCGACCAGGATCGCGGCGATCACTTGCTCGGCTCGAAATCACGAACGATCTCTTCCGGGATGGTCAGATCCTCGGACAGGAACGCGTCACGGAGCTCGCCATATTTGATCGGCTGCCGCCGGGGCAGCGGACCGAGGCAGGCGACTGCCCGTCCGCTCCGTGTCACGACGATTTGTTCGCCCGCTTCCGCGCGAGCGACAAGCGCGGCAAATTGGGCCTTGGCCTGTGCCACCGATACGGTTCTACCCAACACGTCCTCCACGGGTCTGACCATAGATGGTCAATATTAGACGAGGATACCCCTTTGTCAAACATGGGCGGTGATTTCCGCTCGAACCTTGGTGCAGACTTGCCGGGATCGCCGAAACTTTGCGTCGCCACCGGCCCGAGGACGACCGTGGTCAAATCGAGCACCTTGATCCCGGCCAGCGGCCCCGATTTGGCTTCGCTCACCGCGCCACCTGAAACATCATCCTCACCTTCGCGCTGATCGGCCGCAGGCGGCCCCTCCCGAACAACTGCGGCAACCGGTCTGGGCGGTGACCAGCTGGGCGCAGCGTCATTGCGAGGCGCGCCCCTGCGCGACGAAGCAATCTCGACCGGAAGAGGGCTCGGCGGCCCGAGATTGCTTCGCGGAGCCTGTCCTCGGGCGGCGCATCGTGCCGACCCGGGGGCTCGCAATGACGGTGGCGTTTTGAGGTGATCGAATATGCGGTAGCGGCGAACCCGCCCGGTATCCTGTTCCCCCTGTTTTATCAGGTCGAGATCAGGCATCGCCAACTCCTACAACGACAATCCCGCACCGGATCACGATGCCAATGCCCATATAGATATCGTGTTATTATGGCAATTGTTGGGTTGTGAGTGCCGCAGGTCAGGACCGTCGGCACAGAGCCGTCCTCTCCTCACCAAATAAACGGGCCGAATTCAGGCGCCGACCCAACCTACAGTCTTCCCCAGTCTGCAACATGGCGCAAACCGGTAGGCGCCAGCCACTTCGCCGTAAGTTTAATGACCGTCATGATCGCAACAAAGCCGTGGCAGCGGACGACTTTGACAGTAACCCACCCGAGCTATCGCAATTCGTCGAGCAACGACTTCGCCTCTTTCAGATCGGCGGTGTCGAAGCCCTCGGTGAACCAGCCGTAGACCGGGGCGAGGAGGTCGCGAGCTTCGGCGCGGCGGCCCTGTTCGCCCCATAGCCGGGCGAGGCTCGTGGCGGCACGCAATTCCAGCGACTTTGCTTGCTGGGCTTGCGCGATGCGGATCGCTTGCTGAAGGGAGGCCTGGCCCTCGTCGCGCTTGTTTTCGGCGAGCAGCACCGTCCCGGTAAGGCGATGCAGTTCGGCATCCCACATATGCTCGCCTGTGGCAGCCGCTGTTTCTAATCCCTCGCGTAGCGTGGCCAATGCCACCGCCCGATCGCCGTGCCGGGCCAAACCCTCGGCCAGGAAGGCGAGGCCATAAGGCAAGTTGAAAGTGCGCCCGAGCCGGGTCCATTTCGCTGCGCCCTCGCGAATGCGGGCGATTGCGTCTTCGACTGCGCCCTGTCCGAGTAGAGCCGCGCCGCGCAGCATGCCAGGTTCGTAGAGCAAGGAGAGCCGTTGCTCCGCAGCCAGCACCTCGGCGGCTTCGAGTTGGCGCAAGGCTCGTTCGGGCTCGCGGCGATTGAGGTAAAGCACCGAGGAAAGAGCGAGAGCGATACTCAGCGTGAACGGGTGGGCGATCCGCTCGGCCAGCACCAAAGAATCGGCGGTGCTTGCGAGCGCCTTCTCAGGATATCCGAGCAACCATTCTGCCATACCGCCAACATATCCGGCGCAGGCACCGGGATCATGCCCGCCATAGACGAGACGATGCGACGCATGCTTCTCGGGATCGTAGAGCCGGCGCCCGGCATCGGCGTGCTCGCGGGTCTTTGCCGGATCCCCGGCCCAACACCACGTCGACCAGGCGCTATGATGCGCCTGGAGCCGCAATCCATCATCTCCCTCCCGGTTCGGCCATCCTCAGCAGTCTCTCTGAGTGCGGGCTGGCGGCGGCGATTCCACCGGATGCCAAGTTTGACTGCCATACCCCGTAGAGCGCCTCAACCGTTGCCGCGACTCGCCGCCCCTCTCGGCAAGATCGAGGGCCCGCATGTAAGGCAGCTTGGCTGTGACAGCGCCTTTGGCGGTAAATAGACAGAGCCCCAATGCCAGTTGCAGCTCGATTTCGCGGCCGTTCCGGACCGGGCCCTCCGGGAGCGAATGCAGCAGGCCGAGACCCCGCTCGAAATGGGCGATCGCTTCGAGGTAAGCCAATCGCGCTGCGGCGTGCTGCCCTGCCTTCAGCCATTGCTCGACCGCGCGTTCGGTGTCGCCAGCCGCCGTCAGGTGATGGGCGAGCAACTCCGGCTGGCGCTCGACGAGATCGGCGAAATGCTCTTCCAGCGCCGCCGCGACGCGCACGTGCAATTCCTGCCGTCGCCCGCGCAGCAGGGTCGAGTAGGCCGCGTCCTGCACCAGCGCGTGCTTAAACAGGTAGGAGGCGTGCGGAACCGTGCCGCGGCAAAACAGGAGCCCGGCTCCGCCGAGCTGATCCAATGCGGCTTGCAATTCCTTCTCGGGACGGTGCGCCACCGGCTCGATCAGTTCATAGGCAAACTCGCGGCCGAGCACCGCGCTGATCTGCGCGATCTCCTTGGCCGCCGGCCCAAGCCGGTCGAGCCGCGCCATCAGCGAGGCATGCAACGTCGCCGGGACCGACAGCGCAGCCAGCGAGGTCGTCGCCAGCACCGCGGCAACCCGGTCGCCCTGCCCGGCGCTTTCCAACACCGCCTTGGTCAGCTCCTCGACAAAGAGCGGCACCCCGTCGGTTCGCTCGACGATCTCGGCAACGATCTCGGGCGCGAGCGCCGCGTTGCCGGCGAGAATTTGCACCAGCGCCTCGCCGTCGCGTTCGCCGAGCCGATTGAGCGCCAAATTCGTGACCTGGGAGCGGCCGCCCCAGGGCGGCTGAAATTCCGGACGAAACGTGATCACCACCAGCACCGGTAGCCGCCGCACCCGGTCGACCGTCAGATCCAAGAGCTCGCGCGAGGTCGGATCAATCCAGTGGGCATCCTCGAACACCATCAGCACCGGTCGGTGCCGTGCCTCGGCTTCGAGCTGGCCGAGCAGCGCCTCGAACAGCTTCTCGCGCTTGCGCTGCGGGCTCAGGTTGAGGTCCGCGGCGGAACTCGGGAGCGACAACAGCTCGCTCAACAGCGCGATATCGTCGTCATCCCGCATGCCCGGCGCGAGCAGTGCGCGCAATTTGCCGAGCTTGTCTTCGACCGCGTCGTCGCGGGCGAAGCCGGCGGCGCGTTCGAGCTGCGCAATGAAGGGATAGAGCGCGCTGTCCTGATGGTGCGGCGAGCAGAAATAACGAAGTCGGGTATGGGGCTCGCTTCGGATGTGCTCGGAAAGGACCGCCGTGAGCCGCGACTTGCCGATGCCCGGCTCGCCCGAGATCAGCACCACCCGTCCTTCGTCGCTCTTCGCTTGTTGCCAGCGGCGAACAAGCAGCTCGACTTCCTCCTCGCGCCCGACAAGCGGCGTCGTCCCCGAGCGCAATGCCTCAAACCGGCTCAACATCCCGCTTTCGCCAATGACCAGCCATGCCGGCTGAGGCTCGGCAAAGCCGGCAAGCGCCTGGGGCCCGAGATCGGCTAGGTCGAACAGCCCGCCGATCTGCCGGCGCGTCGCTTCGCCGATGACCAGCGTGCCGGGTGCGGCCTGCGCCTGCAGCCGGGCGGCAAGATTCGGCGTCTCGCCGACGACCCCGCGCTCCTGCGCGGCGCCCGCGCCGATCAGGTCCCCGACCACGGCGAGCCCGGTTGCGATGCCGAGCCGCACGCGCAGATCTTCGTGCGCCGGCAATTTGCCGACCGCCTCGATCACCGCGAGGCCGGCGCGCACCGCCCGCTCGGCATCGTCCTCATGCGCCCGCGGATAGCCAAAATAAATCAGCACCCCATCGCCCATATACTTGGCGACAAAACCGTCGAAGCGGGCGACCGTGTCGGCGACCGCGCGGTGGTAGTCGCCGACGATCTCGCGCAAATCCTCCGGGTCGAACCGCGTCGAGAGCGCGGTCGAACCGACCAGATCACAGAACATCACCGTCAGCTGGCGCCGCTCGGCCGCCTCGGCGCGCGGAGCAGCGGTAGGAGGCGGCGCTGGAGGATGGGCCTCGAGCGCGGCGATCGCGCGCAGCATGCGCTTGCGGTGGCCGAGCACGACCCCGAGCTTTTCGAGGTCCGTTTCGGTCAGCTCGGGCAAAATCTCCACGTCGATCGCGTTTTCGCGAAAGATCGGCTCGTACTGCACCAAGTCGAGACCGCGCAGCCACGTCGAGATGTCCACGGCCTCCCCCGGCGGCTTGCTTTTCCTGAATGCGCAGCTTACCCCGATCGCCAGAATACCCAAAGGAGGAACGGATGCCGGTCACGATCTACCACAATCCGCGCTGCAACACCTCGCGCAAGACATTGGCGCTGCTGCGCGAAAAGGGCGTGGAGCCGGAGATCATCGAGTACTTGAAGACGCCCTATACGGCAGCACAGCTGAAGCAGCTTCTCGGACAGTTGAACTTGCCGCCGAGCAAGCTGTTGCGGAAAAAGGAAGCCGCGGCCGCGGCCATCGACCCGGCAAAGCTGTCGGAAGATCAGCTGATCGAGGCGATGGCCCGGAACCCGATCATCGTCGAGCGCCCGATCGTCGTCTCGGGGGGCAAGGCGGCGCTCGGCCGCCCGCCGGAAGCGGTGCTCTCGGTGCTGTAGCCGCCGCTGTTCTCACCGCCTTAGGGGCGGGGGGTCGGTGCAGTGTACTCCGCGGCGCAGAAGGTGCCGCCCTGATAGCGCTCGGCGATCGGGTCGGCGGGCTGCCCGGCTTCGGCCGCGAGCACCGCCTCAGCAAAGGGCTCCGAATTGTCCTGCGGCCGGTAGCCGAGCCGCTCGGCGTTGGAATTGTCGTACCAGGAGCGCCGGTTGTTTGAAACGCCGTAGACGATCTCGTAGCGGATCTCGGGATGCTCGAGGCCGATGCGCACGAGCTGGGCATAGTCGCGCGGGCTGATCCAAATCGACAGCCGGCGCTTGTCGATCGGTCTCGGCCCGAAATTGCCGATGCGCGTGCACAGGAAGCCGATGCCGTGCTTGTCGGCATAGAGGCTCGCGAGTGCTTCGGCGAAGGCCTTGCTGACGCCGTAGCGGCTGTCGGGTCGCGGCACCACCTGGTGGTCGATCTTCCGGTCCCGCGGGTAGAAGCCGACCGCGTGATTGCTCGTCGCCACAATGATGCGCTGGACGCCGGCCCGCCGCGCCGCCTCGAACAGATTGTAGGTGCCGGCGATATTCGATTGAAGGATCGACTCCCATTCGCTCTCGCCGGAAATGCCGCCCAGATGGACGATCCCGTCGACGCCGTCGACCATCCGCTCGACCGCCGCCATGTCCGATAGCTCGGTGAGGTCGACCTCTTCCCCGGTTCGCGCCGGGGCCAGCGGCACACGATCGGAGAGCCGCAAAACCCGATAAACGCCCAGCAGACTCTCGCGCAGCGACCGCCCGATGCCCCCGGCTGCGCCGGTGATCAACACCCGATCCATTCAGTTCCCCCTTTCGTCAAAAGTCGATTGTTTGTTGAGCAACGTGCTTCAGGATCGAGCCCCGCGCGCCCGAGGGATGTCGAAGAAAGACCGGGCGAACCTCGATATACCCTCAGTGCGCCCCACTCAAGCAAGCCATCTCCCGTCAAAGCCTCGCTTGGCTAATAAGAGCACGCGGCGTAGCATATCGTTAACAATCTGCGGCGATAAAACGACAACTACATTGCGCAACGAGGGCCTTTGGTGGTATAACGCCGGACCGCATGTCAGTAGCAACCGCGAAACTGGATGATCGAGGCCCGCAGGTTGGCGCCGACCATTTGCTGACGGTTAATATTCGTCGGGGTTTGGAACGCTGAACAGGAGCGCAGAGTGCATCGCACGTTCCTTCGCGCTATCGCAGCGGTTGCCGTCCTCACCGTCACAGGCTGCGGGGGTGCGCCCCCGTTACCGCCGGCACCGCCTGCCTCGTCGCTCCCTTCGGCCGAGTATCGCATCGGTCCGGGCGACGCTCTGAACATCTTTGTCTGGCGCAACCCCGAGCTGACGCTCACGGTCCCGGTACGTCCCGACGGCCGGCTCTCGATACCGCTGGTCGAGGACGTCGTGGCGATCGGCAAGACACCGACCACGCTTGCCCGCGAGTTCGAGGAGCGACTTTCGAAATATGTCAAGGAACCGCTCGTAACGGTCATCGTGGAAGGCTTTGTCGGCCCGATACCCGAACAAATCCGGGTCATCGGTGAAGCTGCGCAACCCCGCGCGCTCCCTTATCGCGCTGACATGACGCTCCTCGATGTGATGATCGCAGTCGGCGGTCTCACCAGATACGCGGCCGGGAACGACAGCGTGATCATCCGTACTGCCCAAGGCGAGCAGAATACCTACTCGGTCCATCTCAACAGCCTGATCAGAGATGGTGACATCGAGAGCAACGTCGCTCTCCGTCCGGGCGACATTTTGATCATTCCACAACGGTTGTTCTAGACGTGCCGCGTCGAGCGGGCCGTATCATCGTTAAAGGTTGATTGAACAGGAGCAGCATTCCTCGGAGATCATTATGCCCAAGCAGTCCTATTGGAGCGCTTCATGAAGTCGATGCAGTCGATACAGTTGCAGGCCATGCCGATTGTGCAGGCGCTGTGGCGCCACCGATGGCTTGCCGTCGGCACCGCTTGGCTCGTCTGTACCGCCGGATGGATCGGCGCGGCTTTCGTACCCACAAAATACGAGTCGTCGGCGCGGGTCTACCTCAATGCCGACCCGCTTTTGACCCCGCTGCTGAAGGGGCTGGCGGCGGATACCGATCCAAGCCGCCATCTCGACTTCATGCAGCGCACGCTGCTGAGCCGACCCAACCTGGAGCAGCTGATTCGCCTGACCGATCTCGATACCGCGATCCGAACGCCGGGTGAAAAAGAGGCGTTGTTCAAGCGATTGGCCGCCGACATCGAGGTCAAACCGGTTACCCTCAATTTGTTGAGCCTGTCCTATCGCGACGCCGATCCGCAGCTGGCGAAGAATATCCTTCAGTCGTTACTGACGATCTTCGCCGAAAAGATGGCCGGCAGCAGCCGGGCTGACATGGATAGCGCGCAGCGTTTTCTCGAAGGCGAGATCGCCTCGTATCGGGATCAATTGCGCGCCGCCGAGAAGCGGCGCGCCGAGCTGGCGGAGAAGTTCCCGGATATCTTTCAGAGTTCGGGACAGGGCGATGACAACGGCAATAGGCTCGAGCAAGCGCGAGGTGCCGTGGCCCGCCTTAAGCTCGATCTTACTGATGCCGTCACCAAGCGTGATTCGCTGAAGAAGGACCTTACCTCGGTGCCAGCGATGCTGACCGTTGATCATGGCCCGCAGGTGGTGATTGCCGGACGGCTGAGCCCTGTTGATGAGCGGCTTCAGGAACTTCGCCGCAATCTCGACGGGCTCCTGCTGAAATTCACCGAAAACCATCCGGATGTCAAAGCCACTCGGGCGTCGATTGCCCAGCTCCAATCCGAGGCCGGAAAGTCGGGCGCGGGTACGGGAAGCTCCGCCGGCGGCAACACCGGACAGATAGCCAACGGCGTTTACGAGCAGGTCAAGGTCAGGCTGGTCGACGCCGAGGCTGCGGTTGCCGCTATCCAGCGCCGTTTGACCGAAGCCGAGAATGATCTCTCGAAGGTCGAGAAGGTCGCGAAGTCGGCGCCGGGAATACTGGTGCAAGCCCAGGACCTCAACCGCGACTACGCGATCCTCAAGAGGAATTACGAGGAGCTTGTCGCGCGACGCGAGGCCACTGCGATCGCGAATGCGGCCGATACCAAAACCGAAAAGATCCAATTTCGGATTGTCGACCCGCCTCAGGTGCCTGTTGTTCCTGCCGCACCGAACCGAGCCTTTCTCGTGTCGATCGTGCTTCTTTTCGGTATCGGTGCGGGCTTAGCGGTCCCCGTACTGGTGATGCAGCTGGACCGCTCTTTCGCGACGCTCAGCCAATTGCGGAACCTTGGGATTCCGATCCTGGGAAACGTCTCTCGGCTATCACTCGGCGCGGCGCAGCGCCAAGCGGCATTCCAAATGGCTGGAGTTACCGCCAGCGCGCTGGTTCTGGTCGCGGTCTATGGTACGCTCCTCGTGCTGAGCATCGGCCCCCGCTCCCTGGGCATCTCGTAGATGGCCCAATCGATTGGACTGATCGAGCGGGCCGCCGCGCTTTTGCGCCAGCAGGACGCGTTCGAGCCCGGCGCGCTGCCGCACCACCCGGTCGCGGAGGCCGATGCCCGCCCTGCGGTTCCGGAGTTGATCCTCGACCGCGGCCGGCTTGCACATTACGGGATCAACCTACCCTCCTCGGGAAGGTCGCGAACCGTCGAGGAATTTCGCCTGGTCAAGCGCAACCTGATGACACAGCTGTCGCAGGGAGGTTCGCCGGCGGATCAGCGATCGAGCCGGCTGATCATGGTAACAAGCGCCCGGCCGGGTGAGGGAAAAACATTCATCTCGCTCAATCTGGCGCTCGCCTTCGCCTCAGAGAGGGACGTCAAAGCACTGCTCGTCGATATTGATACACAGCATTCGACGATGCAGACCATCCTCGGGATCCCGGGTGAGCAGGGAATTGTCGACGTGCTTGCGGGAAGCTGCGAACTGTCCGACGTGCTGGTTCAGACGAACATCGCAAATCTGATGGTACTCCCTTCCGGTCGCGGTGGACCGCATGTGCCAGAGTTGTTTTCGAGCAATCAAATGGCCGCCTTGATGACCGAAATGACGCGGCGGTTTGCCGACCGTTATGTCATCATCGACACCCCGCCCTGTATGGCGAGCAGCGATGCCGCAGCGCTCGCCCCGCTGGTCGGACAGATCGTGTTCATTGTCGAGGCCCATCACACCCAGCAGATGGAGATCGAAACCAGCCTCGGCATGCTCAGCGCCTGTCCGCGGATCAGCCTTCTCTTGAACAAGAGCGACACGCTGTCGGGCGAGCATTTTGGTTCTTACGAGTATTACTACCATTCGCAAGGTCACGAGACTGATGCGCCGCGGTCGAATTCTGCGTAGATCCAGCGCGGGGAGCGCATTTCGGCCATGGCATTCCGGCTTGACGCTTTTGCTCCTGTTTCTCGCCGCCGGTATGACGACGATGCCGGCGATGGCGCAGGAGAATGCAGCTCCGGCCGCGGCCGCGGGGGGCCAAGCCGCGCCCGCCCTGCCGGGAGCCGACGCCCTGCCGCCGCCGCCGGGCGGCGGGTTCGGGTTCCCTAACCCTCTGGTCCCACCAAACGCGATCAACCCCGCGGCCCCGCCGGTGGCGGCGGCGGCGGCCGCCGCCGGACCGCTCGGGATCCCAGCACCCGGCATCGGCGTCGTCCCGCTTCAAGCGAACGATCCCAACGCCCCGGCGATTCTGATCCAGCCCCGGGCGTCGGTCAGCGAAACGTTTACCGACAACGTGAATTTTGTGCATGCTCCCCGACGTGCGGCCGCCTACACGACCCTCTCGCCGGGAGTTTCGATCTCCGCCGACACGCCGCGGCTCCAGGCGGTACTCACCGGTAGTCTGAACGGTTACTTGTACGTCCCTACATCGAACTTCAATCAGCTCAACGGATCGTTGTACGCGAGCGCGTTCGGCACGGTGATCCCGGACGCGCTGTTCGTCGATGCCCGGAGCCTGGTAACACAGTCGACCACTCTGCCCGGGTTCGGCTTTCAGAACCTCTCTCAGCTGCCTTCAAACCAGCAGACGCAAGTCTACTCCAACACGATCTCCCCCTATTTGCGGAAATCGTTCGATGGTCTCCTCGACAGCGAGCTGCGGTACACCTTTGGCCAGCAGAATTTCGGAGGGAATACGACAGTCTTGGGTCCAGCGACGCCGGCGACGCCGACAACGCTGCTCGCCCCTACCAACCTTAGCTCCAGCATTCTCAACGAGGGCACCTTCATCGCCGCTACTGGCAGCGACTTCCGCCGCACGCTGTCGCGGCTGACGATTGACGCCTCCGACTACAACGGGGGCTTTACTAGCCGCAATTCGCAATTCAACGCATTTGACGATCTTGAATATCGTATTACGCCGCAAGTGGCGGCATTGGCGCGGGTCGGTTATCAAAACATCCAATATCCACTTGCCCCGGCGGCGACGTTTGTCGGCGCGACTTGGCTGATCGGCGGGCGCGTCGGCACCTACGGGCCGGACCCCGCTTATGTTGCCCTGGAGTACGGCAAGCAGCAGGGTGTTTATGGTTTTACGGGGTCCGCCCAGTACAATATTACCCCGACGATGCTCTTTACCGCTAGCCTGGTCCAGGGCATCAGCTCGCCGGGGCAATACATCCAGGGTGCCCTCGCGACCACGACCCTGGACCCCTACGGAGCGATCGTCGACGAGTATACGGGGCTGCCGACCGCCTTCTATAGCCCGGGAATTGGCCTGACGAATAGCGTGTACAAGCAACACTTGCTGAGTATGGGTCTCACCGAGACAATTGGGCCGAACCACTATTCGGTGTATGCCTCCTATTCCAGCTATCAGTCGCTCACGCCGCCGACGACAACGGCTCCCACGAAGAGTTATGCGATAAATTTTAGCTACAACCGCGACATCAGGCCCGACCTCACCGGCTACGCTTCTCTCGGCTATGTCAACTCGGCGAACGTGATCACGACGACGACCGCAACGCCGATAGCAACGCCGATCAACGCCAGCAATCAGATAACCGGCAACCTCGGCTTAAACTACCTCCTCGGTGCGACGCTAACGGGCTCCGTCTATTATAGTCTGAGCTACTTTACCAACGGTGCGGGGCGGAGCGGTGACGTCGTGGCCAATCAGTTGACCTTCGCGCTCAGCAAGGCGTTCTGAACCGACGATGTATACCGAATTTTATCGGCTTTCCGCCCGACCCTTCCAGCTCACCCCGGATGCTCGGTTCTTTTTCGAGAGCACGGTGCACCGGCAGGCGATGGCGTATCTGGTCTATGGCCTCCATCATGCGGAAGGCTTTATCATCATCACCGGGGAAGTCGGCGCCGGCAAAACCATCCTCGTCGACAATCTGCTGTCGACGATTGACCAGAGCACGTTCGTCACCGCAAAGATCGTGACGACGCAGCTCGCCGGAGACGATCTTCTGCATCTCGTCGCAGGCGGGTTCGGAATTGCCAACGAAGGGCTCGCCAAGGGCTCGTTGCTGCAGCGGATCAGCGATTTCGCGCTGGCGCAGCACCGTAACAACAAGCGTGTCCTGCTGATCGTCGACGAGGCCCAAAACCTGTCCTTCGAGGCGCTCGAAGAGCTGCGGATGCTGTCCAACATCGTCTTCGACCGGACCATGGCGCTGCAGAGCTTTCTGCTCGGTCAGCCGCAGTTTCGGGCGATCCTCGGCAGCGCGCGGCTCGAGCAGCTGCGCCAGCGGGTAACCGCGGCTTACCATCTGGGTCCGCTGAGCGAGCCCGAGTGCAGAAGCTATGTCGAGCATCGTCTGCGCCGCGCCGATTGGACGGGCGACCCGCATTTCGACGACGATTGCTTTCCACTGATCTACCAGCACACCGGCGGCGTACCGCGCCAGATCAATACGCTCTGCTCGAGGCTGCTGCTCTTCGGCTTTCTGGAGAAGCTGCATGTGCTGACCGCAAGTTCGGTCGAAAAGGTCGCTGGTGATCTGCGAGAGGAGATCGCTGTCGTCACTACACCATCGGCCTCCCCCGGCGCCTCCGCCGATCCGGTTGCAGGGAGCGAGCATATTGCGCAAATCAGCCAGCGCCTCGGGCTGTTGGAAGAAAGTGTCCACAAGCAGGGGCTGGTGATCAAACGCGCGCTCGAAATCGCGGCCCATTATTTTCAGGAGGAACGGGCGTGAGCGCGGCCACCCACTCTCTCTGTCCCTCCGCGATCGATGCGTCCAGCTCGAGGGGCATCGCCAACGCGATGACCGTCGATGTCGAGGATTATTTTCAGGTGGAAGCCTTCGCCTCGACGATCGACCGCAAGGATTGGGACCACCTGCCGCCGCGGGTCGAGCGCAATACCCTACGTCTGCTCGATATTTTCGCTGAGGCCAAAGTTCAGGCAACATTTTTCATGCTGGGTTGGGTTGCCCAACGATATCCGACTCTGATGCGGCGCATCGTGACCGACGGCCACGAACTGGCGAGCCACGGGTTTGGTCATCGGCGGGTTGATAGTCAGTCGCCCGACGCCTTTCGCGCCGATGTGCGGGACGCCAAACAGACGCTCGAGGATGCCGGGGGCGTGCACGTTCGTGGATATCGAGCGCCGACCTTCTCGATCGGCCGCAACAGCACCTGGGCTCATGCCATCCTCGCCGAAGAAGGCTATCGGTACAGTTCCAGCGTTTATCCGCTTAAGCACGATCTCTACGGCAGCCCCGGCGCGCCGCAGACTGCCTTCGCGCCCTTGTCCGGACTGGTTGAGGTGCCGCTAACCACGGTTCGGCTGCTCGGTATCGATGTTCCGGCTTCAGGGGGTGGCTTCTTCCGGCTCTATCCCTACCCGCTGAGCCGGTGGCTGCTGACCCGAGCCAATCGCGCTAACCGTGCGCCGGCCATCTTCTACCTTCATCCCTGGGAGATCGATCCGGAACAGCCTCACCAATACCAGGCGCCGTTTTTGGCTCGGTTTCGCCATTACCTCAACCTCGGTCGGACGGAAGCCCGGCTGCGGCGTCTGTTGCACAATTTCCCCTGGGCGCGCATGGACCGGCTCTTCCTTGGCGACCGATCCGGGCCGTTTCCGTTAATCACCGCATGGACGGATCACAGGTTCCGGTCGCCGTAAGGCCGTTCCGGGCCGGTGACGAGTGCCGTTGGGACCAGTTCGTCCATGCCCGCGCAGACGGCTCGTTCTTCCACCTCTGCGGGTGGAAGCGAGTGATCGAGCGGGCGTTTGGCCACCGCACCCATTATCTGATTGCCGAGCGTGGCGACGCGGTGACCGGGGTTCTACCCTTGACCCATGTCAAATCGCTGCTGTTTGGATCATCGCTTATTTCGAACGCCTTCGGCGTCCAAGGCGGGCCGATCGCCGAAGACAGCGACAGCCTGCGGAGGCTCGAAGCAGAAGCCGTGAGACTGATGGACGCCACTTCGGCTCCCGTGCTGGAGTTGCGCGGCTCTTCCGCGACGCGAGCGGACTGGCCCAGCAAGAAAGATCTGTACGCTTCGTTTCGGCGGTCTATCGACCCTTCCGTAGAGCGCAATCTCAATTTGGTGCCGCGCAAGCAGCGCGCCATGATTCGCAAGGGGATCGCCAACAATCTGCGGTCAGAAATTGACGATGACATCGACCGGCTCTATGGCATATACAGCGAAAGTGTCCATCGGCTCGGAACACCGGTCTTTTCTAAGTCTTACTTCCGGATCCTGCGGGAAGAATTTCATGAATTGTCGGACGTTGTTACCGTAACGCTGAATGGTCGAGCTATCGCCTCCGTGTTGAACTTTTACTTCCGTGACGAGGTTCTACCCTTCTATGGCGGGGGACGGCGCGCGGCGCGCGCGCTCGCTGCCAACGATTTCATGTATTGGGAGGTGATGCGCAGGGCGTGCGAGCGCGGCTGCCGTGTCTTTGATTTCGGACGCAGCAAGATCGGCACCGGCTCATTTGCGTTCAAGCGCAACTGGGGCTTCCAGCCGACACCGCTCGTCTATCAATACCGCCTGGCGGCGGGCCACCCGCTGCCAGATTTGAACCCTCTCAACCCCAAATTCAGGGCGCTTATCTCGCTCTGGAAGCGACTGCCGCTCGCGGTAGCGACCCGCCTCGGTCCGATAATCGTCAGGGGGATCGGCTGACACGAGACAGCGGGCGGTTATATCCGGCTGACGCCCCGCGGGCTGTCGGTGACGGAGCTGCCGACGGCGCGCGCACCAGGTTTTGCGCCTGGGCCCCGCGACGATGCCAACATCGTTCGATGACTGGATAAAATGCGTGACAGCCTTTCCCTCCACGCCGAGAAGAGAACCGATCGTCGGTTCTTCGTTGGCGCTCGGCTGGCGGCCGGCGTTGGCGGTCATCGCCATCGCCGGCCTCGTCCTCGCCGTCGTGTTTCAGCATGAGATAACCGGAGCGGTGCAAATATGGATCGACTCGACCGCCTATAATCATTGCTTTCTCATCCTTCCCCTCATCGGCTTCCTGCTCTGGGAGAGGCGGCCGGTGATCGCTTCGGTTTTGCCGCGCCCGGCGCTTTGGCCGTTGCTGCTGATGCCGCTGCTCTCGGCGGTGTGGCTGATCGCGGCGGTGCTCGATATTCAAGAGGGCCGGCAGCTGGTGATGATAGCGATGTTCGAAGTCGTGGTCCTCATTGTCCTGGGCCTGCGCCTCTTCTGGTTGCTGCTGGCGCCGTTGCTGTTTCTGTTCTTTCTGGTGCCTAGCGGGGCTTTTCTTGTCCCGTCGTTGCAAACGGTCACCGCTGACATTGTCGTTGCCGGTCTGCACTTCCTACACATCCCCGTCTTCACAGACGGCTACATGATCGAAATCCCGGAGGGCCCCTTCGAAATCGCCGAAGCGTGCGCGGGTCTGCGTTTTCTAATCGCCTCGATCGTTTTCGGCTGTTTTTTTTCCGTAATCATGTACCGGAGTCTCGTGCGGCGCACCCTCTTTGTCTTGATGTCTATCTTCGTTCCGATCTTCGCAAACGGGTTGCGTGCTCTCGGTATCATTGTCTTGGCTCATCTCGAGGGCAATGCTTCGGCGGTAGCAGCCGACCACGTTCTCTACGGATGGCTGTTCTTTACGCTGGTGATCATGATGCTGATCGGGATCGGAATGGCGCTCGTGCGGAAGTCCGACAGAACATTGCCGGACCCGCCGGCGGCGACAGGCAGGTTGTCTTCGCAGCCCGCTCCCTGGCGGTTCGCGGTCACGGTTGCGGCTGCCGTTCTTCTCGCTGTTGGCGGCCCGGCCTACGCGGCTCACCTCGACAATCTTTTCCCGGCTACCTTGCTTCCTCAGGCGGACGGCCCGACTGTCGCACCGCCCTGGCATGCTCTGTCAGGCGTCTCTGCCGACTGGCATCCGCTGGTGCGCGGTGCCGACCGTGAATTCCTAGAGAGCTTCGAGGAGCCGGGGTCGGGGATCATCTTGCGATTTGTCGGGCTCTATCGCCTGCGCGCCATAGGGAATCTGCTGACCACGACCGAAAACCGCCTTGCCGACGACAGCGAGTGGCGGATCGCCGAACGCGATCAAGAAGCGGTCTCTTGGGGCGGTGAAAGGGCAAAGGTGACGCGCGCCGAGATCGTCAGCGGACGGCATCGCCGGCTCGTCTGGTCCTTCTATGTCGTTGACGGCAAGATCACCGCCGGGCTGATCGAAACCAAGCTGTTGCAAGCCCGGGCCGTCCTGCTGCGACGAGCATCCTTGGCTGCGCTGGTTGCAGTCTCGGCGAGTATGGACGACCCACGGGATCCGGCTGAAGCTCAACTCGCGCGTTTCTTGGCGGCAAGCCAGCCTTTCCCGCAATATCTCGATATGCTCGAACAGGAAACCAGTACCGCCGCGCGAGCTTCCTGAGCCCGGATGATCGCCGGCTACTGGTCCGAGGGCATATACTCCCGCTCCTGATTGGACCCGGAAGCGTTTTGTGATGGCGGGCTCCACCGTTGGGCGAGTGCTTTGACCTCGAATGGGGTTGCCGGCCGGCCGCCGACCTCTCCGAGGAAGAACCCGAGATACTCCTCAATCCTGCGCAAGAAGGCGCGCAGCTCAGCGTCGTCGCGCACATAGGGGGTATTGCCAGGCGCGAGGGAGGGACTGTGGTAGGTAAAGTTGAAGACGCGCTGTCCCTCGCGTAACAACGCCCGCGTGAGACGCCGTTGTTCTTCGAAGGAGATCCCTTCGGGTGTCAGCGAGATGCGTTCGATCAGGTGGAGCCGGGCGAGTATGCCAGGGACGTGCAGCGCTTTCAAGCGCGCGTTCATGGTTAACGGGTATGCAAGGCCTCCCCTGTGCGAGAACAATCCGGCATAGCCGATCGACAGAGGAATCTCGAGCAGCGCATCGGCCTCACCGAACCAGTATGGCCGCACTCCGCAATGGGAAAAATCCGGGCCGAACTGAGGCGAAAGGTCGGTACCGGGAACCACGCTCAAATCGATCTCGTAGCCGAGCTCGGCGAGGATGCGCGCCGTCGAGTGACCGACCCCGTATCGGCCGGCTTTGTAGATCCGTGGTCGAGCGCCGACGTTCTCTTGGATGATGCGCGTCAGCTGTATAAGTTTTTCGCGCTCGAGTTCAAATGGCAGATTGCCCGGATAGGAGTTTTCATCGGTTTTCGGTTCAACAAAGGGAGGATTATCCCAGGGCTGCAGATGGGCGCCGATTTCACACGCGCCCGAGCGATGAAAATCGCGGATGATCTCATAGGCCTCCGGGGTGCTGCTCACGGGATAGTCGAGGACGTAGGTAGGTCGGACCTCGTATCGTTCGAAGATCCGTTGCATCTGCAACTGGGCCTTGACAGACGAGACGCCCATCGCCTGACGCGGCCGCTGGCGGACCCAGTCGAACTCGGCTTCGGTATCGACCACGACAACGATCAACGGCGAGTGTTCCGCCGGCCAGTCGATCATCTTCCAGGTGTTAGGGTCGAGCATTCCCTGTCACAGTGTCCAGTTTTTTGCATCCGGCCGCCGGCAAGCACGCCCGATACCGGCAGAACAACCAGAGGAGGCAAAATCGGGGTTGATCTGATTGCCCAGTACTGTAACAGATCATAACACAGAAGCCTCGATTATGCCACACAAGAGACGCCAAAACTTGCCACGAATTTGACATAAAATCGGGAATTGTCGTGTCTCATCTGCTATGTGGTTACCCGTGCCTCCATGCATCACCGCGGCCGACGCTGGCGGATAGTCGGCTGCGGCGGAGGATACCAGAGGTTCGCCAAAAAGTGTTAGGCATGGCATCCTCTCGCCTAAAGTGGACGGCAAGCCACATCTACCGGATAATTCGTTAACCGAAGATTGAGCCCGCCGATAACTCAATCCCTGACCAAAGCAATCGTCTCGTAGAAATTTTCCTGGACCGCTGTTTTGAGCTGCGGCAGGGCGGATGAAATCCTTAACGATTGAGCAACCATCCTGTGATAGACGAAATGCTATGCCGGAGGATTGCTCGTTCACGACGTTGCGCCATACCGATCAGGCTCGCGGCGGTACCTATCCAGGATGATCTTGACTTGGGAGCGGAAGGCTTGCGCTCGCCCTAAATGACTCGTATCACCGCTGCGACTCCGTCGGCTTGCCCGGTTCCTTGAGCCGCCTTTGCTAAGGCTGCCGGCGCGGCCGGCGAACCCCAAAACGCTGCGGCGAGGGCAGTTCCCGTTACAAGGTAGCGTGTTGGCTCCGAACTCTTTCCGCAAGCACGTTCTTCATATTTTCCCGAGTTTCGGGATCGGCGGCGTGCCTCTTCGCATGGTGCGTGTAATCAACCATTTTGGCAGGGATTTCCACCACACCGTTATCGCGCTCGACAACAATTATGCGGCCGCCGACGGTTTCTCCGGCGACGTCGACGTGGTGTTGTCATCAACGCAACAGTTGAAACGCGGAACAATTCGCTCCGTGATTGGCGGTGCGCTCGCGTTGCGGAGCATGCGGCCCGATCTTCTCTTTACTTGTAACTGGGGCGCGATCGAATGGGCGATGGCCCATCGGCTCGTCCCGGTCTCTCGCCATATCCATATCGAGGCCGGCTTCAGTCAGCGCGAAGCGGATTCGCAGATCTTTCGTCGCGTGCTCTTCCGCCGCTGGGCCCTCGCTCGCTGCGCTCTGGTCGTAGTGCCCTCCCGCCTGCTGGAGCACCTGGCGCGCAAGGTATGGCGGCTGCCCGCGGAGCGTGTAGCGTATGTGCCGAACGGCGTCGACGTCGCCCGTTTTTCCGCTCCGGCTCGCGACATCGTACCAGGGTTCACCCGTCGTCCCGGCGAACTGGTTGTCGGAACGGTTGCCCCGTTGCGGCCCGAGAAGAATGTCGGGCGCCTTCTGCGGATATTCGCGGCACTAGGCTCGTCGCCTCCGGCCCGCCTGCTGGTTGCCGGCGACGGGATCGAGCGCCCAACATTGCACCAGCTGGCGGAGGAGCTCGGCATTGCCGACCGGGTGATCTTCACCGGTCAGGTGGCACCGGAACAAGTACTCGGCACATTTGATATATTTGCACTCTCCTCGGACACCGAGCAAATGCCGAACGCGCTCCTCGAAGCGATGGCGGCAAGCCGACCGGTCGCCGCAGTGAACGTTGGAGATGTCAAGAGCATCGTTTGCGAAGAGAACCGCGATTTCATCGTCGAGCGCGATGATGGCCCGGCGTTTGCCGAGGCGATCACCAAGCTGCTTCATGATCACGAGCAGCGTCGCACCCTCGGCCGCAAAAACCACGAGCGCGTTGTCAGCGCGTTCTCTCAAGAGAGAATGTTCGCGGCGTATTCAGAGATCTTCGGCGCGCACCAGAGACACCGAGAGCCGGAGCCAAAGTTTCTTGCCCCGACGCGGGAGGAGGGACCCAGCCCGCCAGGGCTCGATCGGTGAGGGTATTTGGGTCAGGCCGCGTTCTGTCCAACAGCTCGATATGGACATTTTGCGGACCGCGCAGGAAGGCGATTCGCACCCCGGGCCTGATCGTCGTCGGCTCCCTGGTGAACTCGGCGCCCTTCTTCTTGAGCTCGGCGACCGCATCGTCGATGCCGGTGACGCGCAGCCCGATATGTTCGAGCCCGAGATAAGGCGGCTGAGGCGGTGCCGCGACGGCTTGCTCCGCGGGAACCTGCGCGATGAAGACGGCGACCCCGCCGAGATTGAGGTCGAGACGTGGCCGGCCGTCCGACTGTACCGAGCGGATGATCTCGGCGCCGAACATTTCCGCATACCAGCGGGCGGTCGCCTCGACGTCGGGGCTGCGTAGATGGATGTGGTCGTAAGTGAAGGAATTCATTTCTTTCTCCTTTTTCAATCGCGCGGGGCGCAACTGGCGTGGTGTCATTGCGAGGAGTGCTTCGCGCGACGAAGCAATCCCGAGGGGACGAGAACGCAGCGGCCCGAGATTGCTTCGCTTCGCTCGCAATGACAATCCTAAACCGGGCCGGCGTCAGGCGCCACGGACTGTTGGACGACGCCTCTCGCGCCAGGCGGCGTGACTTTCTTTGGCGTCTTCGGTAAGCGACAAGGCCATGAAGCGATAGAGGTCGACAAAGGCGGCGTCGGCCACATTCGGCATATCGAGCCCACGGTTCAACGATTCCTTGGCCAACCGAGACGCGAGCGGCGGCAGCTCTGCCAGCCGCTCGGCGATCGCAGTCGTTTGTGCGATCAGTTCGGCGTGCGGCACCAGCCACTGGGCGAGGCCGAAGCGGAATGCTTCGTCCGCTGTCATCGGGTATCCCATGGCAACTTTCATCGCCTGGCCCTTGCCGACCCAGCGCGCCAATCGAACGATCCCGCCATGGTTCGGCAAGATCCCCAAACCGACCTGCGGCAGGCGCCATTCCGCGCGGTCAGAAGCGACGATCAAATCGCAGCAATAGGTGACGATGCAGCCGATGCCGACAGCATAGCCGTTGACCGCAGCGATGACGGGTTTGGGGAACTCGGTCAGCACTTGGCCGGCCGAACGATGCCGCTGCGGCAGGCCCTCGATGAATTCGGCCATCGAGCCCTGCGTGTGGGTGCGCGGGTTTTTGAGATTGGCACCGGCCGAGAACGCACCGCCTGCCTCGTCGCCGGTCAACACGGCGAGCCTGATTTCGCGATCGGACGCCATCTCGTCGCAGCGCCTGGTGATCTCCTCGTTGAAATCCTCGCCCCAGGCGTTGCGCGCCTCGGGCCGGCTCAAGGTGAGCCAGCCAACATGGTTACGCTTTTCGTAGTGGACCGGCATCGGAAACTCCTTTGAACGAAATCGCAAACCGGCGGTGATCTTGCCCCCGCGTTGCGCATGATTGCATCCACAATCCGGCGGGTGTCGCCGGGACGCGGAATTGCTAGGGTGCGTCGATGACCGCGAGCCGGTTTCCCGCCAGCATCGAGAGCCGCGCGTCGTGGCTGGCGGCGTCGATCACGCTGCTGATCCTGTCGATCTCCTATGGCGCGCCGCTGATCGTCGTCGTCGGGCTGAAGCCGATCGCGGCTGCGCTCGACACAGATCGGTCGGTGGTGGCATTGGCTGCGTCGCTGGTCTGGCTGGGCACCGGTCTCGGCGGCATCCTGATGGGCCGGGTGGCGGACCGTGTAGGGATGCGGCCGGTCGCGGTCTTTGGCGCCGCGATGACCGCGCTGGGTCTGGCGGTCTCGGCGATCGGCGAGACCTGGGCGCTCTTTCTCGGCAGCGCCGTGCTGATCGGCCTGCTCGGCAACAGTGCCCACTATCCGCCGCTGGTGACCTATGTCAGCCGCTGGTTCGACCGACGCCGCGGTACGGCCGTGGCGCTGATCTCGTCGGGACAATACATCGCCGGCGTGCTGTGGCCGACCGTGTTCGAAGAGGGAATGACACGGTTCGGCTGGCAGGTGACGATGCTCGGCTTCGCGCTCGTGGTCGCCGGCGCGATCGTCCCGCTGGCACTCTTTCTTTCCCCGCCGCCACCGCCGAGCTTTGTCGAGCCTGCCAGCGGCGGCGCCCTCCTCCGCCCACGGGCGCTGGGGCTGCCGGCGAACCTCGTGCAGAGCCTGATTTGCGCCGCGGCGTTTTTGTGCTGCGTGCCGATGGCAATCCCGGCGGGACATCTGGTGGCGCTGTGCAGCGATCTCGGGATCCCGGCGGGGCGCGGAGCGGCGATGCTGTCGGTGCTGCTCGGCTGCGCCTTTGTCAGCCGCATGTTCTGGGGCTGGGCGGCCGACCGGATCGGCGGGCTGGGCGCGGTGCTCGCCGGCTCGGCATGCCAGGCGGCGGCGATTGCGGCCTTCGCGGTGACCCAGGACGAGGCCGGGCTGTTCGCGGTCTCGGCCGCCTACGGGCTCGGCTTCAGTGGGATCATTCCGGCCTATGTCGTGGCGATACGCGAACACTTCCCCTCGCCAGAGGCGTCATGGCGGGTACCCACAATGTTCTTCGCTGGAATGTCGGGGATGGCGTTCGGCGGCTGGTTCGCCGGCGCGCTCTACGACCATTTCGGCTTTTACGCCCCGGCCTTCGTCGCCGGGGCGCTGTTCAATCTCGCCAACCTGGCGTTGATCGGATTCCTCGTCATGCAGCAAGCGCGGCAATCGCGCGCGGTTGTGGTTCTACCCGCCTAGTACGTGTCCTCCCCGTCTACTCCCTCTCCGCCCTCGAGGGCGGAGAGGGCCGGGGTAAGGCGGGGGAACCGCAGCCTTAGACCGGGTAGGGTGCCCACCTCACCCTCCCCGTCGCCGAGGCGACGGGTCCCCTCCCTCTCCCCCCTGAAGGGCGGAGAGGGCGATTTTGCGTCAAGCCGCCACCCTCACGAGCTTGTGGATCACCCGGATGCGCCTGGGCGCCGGGTCCTTTGAAAACCGCGACCAGGTGCGCCCGGAAAGCTCGCCGACATAGATGTTGCCGGACCCGTCGACGGCGATGCCGTGCGGCGAGGTGAACTGGCCGGGGGCGAGACCGGCGTGCATCTTGCCGAGGCGGGCCAGCACCTTGCCCTTGGACGTGTGGATGCTGACGCGCGGTCCGATATTCGGCCAATCGCGGTTGATCTCGCCCGACGGACCGCCCTCGCCGATATAGACGAGCGGGTCGCGGCCGGTCGCCATGCACATGCCGTTCGGCCGGTGCAGATTGTTCCACTGGGTTTCGAACTTGCCGTTGCCGTCGAACACCTGGACTCGGTGATTTTCACGGTCGGCGACATAGACCCAGCCGTCGGGGTCGCAGCAGATGTTGTGCGGGACATTGAATTGGCCAGGGTCGGTGCCGGGCTCGCCCCATGACATCTGGAGCTTGCCGTCAGGCGTATATTTATGGATCCGCGCGTTGCCGTAGCCGTCGGAGACGTAGAGGTCGCCGCGCGGCGACAAAGCGGTATGGGTGCAGCGGTGGAACGGCTCGCCGCTCATATACGGCTTGGGCTCGCCGGGGATGCCGAGGGTCATCAGCACTTTGCCGTCGAGCGTGCATTTGCGCACCGTGTGATCGCCGTCGTCGGTCAGCCAGATCGTATCGTCCGGGCCCACGTGAACGCCGTGGGGCCGGTGAAACACCCCTTCGCCCCAGGTACGCAGCAAATTGCCCTCGGCATCGAATACCGCGACCGGATGCTCGCCGCGATTGAAGGCGTAGACCCGGTTCTGGCGGTCGACGCCGACCGCGGCGCAGTCACCGAGCGTGATTTCCTCCGGCACCTTCGCCCAATTCTCGTTGACCTCGAAGGTGTGCTCGCCACTGCCGAGCTGAACCGCCATGCGTCTTCTCCCTCGAGCTTGCGATAGACCGGGGGCAATCATAGGCGCGCAGACGCAGATCAGGCGAGCGCCGCGCGCGCTTCATTATCTATAGCGCTGACAGTCAGCCGATCGTACGATGGAGAATCGATATCCCTTGCAGAGGGAGTAAGAGGAGCCCGCCATGCCAGAAAAGTTGATCTCCGGCGACAACCACATCGATCTGACTTATCTGCCACCTGATTTGTGGTCGTCGGAGGCCCCCAACAAATGGAAGCTGCTCGCACCCCGCGTCGAGGAGATGGATGACGGGCTCCACTGGTTCGTCGACGCGCAGGACAAAGGGATGTGGAACGGTATCGGCCCGGGGTTCCTGCCATATCAGCGCGGCATGTTCGGCCACATCGATGAGATGAAGGATCTCGGCTTCGAGTGGAATTCGCGTCCCGGTGCCAAGCCCCGGCCGACCACGCCCGAGCTGCGGCTGGCCGATCTCGATCGCGACAGCATCGCAGGCGAGGTTGTTTACGGCTGCCTGATGCTCAACGATCTGATTTCCGACGCGTCGCTCCGCGCCTGGACGGACAAGACCTACAACGACTGGGTCGCCGATTTCGCCAAGCGGTCAGACCCGAACCGCGTCTTTCCGCTTGCGATTGTCCCCAACACCGACCCGCTCGAGGCCGCCGCCGAAGTCCGGCGCTGCGCCAAGATGGGTCTGCGCGGCGGTGACCTCGCCTTCAAGCGCATGAGCCCGCCGCTCTACACCCACGAATGGTATCCGCTGTGGGAAGCGGCGGCCGAGTGCCGGTTCCCGATCTCGTTCCACTCGACCGGCTTCAAGGCGTTGCGCGCGCCCGATACGCCGGAGATGGAGAAGAAGTATTTCACGCAGTGGCGTCTGGTGCGCTCGGCCCTCTTCCAGCTCGACACGATGGAGGTGCTGGTCTCGCTGTTGGCCTCGGGCGCTTGCGAGAAATATCCCGACTTCAACTTTGTCCTCGGGGAGTCGGGGGTGACCTGGCTGCCCTACGTCTTCGACCGGCTCGACACCGAATATGCCGACCGGGGTCGCGCCCTCGGCTTCAAGCTGAAGCCGAGCGACTATTTCCGTCGCCAGGGCTACGTCACCTACCAGCAGGACCAGTATCTCGAGCCGATCATCCCGCTGATCGGCGAGGACAACATCATCTGGGGCGCCGATTACCCGCACCCCGACTGCATCTGGCCGAACTCGCTCGAGACGCTTGACCGAAACCTGGCTCAGATCTCACCCAGTGTGCGCCGCAAGATCACCAGCGAGAACGTGACCCGCCTCTACCACCTCAATTAAAGGGGACTGCACCCACCGGCCCTCTCCTATTCCCTCCCCCGCTCGCGGGGGAGGGAATAGGTCGGCTTGAGCCGGTCGCTCGGGGTCGGCCCGAGCCGTTGACTAGCCGTATCGCGGAAGGTCGCAGACGGGTGGATAGCCGACATCAGGGCTGCGGGTCTCAATCAGCGTCACAGGCCTGTCGATCCTGTCTCTTATCGGGAGACTGGCGTAGTCCATCGATGAAGACATCGACCAAGCGCAGCACCTTGGCTTGCCAAGCCGTCCCGTCGTGGGCGTAGCACATGCCGACCAGGGCACGGAACAGGTCCTCGGGGTCGATGTCGGCACGAATCTCGCCCGCTGCCGCGGCACGCTGCAGCAGTTCCCCCACCGCCCTGGTCAGCCGGTCGAGCGAGTAGGCCACAAGCTCCGGGGAACCGTGCGCGGCCATGGCGAGCGCCGCCGCCATGCCCTTCTTCGTCGCCATGAATTCGACGCCGGCCCGCAGCCAGTGGCGCAGCGCCTCGACTGGGGCGATTTTTGTCTCGAGGTGCTTGGCCAGTTCGACAAGCTGTTCCACCTCGCGCCGGTAGACCGCCTCGTATAGGGCCTCTCTGGTCGGAAAGTGCCGATACAATGTCCCGATCCCGACGCCAGCATGCCTGGCCACGGCCTCCAGGCTTGCCTCGGGGCCGCCCTGGCTGAACACCGCCTTTGCCGCTTCCAACACACGCTCGCGATTGCGGATCGCGTCTGCGCGCGGCTTCCGTTTTTCAATTGCCGGCTGATGCGTCATCGCGTCCGCTTTTGCATGCCGGCCCTTGTGAACGGAGGCACCCTCCATATTTTGGCTCTCCGTGTCGTCCGGGGCAGAGGATACACCGCACGGGCGTCGAGCACAGCTTTGGCGGACGAGGCGGACGCCGCGTAAACATAATTCTTGAACGATCATTCCTGTACTGCTAGATGGGGCTTATGGCGAGACCACGGGAATTCGATACGGACGCGGCGCTCGATGGTGCTATCGCCGTGTTCCGTGAGCACGGGTTCGAGGGGACCTCGGCCCAGATGCTCGTCGATGCGATGGGGATCGGACGACAGAGCCTCTACGCCGCCTTCGGCGACAAGTGGCAGCTCTATTGCTCGGCGGCGCGTCGCTATGGGATGGGCGAATGTGCTGTGCATTTCGACGCGCTTCGAAGCGGCCCGCGTGCTATCGACGGGATACACGCGATGCTGCGTCGCGTCGTTGAGACGGCCGATCAGCCATGTCTCGGTGTCAGCTCGATTTATGAGTTCGGCGCCTCCCGTCCCGACCTCAAGGAGATCAACGCGCTGCTGGCAAGAAGCTTGCGCGGATCCATCGCCGCACGCGTTCGCGATGCGCAGCGGGAAGGTGATGTCGCCACTGGCCTCCACCCCGACGCAATCGCCGAGTTTCTGATCGCGAACATCGCCGGCATCCGCGTCGCCGGACGCGGCGGCGCCGACCGTGCGACTCTGACCAGCCTGGTCGACATGGCATTGAGGGCGCTGCGATAGCCCCTTTTTTGACCAGTTCGGGAATGATCGTTCAAGATAGGAGCAAATTGATGAGAGCTATTGTGATGAACAGCACGGGCGGCCGCGAGATGCTGGAATATGTCGAGCGCCCCGACCCGGTGGCGGGTCCAGGCGAAGCATTGGTTGAGATCGCCTTCGCGGGTGTCAACTTCATGGACATCGGCGTACGACAGGGCATGGCCTGGACCGAGGTTCCCGATCCCAAGATTGTTGGCGTCGAGGGTATGGGCCGTGTCCTGGCGGTGGGGGACGGCGTCGACGACGTCGAGCCCGGCCGGCGGGTCGCGTGGGTCTATGCGCCCGGAAGCTATGCGGAGCGGATCGCGATCCCGGCTGCGTCGCTCGTGCCGGTTCCCAACACGATCGACGACCGCACGGCGGCATCGGTGATGATGCAGGGCCTGACCGCAAGCCATTTCGCGACCGACTTCTATCCGGTGCAACCCGGCGACATCGCTTTCGTCCACGCGGCGGCGGGTGGCGTGGGGCTGCTGCTGACTCAGATCATCAAGCTGCGGGGCGGTCATGTCATCGGGCGTGTCTCGCTGGAGGAGAAGGTCGCCGCGGCCAAGGAGGCGGGCGCCGACCATGTGATCGTCGATGCCGAGGGCCGGTTCGCCGAGGGGGTGCTGCGTCTGACGCAAGGAGAAGGCGTGCATGTCGTCTATGACGGCTCCGGGCCGACGACCTTTCAGGGGTCGCTCGACGCGCTGCGCCGGTCGGGCACGTTCTGCTGGTACGGCCCCGTCCTTGGAGGACCAGGACCGCTCGACATCATGAGCCTGCCGAAGAGCATCAAGATCGGCTACGGGGTGTTCTTCGACCATATCCATACGCCCGAACTGCTTCGCGCGCATTCGGCGCAGCTATTCGACTGGATCGCGGAAGGCAAGCTCAAGGTCCGGATCGGGGGCGAGTATCGGCTGGCGGACGCGGCGAAGGCCCATGCCGACATGGAGAGCCGCAGGACCACCGGCAAGCTGCTGCTCGTCCCATAGGTTCCAGGCCCGCCATCGTCTTCGGTGCGTCGCGCGGTATCGGCGGGGCCACAGCCGCGCGTCTCGCCCGCCAATGTGGTCTTTTCCCGATCAAAGGTGCGAGCGACGCTGACGGTAGTTTTTCAACCATATCGGTAGGTGTATTCCGAAGGTGGATGCAAGAAATCGCCTGATCGACGGCGATAGTCCCTGGAAGCAAGAGATTTTCCGAGCGGCAAATTCCCCGAACCGCCCCTTGTGAGCAAAGGAACCGCCCATATTTTCCCGGCGTGCGCTAAAAAAGACAATGCTGCCGATGGGGAACACCGCAGTGCATCTTG